>Ga0307487_1000052_pt1 | contig 95402 bp, 79 predicted proteins | sample CBIW12metaG_FD_203665 | JGI IMG/M metagenome (GOLD analysis project Ga0307487, IMG submission 203665) | Sea-ice brine microbial communities from Beaufort Sea near Barrow, Alaska, United States - CBIW 1.2 | ecosystem: Environmental > Aquatic > Marine > Coastal | place: USA: Alaska | collected... | reverse complement strand
ACCAAGGATTTATTTTAACACCTGACAGGATTATATGACGGCTATCAGCGATTTTATTCTTGCCCGAAGCTCTGAGCCCCGGCTGCAGGCACCGGCGCCGGGGCCAGACGTTCTGGCGCAGGCTTTTGCCTGTGCGGCACGAGCGCCAGATCATGGCCTGTTGCGGCCCTGGCGTTACCTGGTAGTGGAAGGCGAAGGTCTTGAACGCTTGGGCGATTTGTTTGCAGACACCTACGATCCGGAAGCCGATGAGAAAACCCTGGCGAAACTTCGCAAAGCGCCGCTTCGGGCGCCCCTGGTGATTATCGCGATTGCGTCACCGGTCGAACATCCGAAAATTCCGGCCAGCGAGCAAGTTCTGTCCGCTGCAGCGGGCACCACGTTGCTGGAGCTGGCGCTTCAGGATGCGGGCTTCGGTGTTATGTGGCGAACCGGGTCGCCGGCTTATAATCCGGCGGTTACACGGGCGTTGGGTTTGAGCGAACAGGAATCGGTGATTGGCTTTATTTATACGGGCAGCGTTGTTTGTGCCAAGCCTGCGGTGCCGCGTCTTGAGCCGGCGGCGTTTGTGTCGCGCTGGCCGCAGTAGCCAGCGGCTATTTACGCTTGAAGAACACCCTTGATAGCGCACTCTTAATAGACACTCCCCAGAGCACCCTTTACAGAGCACTCTTTGGGGCACCCATTAGAGGTCGTTCAGCAGTTCCAGCGTTTGGGCCAGACGCTGGGGAGCTGAATCCATTTCCAGAATCTCCTGCATGAGCTCAGGCTCAAAGTGCACCACGCCAAACAGCGCCAGGCTGAACTGGCCGTCGGTTTTTGCCTGCCATTCTTCCGATTCCGCCAGTTGCGTCACAGATTTTCGAATCGCCGGGTCGCCGTGGCCCAGACCGACCAGCCGGTGCAGAATTTTATCCCGCAATTCGGCGCATTCGCGGATTTCACTGTCGCTGAGCCGTTGGTCATTAAACTCTGTGCACTCATAGATCTGATACGGCAACTGCTGAAGTTGCTGATCCAGCCGGTAGCGCTGCTGTATGTGCACGTTCAGCAGCAGGCGACCGTCTTCCATGGTTTCCAGAAGCTCGCAGCGGCCTGCGCTGAACACGTTGTAGGGCCGATAGGTGGCCTGATTAGAGCTTAGCGCCTGCTCCAGAGACTCTGCTTGTTTGCCCGGGCTTAACTGTTTCTCGGTGTGGCAGATGGCCAATAGGGTGTCGGTTTCCAGGCAGTGTTGAATCATCGCGCGGTAGCGCGGTTCAAACACGTGTAGCGGGAACACAGTGCCGGGGAAGGTGACGCACCCGGGAATGGGGAAGATGCAGATCTTTGCCACGGGCTTGCTCCACAATAATTGGCTTGAAGATTCAGTAGCCAATCTACGTGAAAGAGCGGCTTTTCGCTCAATAGTGTGACGAGAATAAACGTTTTTCTGACAAGGCAAAACAGCCGGAGCGAACCCCGGCTGTCATTGTTACAGGTGGAAGGGTAAGTAAAGCGCAACAATAGGGAAGAAATAAACGATTAACAGGCAGCCAAACATCAGCAAGATAAATGGCCATACGCCGCGCACAACGTCCATGATTTTGCCCCCGGCAACGGCTTGTATCACGAACAGGTTAAGCCCCACTGGTGGTGTGATCAGGGCGCATTCGATCATGATCACGAAAATGATGCCGAACCATATGGGGTCAATGCCCAACGGGGCCAGCGACGGATAAAGCACTGGCATCATAATCAGCAGCATCGATATAGACTCCAGGAAAAAACCCATCACCAGCAACACCAAACACACCGCCAGTATGAACAGGCCGGCGCTGCCAATGTGCATGCTGACGAACATCGAGATGTCTTGGGGAATCTGATACAGGGTGATGGCTTTGCCGAATACTTTGGCGCCGGCCATGATTATGAAAATGGTTATTGTTGTTTTCATGGTGGCAATACAGGCCACTTTGAAGCTATCCCAGCTGAACGTTTTCAGGGCCAGCACAATAACCAGCGACAAGGTCACGCCGATGGCTGCAGATTCCGTAGGCGTGAATACACCGGCGTAAATACCGCCAATAATAATCACCGCCAACATAATGATGGGCAGTGCGCGCAACGTTGCTGCAAGGCGTTCGCTTTTGGATGCCTTGGGCACCGGAGTGCAAGCTTTGCCAAGTGTTGCGTACACAAAGCTGAATACTATAAAGCTACCCGCCATGATCAAGCCCGGCCCAACGCCCGCCAGGAACAGATCCACTATGGATTCTTCGGTAATAACGCCGTACACAATCATCGGAATGGACGGCGGAATCAGAATGCCGAGCGTGCCCCCGGCCGCAATCAAGCCCAATACAAAAGGCCGATGGTAGCCGCGGTCGGTCATCTCTTTAATGGCAACACTGCCTATGGTTGCGGCTGTAGCCACAGACGACCCTGAAATAGCCGAGAAAATCGTGCACGAGGCAATGGTTGCGATGCCCAGACCGCCGGGCCAGTGGCCAACCCAGGTTTGAACCGCATTGAACAGATCTTTACCGACGCCACCTTGCAGCAGGATGTTAGACATCAACAGAAACAGCGGAACAGACAGCAAAATAAAGCTGTCGAACGAAGAATACAAAGCCATGGGGACCATTAGCGGCGACATGTCAGCCAGCAACAGCATGGCAAGGCCAAGCCCGCCCAGTACAAAACCCACAGGTATACCTGAAAGCAAAAGCATTAGCAGGGCAAATATAATCAGCGCAACAGACATCAGACGTGCACCTCTTCAGCGGGCTGCAGATGGCCCGTCAGCACAAGTGCGGCCTCGGTCAGGCACTGAACAAACAGTAAGCCAAAGCCCAGCGGAATAGCGCTTTGGGTGATCCACATCGGCAATCCCAGCATGGAGGCGGATGCAGCATTTATGGTGACGGCGTTAATCACTATTTGCGCTCCGTACCAGGTAACCCAGCCTGAAAACACCGCAATAACGAGCAGCGACCACAGCTCTGCGACGACACGTAAGCGTGGGTCAAAGCGGCTGATAAGCATGTCTATGCGAATCAGAGCCTGATGCTGTAGTAGCCAGCTTGCACCGAGGCAAGATGCCCAGATCTGACACATCAATGACAGATCTCCCGCCCAAATGGTGGGGGACAGAAATAAGTAACGGGCAATCACTTCGTAGGTAATCATGGCTGCAATAACCACAAACAAGGCCGCAGCGAGTCGCCCGCAAAGGGTAACAATGGCGTAGTTCATGCGCACCCAGAGCGAAGGATGACTGGCGCGCCATGCCTGCGGATCTTTTATTGAGGCGTTGACATCTGACATGAATAATTCCGACAACATAATATCGAACAGTAACGGACGCCTGTTTAACAGGCGTCCGTTACTGGAGGGTATGGCTAGACTTAAAGCGCGCGAGCAGCGTCAATTACTTGCTGTCCGAGTGGGCCTGCGTTTTCAATAAAGCCATCAAGCACAGGGAGGGTTGCCTCCTGCCACTTGGCGATATCCGCTGGGCTGAGTTCAATTACATTCATTTCGTTCTTGGCGTTTGCGATGGCATCGGCCTCAAGGGTTTGAATTTTGTCGCGCAGCTGCTTTTCTACCTTCACGGCTGCATTTTGCAGAATAGTCCGTTCGCCATCGGTAAGGTCCTGCCATACTTTTTCGTTGATGATGGTCATGAACTCAATGTTGGCGTGGTTTGTCAGGGTCAGGTGGTCCATTACCTGATAAAGCTTGCGAGGGCCAACGGCCGTCACGCCTGTCATGCCGGCATCCACGGTTCCGCGCTGGTAAGCCAAAAACTGTTCAGACCCTGCCATGACGGTAGGGGCGGCGCCCACAGCTTTGGCGAATTCACCGAGGGTTTTACCGAACACGCGCACCTTCATGCCTTTCATGTCGTCAGGCAGCTGAATAGGTTTGCTTTTGGAGAGCAGCGCTACGCCGCCGTACGCCTGCCACCACAATGGGCGAGCGCCGGTTTTGATGATTTCATCGTCTAGCAGGGTACGCACGGGGCTTCCAGGCGCGGTGGCTTTTACAACTTTGTCGTTGTCTGGAAATAAGAAGGGTACGTAAAAAACGTCAACCGCCGGAATGGTGCCAGCCAGCTGGGTGACGCTTATGACGCCCATTTCGATGGCGCCAGAGCTCACGGCGCCGTGGACTTCTTTGTCTTTATACAGCTGCGCCGACGGGAAGATCTGAATTTTGATCTCGCCGTTGCTGTTTGTTTCCACTTCGTTTTTAAAATCGACCAGGTTCTGGCCCAAGTGGTGCGTCAGCGGCAGTTGCAGCGTCACCTTTAAGGTGGTTTCAGCAAGTGCTGGCATGGCGATAAGGCCAGACACGATTACGCCGGAATAGAGAAGGTGTTTTAATTTCATGATCATTCCTTGTTTTTTTTAGTTCTCTTCGGGGTGGCCTGATCAGCTGCGGCCGTTTTGCATCAATTGTTTTACCGATTGCGGGAGTGGCCGAGTCTGGTTTCGTGGCCCTGCTTTGCGAACCTGCCCGGGCAGGTCGTGATTGACGATCCGGGCCAGGCGTTGTGATTGCAACAGCAAGCCGTTCAGGTCTACGCCTGTATTCAGGCCCATTTCATTCAGCATGTGAACCAAGTCTTCGGTACAAATATTGCCGGTAGCACCTGGTGCAAAGGGGCAGCCGCCCAAGCCACCCAACGAGGCGTCAAACTGGTTAACCCCGGCGGCGAGTGCCGCAAGCACGTTTGCCAGGCCAAGCCCGCGGGTGTTGTGGAAGTGCAGTGTCAGTTCCAGCTCGGGCCAGCGTTCGCGCACGGCCATGCACAATGACTGTACCTGGTTGGGTACTGCCATGCCGGTGGTGTCGGCCAAGGTTAGGCTGTGCAGGCCGCGTTCAAGATAAGCGTCAACAAAGCGCAGCACCCGCTCTTGTGTTTGCTGGCCTTCAAATGGACAACCAAAGCTGGTGGCCAAAGAGCCATTCAGGCGCATAGGCGTTCCGGAGGTCATCTCGGCAATTCGCTGAAATTGCTGCAGCGACTGGTTGCAGGTCATGCGCATATTCGCCAGATTATGGCTTTCGCTGACCGACATTACCAAGTTGATTTCTTCTACACCGAGTTCCAGTGCGCGGGTACAGCCCTTCTCGTTGGGTACCAGCGCCACATAGCGCGTCGACGTATCGCGGGTAATGGCGCGAAACACCTCGGCGGCATCACTCAGGTTAGGTACAGCGCGGGGCGAAACAAAAGAGCTTACCTCGATTTTGTTCAGACCAAGACCCGCAAGGGCGTTGATCAGGTCAACTTTGGTCGCTGTCGGAATAAAATCCGGTTCGCTTTGAAAGCCGTCACGGGTGACGACCTCGTTGATCAGTATTCGTTTTGGCAGTTCGGTAAACATTAGATCACATCCTTAGATCACATCCTTGTCTTTTAATGCCTGAATGTCTGCTACAGAGTAGCCCAGGCCCTCCAGAATCTCGATGTTATGTTCGCCAAGGCCAGGGCCCAACCAGCGGGTGGTGCCGGGAGTGGCGCTCAGTTTAGGCACAATTCCTGGCAACGATATTTCACCGCCACCGGGAAGTGGTTGTTCGGTAATCATTCCGCGAGCGCGGAAGTGAGGGTCTTCAAAAATATCGGCCGCGGTATTGATCCGGCTGGCAGGCACCGCCGCGTCTTCAAGTACGGCCAGGGCGTCAGCAAGATTATGGCTGGACGTCCAGGCTTCAATGGCTTCGTCCAGTTCGTCGCTGCGCTTTGCGCGGCCATCGTTGTGGGCAAGCTCGGGGTCGTCCGCCAGGTCTTGGCGGCCAATCGCATTCATCAGTCGTTTGAATATGCTGTCGCTGTTTGCAGCGATAACAATGTAACGGTCGTCACCGCTGCGGTAGGTGCTGGAAGGTGCAATGCCCGGCATGCTGGCGCCGGTGCGCTCACGCACAAAGCCGAACATTCCATATTCGGGAATCATGCTCTCCATAACGCCGAACACAGCTTCGTAAAGCGCAACGTCCACGTATTGGCCTTTGCCGCCGTTTACCTTGAGGTGGTGCATGGCCATCATCGCGCCAATCACGCCGTACAGCGAAGCCAGGGTATCGCCAATGCTGACGCCTGCCCTTACCGGGGGCCGGTCCGGATAACCTGCAAGATAGCGCAAACCACCAATCGATTCGGCAATGGCTGCAAAGCCCGGCCGTGAGGAGTAGGGCCCATCCTGGCCATAGCCGGATACCCGAATCATGATTAGCGAGGGGTTTATAGCCGACAATTGCTCCCAGCCCAGATTCCATTTTTCCAGAGTTCCGGGGCGAAAGTTTTCGATAACAATGTCGCTCTCTTCCACCAGCTTATGAACGATGGCTTGAGCATCCGGGTCTTTCAGGTTCAGCGTCAAGGACTTTTTGTTGCGGCTCTGGGAGTACCACCAGAGCGACGTATTTTTGTGCATTTTTCGCCAGCGCCGCAGTGGATCACCGGTGCCTGGTGGCTCAATTTTGATGACGTTAGCGCCAAACTGGGCAAGGAGGCTGGCGGCATAGGGGCCGGCAATTAGCGACCCTAATTCGAGGACGCGTACGCCTTCAAGGGGCAGCGGTTTGGTTTCCTGATCCCCGGCGCCGGAAGATTCCTTGGTCATGTTCATCTCACCTTAAAATGGTATCGCTTTCTTAATGTTTTCCAAAATAATGAGCTGGAACCTGAAAATGCCAAAATGGTTAAATGTGAGGCTGCCATCTCTGTTTGCGATGGCTGGATTCAGGAGCTTGGTTTCAGATGTTCAAGCAGGCGTAGCGTTGCATGTGACAACGGGTGCAGATTGCTTGTGCAAAGCTTCAGTTTGCGGCTTGCCCAGCGGTCGGTGAGGGGTATGGTTTTGATGCGATGGGTGTTTACGTAAGGCCGCGCAATGTCTTGCGGCATAATGCCGATGCCCAGGTCTTGCTCGACCATTCGCATCAGTGCTTCGTAGCTGGTTACCTGAATACGCATGCGGAATGTTTTCTCTGCGGCGGCGGCTGCCTGCAACAGTTTGTTGTTAATGGCGCTGCCGGTGTGCAAGCCAACGTAATCGTACTGCAGGGTATCCACAAAATTCAGACTCTTGGCTTGGCTTAGCGGGTGTTGGTTGGCGGTAATCAGCGCCAGCCGATCGCTTTGGTAGGGGTGAATCGTCAGGTTTTCCGTGTTGCCAAGTAATTCGGTAAAAATACCGATGTCCGCCTGGTTCTGCGCTACGGTTTCAATAATTTCCGAGCTAATCCGTTCTTCCAATTGAATCTGGATAAAGGGGTGCTGGTCCAGAAATGTTTTCAGCTGCACCGGAAGAAACTGGGTGATGGCGGAAATATTGGCGACGATGCGCACTTCGCCCCTTACTCCCTGGGAGTATTCGTGCATGCGGGCATGCACTTCTTCCAGTTGATGCAGCACGCCTCTTGATAGCTGGGCTAGCGCCTTGCCGGCCTGGGTTCCTTCAACGCCACGGTTGGTGCGTACCAGCAACTGGGAATTCAAACAAATTTCGAGCTCACTGATGCGCTTGCTGATGGCGGAGGCGGCGATAAACTCCTGCTCGGCAACCGCTGCGATGGTGCCTGTTTCCAAAACCCGCACAAACAACCGTAATGATGTGGGATCCAAATGCATACAAACGCTCCAGATACATATAATGCATTGGAGTCTATGGGTTTGTGCCTAAAAGGAAAGTGTGACGCGACATATTTCCTTGTTAACCCTCAGCTCTGACATTGCCAGTTGGCAGGCAGGGCATTGCCGCTTTTCCGATTCTGTTTCTTGCACGTGTTTTTACAGGTGTCTTTATCTCAGCTGTTTTCCGCCTTTTACCTTTTTCAGGTTTGTAAATCGGGCTATTTCAATTAAAAACAGTCGATTTTAAGTGTGAGCCCTAATTCTGGCATCGAGCTTGCTTTATGTTCTGCATACACCTGAAACCGGCAATCTTTCGTTAACCGCCGGCACAGAATTGCGGAGGCAGCATGGCAATCTCATTCGATAGTGCACTGGGTATTCACCAATACGCCCTTCAGGCACGGGTTCAACGCGCAGAAGTTTTGGCCAATAATCTCGCCAACGCCGACACTCCGGGCTTCAAGGCCCGTGATATCGACTTCCAGGCGATAATGAAGCGAGCGCAGAGTAACGCCGGCGGCTTCGGCATGAACACCACTAACAGCCGCCATATAACCGAAGGTGGCGGTGCGCCCGGCTCTGTCAGCGACAACGATTTGCTGTATCGCACACCGCACCAGCCGTCGGTAGACGGCAATACGGTAGACGCCCAGCAAGAACAGAGCCGCTTTATGCGCAACGCTATGGACTACCAGGCCAGCTTTCAGTTTCTTAACAGCAAATTCAGTGGAATTAGCAAAGCGCTGACAGGTCAGTAAGCCGCAGTCAACACGGTGAACACAGGAGGTTTTTATGTCACTGGGTAACATTTTCGACATCGCCGGTTCCGGTATGACTGCGCAATCGCTGCGGCTAAACACCACAGCTTCTAACATTGCCAACGCCGAAACCGCCAGTTCCAGCACTGGCGAGACCTACCGCGCCCGTAAGCCGGTGTTTGCGGCGGTTCAGCAGTCGCTTTTAAACGGCAACCAACCGGCGTTCGGTTCCGGGGCAGAAGGCGGTGCCGGTGTGCGGGTGGAAGGTATCGTCGAAAGCGATGCCGAGCTGCAGATGCGCTACGAGCCCAACCACCCGGCTGCCAGCGAAGACGGCTATGTGTACTACCCCAATGTGAATGTGGCAGAAGAGATGGCCGATATGATGTCGTCTTCACGCAGCTTCCAGATGAACGTAGACATCATGAACACTGCCAAGTCGATGATGCAGCGCATTTTAACTCTGGGCCAGAACTAACAGGCGGTAATCAATCATGAGTGCAGTAAACGCAAGCCAGGCAACGGATGTACTAAGCCAATACCAGCTGAAACAGCAGTCGGCAAGCGGCAAAGGTGAGCTTGGAAAAAATGAATTCATGGAACTGATGTTGGCCCAGCTGAAGAATCAGAACCCGCTGGAACCGCAAGACAACGGCGAGTTTATTTCCCAGCTGGCACAATTCAGTTCGCTGGAAGAAATGCAGAAGTTGTCTGGCAACGTGGACAACGTGGTCGGCGAATTCCGTTCTACCCAGGCTCTGCAAGCTTCCGCCATGGTTGGTAAAACCGTATTGGTGTCGTCGGATTTGGCGATGCTGGGTGCCAGCGGCGAGGTTAACGGAACCGTCGATGTGCCTGCCTCAACCGGCGGCGTGCAAGTGTCGATATTGAACGGTTCGGGTGAGTTGGTGCGGCAGATGGAATTGGGTGGCAAGCCCTCCGGTTCTGCCAAATTCACGTGGGACGGTAAAGACGGCAACGGCAGTGCTTTGCCGCAAGGCTCTTATTACGTAGTGGCTTCCGGTGCCTATCCTGGTGGTTCGCAGCAGTTGGGCACAATGATGAGCGCAAACGTCGACAGCGTGTCTTTGGGCAAAGGCGGCTCTATTTCTCTGAACCTTGCGGGCATGGGGTCTATTGATCTGTCGCAAGTTCGGCAAATCAATTAATACCGGCGTCAGCAGGGGTAAATCATGGCATTTAACACAGGATTAAGCGGCCTGAGGGCCGCGGCGGTAGACCTGGACGTAACCGGCAATAACATCGCAAACGCTAGCACCGTCGGCTTTAAAAGCAGCCGCGTGCAGTTTGGGGATTTGTACGCCAACGGCTTTTTAAGTTCGGGCAACGCGCCAGTTGGCGACGGGGTTCGGGTGCAGGGCGTTAAACAATCGTTCGGCCAGGGTAACGTCAGTTTCACCGATAACGGATTGGACCTTGCTATCGACGGTGACGGGTTCTTTGAGCTGAATAATGGCGGCGAAAAGCGATACTCCCGTGCCGGTCAGTTTGGTACCGACAAAGACGGCTTTGTGGTGAACAACCAGAATATGCGGTTACAAGGCTATATTGCAGACGCCGCCGGCAACTTGTCAGGCAGAACGGGTGATCTGCAAATTGGCAGCGATAATCTGGCGCCACAGCGCACCACCGATCTGCGGACAGACCTTAATCTGGATGCGCGGGAGCAGGTGCTCACTGCAACTCCGTTCGATCCGTTAAATCCGGGTACCTACAACCACGTTACCGCAACCACGATTTTCGACAGTTTGGGTAACCCTCATGAACTCACCCAATTCTATGCCAAAAAAGACCCATCGAGTCCGTCACCTGGGGTAGACCAGAGCAATTGGTCATTATTCTTGCAAATAGATGGTGAAGATGTAGGCGACACGACTACAACTGGAGCTACGTCCAACCCTGCTGCTAGCTTAGTGTTCGATCAAAGCGGGAGCCTGACATCACCCGCCAATGGCGTAATTCCAATCAATAATTGGGTGCCGAAAGATGGAAGCGGAGCCAGCAATGGCGCCGCAACAATGGCTAACGCGAAGTTTGATTTGGATTTGGGTAACACCACTCAATATGGCGCCAACTTCGGTGTCAATGATCAGCGCCAGAATGGCTACACCACCGGCCGGCTGTCGGGGCTGGATGTGTCGCAGCAAGGCGTCATTTTTGCCCGCTACACCAACGGCCAGTCAAAATCGTTAGGGCAGGTGGCTTTGGCCAGCTTTAATAATACCGACGGCCTGTCACCGTCGGGTGACACCAGCTGGGTGGAGACCTTCGAATCTGGCCAGCCGATTATTGGCAGGCCAGACACCGGAACCCTGGGGGCGATTCAGGCCAGCTCAGTTGAGGAATCCAACGTAGACCTGTCTGCGGAATTGGTGAATCTGATTATTGCCCAGCGTAACTACCAGGCGAATGCCAAAACCATTGAAACCTCGGATGCGGTCACCCAGACCATCATCAACCTGAGGTAAGTAATCGAGCGCCCGCCAGGGTGCTTTTAGCAAAACCGGGCCAGATAAGGCCCGGTTTTGCTTACTCCCGAACTTTTCTTATTTCGTCGCCAATAAAGCTGGCACGACTCCTGCTTTAAGACTGGTAACAGTCAAATATCCGGCAGGAACCTTCCCCATGGACAAAGCCCTTTATATCGGAATGTCCGGTGCCAAGCAGAACATGCTGGCCCAGCGCGCCCATGCTAACAACCTGGCGAACGTGACCACCACTGGTTTCAAGAGAGACTTCGCCCAGGCACGCAGTATGCCGGTGTTTGGCGAGTATCATCCTACTCGCGCCTACGCCATGACCGAAAACCCCGGCACAGACTTGTCTTCAGGTGCTCTGATGGAAACCGGGCGGAAACTGGATGTGGCGATTGAAGGCGACAGCTGGCTGGCGGTGCAAAACAACCTGGGTGAAGAAGTGTTTACCCGCAGTGGCTCCCTGCAGATAGATGTCAATGGTCTGCTGCGATTGGCTAACGGTGAAATGGTTCTGGGCAACGGTGGCCCGGTGGCTTTGCCGCCTTTTGATAACGTTGAGATTGGTGCCGACGGCACCGTGTCTATTGTTCCGGTGGGTGGCCCTCCCGATCAGTTGGTGGAGGTGGACAGGCTCAAGCTGGTAACGCCGCCGACAAAGGCACTGGAAAAAGGCCCGGATGGCTTTATACGTCGCAAGCCCGATCAAGCGCTTGGTGGTGGTGAACCGGCTGATGCCAACGCCCGGGTTTCCAGTGGCTTTCTGGAAAGCTCTAACGTAAACGCGGTGGCCGAAATGATTTCCAATTTGCAGCTGTCGCGGCAATACGAAATGCAGGTGAAGGTAATGAGCACCGCGAAAGAAAATTCTGAAGCAGCGGCACGGCTATTGCAGAACCTCTGATAACACTTGCATCAAAACGTGTATCAACACTTGAAACAACACGCCGGCGGGCGTGAAAGCGGCAAGATTTCGCCGCCATCCACAACAGCCTGACGGTAGGGAGCGATTAAAATGCATCCAGCATTATGGGTTAGCAAAACCGGGTTAAGCGCGCAGGACACTAACATGTCCACCATCTCTAACAACCTGGCGAACGTGAACACTACCGGTTTCAAGCGCGACCGCGCGGTGTTTCAGGATCTTCTGTATCAGGTGAAACGCCAACCCGGTGGCCTGAACACACAGAACACCGAATTACCCTCCGGGTTGCAGTTGGGTACCGGTGTGAGGGTTGTGGGTACCGCCAAACAGTTTACCCAGGGCAACTTGCAGATAACCGAGCAGCCACTGGATATGGCGGTTAACGGTCGCGGCTTCTTGCAAGTGCAATTGCCAGACGGCCAAACCGCCTATACCCGCGACGGTCAGTTTCAGTTGAATTCCGATGGTGATGTTGTAAACCCCGCGGGCAACGCCTTGCAGCCCAACATCAACATTCCGGCAAATGCCACTAATGTGACCATCGGTCGCGATGGCACTGTAACCGCTGTCACCGACGATCAGGCCGCTCCCATCAACCTTGGCCAGATAACCCTGGTGGACTTTATTAACCCGCAGGGTCTGCAGGCGATTGGCAATAACCTGTTCAAGCAGACCAATGCCAGTGGCGACCCGACCGAAGGTGAACCGGGCTTGGCCGGCCTGGGCACGCTGGAGCAGGGCTCTATTGAATCGTCCAACGTGGAAGTGGTGGAAGAGCTGGTGAATATGATTACCACCCAGCGCGCCTACGAAATGAACTCGAAAGTAGTATCGACTGTTGACCAGATGCTGCAGTTCATCACCAACAATATTGGTTAACGCCGGTTGTTGCCGGCCAGAGGTTTCGCTATGACAGCTAACACCGTTTTTTTACAGTTCCGTCGCAGCGCCAGCGTTGCGTTGGTTCTGGTGCTGGCGGTGCTTCAGGGTTGCACTGCCATGAGCCGGCCCCGTGCCATGCCGGATGACCCGGAATACGCTCCGGTGCGGGCCCAGGCGATGATGCAGCGCGATCTCGAAACCGGTTCTATTTACCAGATTAGCCGCAATTACAATTTTTACGGCGACACAGTGGCGCTCAACGTGGGCGATGTGCTCACGGTGACCTTGAAGGAGTCTACCCGCGCCAGCAAAAACGCGGAAACCAGTATCTCGAAAGACAGTGACATCAGCCTGGCCGAGCCCAACATATTGGGTAGAAACCAACTAGGGCTAGCAACGGCTATCAAACAACAGCGAGATTTTCAGGGTGCCGCCGACGCCGATCAAAGCAACAGCCTGGCCGGCAGCATTACCGTGACCGTGACCGAAGTGCTGCCTAACGGCGTGTTACGTATTCGTGGCGAAAAGTGGCTGTCGCTGACCAATGGCGAAGAATACATTCGCCTGACAGGATTGGTGCGGCCCCAGGATATCAAGCCGGACAACACTTTGGCGTCTAACCGCATTGCCGATGCCCGCATTGCTTACGGTGGCACTGGTGATTTTGACCAAGCCAACCAGATGGGCTGGATGGGGCGTTTCTTTAACAGCGAATGGTGGCCTCTGTGAACTTATTTAAAGCGAGCTCTTTTAAGGTGAATCTGCGCAAGTGTGTGGCTACAGCGTTAATGGCTCTGCTGGTGGCGTCGCCGGTGATGGCAGACAGGCTGAAAGATCTGGCCCGCATTAAAGGTGTGCGCAACAACCAGTTGGTGGGTTATGGCCTGGTGGTTGGCCTCGACGGCAGCGGCGACAAAGCGCCATTCACTAATCAGACCTTCCGCAACATGATGAACCAGTTTGGCGTTACTTTGCCGGAAGGTGTTGATCCAAAGCTGCGGAACGTCGCTGCGGTTACGGTAAACGCAACCATTCCGCCGTTTGCCAAGCCCGGTCAGGAAATCGACATTACCGTGTCGTCCATCGGCAACGCTAAAAGCCTGCGCGGCGGTACCCTGCTTATGACCACACTAAAAGGCGCTGACGGCAACGTTTACGCACTGGCTCAGGGTAGCCTTATTGTTGGTGGTTTTGGCGCCGAAGGGCTGGACGGCTCCCGCATTACCGTTAATATTCCCAGCGCCGGCCGAATCCCCAACGGAGCTACCGTCGAGCGCGAAGTGGCTTCGCCATTTAACAATGGCGATACCGTTACATTTAATCTGTTGCGCTCAGACTTCACCACAGCCCGCCGGGTTGTTGAAGCCATCAACGGCAACCTGGGCCCGGATATGGCTTACGCCCATGACGCCACTTCTGTGTCTGTGCGCGCCCCGCGGGACGCCTCCCAGCGAGTCAGCTTTCTGTCGATTCTGGAAAATATTGAAGTAAATCCGGCTGAAGCCGCCGCCAAGGTAGTCATCAACAGTCGCACCGGCACCATTGTGGTGGGCCAGAATGTGAAGGTCAGTGCGGCTGCGGTCACCCACGGCAACCTGACGGTGATTATTCAGGAAAACCCCAATGCGGTGCAGCCTAATCCGTTAGCGGCTGGCAACACCGAAGTGGTGCAAGACACTCAGATTGCGGTGACCGAAGACCCGGCTCGCATGTTCAAGTTTGGCCCTGCGGTCACCTTGAACGAGATAGTTCAGGCGGTAAACCAGGTGGGTGCGGCTCCGGGTGACGTAATGGCGGTACTGGAAGCGTTAAAACAGGCCGGTGCACTGCGCGCCGAGCTGATTGTTATTTAGGACAGCAGGGGCAGAGCGATGCAGGACTACCGGATTCAACAGGCCAATGTCTACACCGACTTCGAAGGCCTGAACGCGCTTAAAACTCAGGCCCGTACCGACAAGGAGTCGGCGCTGCGGGAAGTGGCGCGGCAATTTGAAAGCCTGTTTCTGGCGGAAATGCTCAAGTCTATGCGCAAAGCCGGCGATGTGATGGCGGAAGGCAACTACCTGAACACCAACGAAAGCAAGGCGTATCGGGATATGTTCGACAACCAGATAAGCCTGTCGATGTCTGGCAACCAGGGCACCGGCCTGGCGGACGCTTTGGTTCGCCAGCTCAGCCCGCAGGTACCCGGTCTGAGATCTGACGGTAGCCCGTTGGCCGGCCAAAAAACGACGTTGGCCGATTACGATCGCAGCGTGCCGCCTTTGTCACCACGGTTGCCAGCGGAAGTTAAAAGTGTGCAACAGCTAGCGGAAGCCTTGCCGGTTATGGCTGACAGCTCCCAGGACGACGCGCCACTACCCGCGCGCTTTGAATCTCCGGAACAGTTCGTGCAAACCCTGCTGCCCATGGCGCAACGCATCGCCAAAGACAGCGGCATTAACCCACGGTTTATGGTGGCCCAGGCCGCGCTTGAAACCGGTTGGGGCAAACACATGATTGAAGGTAAGGGCGACAGCTCCAGCCCCGTCCCGAGCTACAATCTGTTTGGTATAAAGGCCGACCAGCGCTGGCAGGGTGATTCGGTTGCCGTTACCACCACCGAATTCCGCGAAGGCGTACCGATGAAAGAGCAGGCGGAATTCCGCGCCTATGCTGACTACGAGGCCAGTTTGCGGGACTACGTTGATTTTCTGGAATCTAACCCGCGCTATCGGGACGTGTTGGCCGTGGCAGACAGGCCAGCCCAGTTTGCTGAAAAACTGCAACAGGCCGGTTACGCCACCGATCCGAATTACGCTGAGAAAATTCGCAGCATCATGAACCGGGATTCTCTGATGACGGTTTCCATGGGCCAAGCTGAGGCCAGGGAGTAAACGCAATGGCAGGATTACTGGGCATTGGTTTAAGCGGCATACTTGGGCACCAGGCTGCGCTGAACACCACCGCTAATAACATCACCAACGCCAACACACCGGGTTATAGCCGCCAAGAGGTGCAGTTTGGCGCTCAGACACCCCAGCGCACCGGCGCCGGCAGTATTGGTACTGGCGTTAATGTGGAAAACATTCGCCGCCTGGCAAACGAATATCTGACGCAGCAAATTCGTGAGGATTCCAGTCTGGAGGGCGAGCAAAGAGCGTTAAACACCGAGCTGAGTCGGCTGGACAACTTGCTGGGCGGCGAGTCTACAGGCCTCAGTAAGGCCTTGAACAACTTTTTTGCCAGTCTGCAGAACGCCGCCGAAGACCCCACGTCATTGCCTCAGCGCCAGCTGGTGTTGAGCGAAGGCCAGCAGGTGGTAAACCGCTTTTCCGCGCTTAATGAAAAGTTCATTCAGCAGCGTGAATCGGTCAAAACCCAGATGCAACAGGGCGCTAGAGACGCCAACGCGCTGATTGCCAGCATTGCCGATCTGAACTCGGCGATATCCCAGTCGCCCGGCATCGCCCAGGGCCGTATGCCAAACGATCTGCTGGACCAGCGCGATGAAAAACTGCGCCAGCTGTCTGAACTGGTCAGCATTAAGGTCAGCCGAACCGAAGGCGCTCAGGTGAATGTCACCCTGAACAACGGCCAAGGTCTGGTGATCGGTAATATCGCGGCAAAACTGGGTACCGCGCCAAGCTCCACCGACTCATCGATGTTGAAGTTCACGCTTGCCACCAGTGGCCGAGTTGTGAACATCGACAATGAAATTAACGGTGGAACCTTGGGTGGACTGCGCCACTTTCAGCAACAGGCATTAGCGCCGGCGTTTGACGAGCTTGGCCGTATTGCCATCGCACTGGCTGACACCATGAACAGCCAGCATCAGATTGGTATGGACCTGAAAGGCGATTTTGGGGGGCTGTTTTTTAAAGACTTCAACAGTGCGGCGTTGCAGGCTAGCCGGGTGATTCCCAATGCCGATAACCTTGGCGACGCCCAGTTTTCGGTGAGGATCAGCGACAGTTCAAAACTGGCGGCTGACACTTATAGCCTGAAAATTGGTGCAACTAACTATCAGCTGATTAATGACCGGACCGGCGCGATCGAAAGAGATCAAGCTTTGCCTGCTGCCGGCGACGAAATAGATATGCCCGGATTCAGTATCAGTTTCGACGCCGGCACATTCAATGCGGGTGACCGCTTTCAGATTCAGCCTACACGCAGCGGCGCGGCTGATATTGCCATGGTAGTTAGGCGTGAAGAAGACTTGGCCTTTGCCAGCCCGATACGCGGGGCAAGCGGAGACAATAACAAGGGCACGGGCACCATTAGCCAGGGCACCATGCTGGCGGTGATTGACCCGGCCACCGATTTGCCGATGAGAGTTGAATTTTTCAACGACGTTAGTGGTGGGCTGGCATATACCGTTTTTGATGCAGCTAACAACCGCGTGATCACGGAAGAACCATATATAGAGGGCCAGGGACTGTTTAGCGAAGACCCATTAAATGCCCTCTACGAAGGCTTCCAATTTGACGTGACCGGGCAGCCCAAAACAGGTGACGTCTTTACAATCGAATTCAACACAAACGGTGTATCCGACAACCGCAACGTCGAGTTTCTGGCATCGTTTGGCACAAAAAACACACTGAACAACGGCAGCCAGAGCTTCGCCGAGGGCTACGCCGGGCTGGTGGAAAACGTCGGCGTGCAAACGCGCCAGAGCCAGCTGGATTTGGAGGCGGGGAAGACCCTGCTGGAGCAGTCGTTCAATCAGCGCGAGTCTGTTTCGGGGGTGAATCTGGATCAGGAAGCCGGCAAATTGATTCAGTACCAGGCTGCCTACAACGCGTCGGCCAAGGTAATTACTGTTGCACAGGATCTGTTCAACACATTGCTGCAAACCTTCCGCTAAAACGGGCAAGGTTCAAAAAGGTAATGCGAGATGATTAGAATATCTTCACAGCAAATTTTTTCCGGCGGCATCAACCGGCTGCAGGATCTGAGCGCGCAGCTGAACAAAACCGATGAGCAGATTGCCACCGGCAAGCGCGTTAACCGACCGTCAGACGACCCGGTCGCCGCGGCGCGTATTCTGAAGCTGAACCAGGAAGTGAAGCGCATCGAAACCTACGAGCGCAACGCGCAACTGGCTAACAACCGGCTGGGCCAGGAAGAAAGTGCCGTCTCAAGCTCCCTGGATATTCTGCAGCGCGTGCGTGAGTTGACGGTACAGGCAGGTAACGGCTCGCTGTCGGCCAACGATCGTCTGTCTATCAGTTCGGAAATGAAAGAGCGCCTGCAGCAGCTTGCGCAAACGGCTAATACCCAAGACGCTTCTGGCGAATATATTTTTAGCGGTTTTCAAGGCGGCACACCGGCCTTCGCTAACGAAGGTGGCGGTTGGACGTATCAGGGCGACGAAGGGCAACGGATGCTGGAAATTGATGACGGCGTTACCGTGGCCATCAGCGATAATGGTAAAGGCATTTTTGACCGTATTCCTGCGACGGCGAGTGGGGGGCTAACCGGCCCTCTCCCTCTTCCAGTGCCGCCTCCCGATGGGCGCATTAACAGTATCAGTGTGATTAATCGTTCGGATTTACAGGCTGGCGGTTTCTCTACGCTCGAGGTGCGGGCGTCGGCTTCGATTTTAGGCGGCGAGTTGGATGAGCTAGACGTGCTGAATACAGATGGCACGATTAATAAAACAGTGCCTTTCGTCGTTGGCGAGCCGGTCACCGTCAACGGTGTCCAGTTCACACTGACGGATCCGGTTGACGGCGATATATTCACTATCGAAACGAGCGAAAAGCAGTCAGTGTTTAAAACCATAGAAAATCTGATCAGCGGCCTGGACAATCTGAGCAAAAGTGATGGCGCAGGGTTAGACGCCTACAACGATCTGATTGCCGGCTCTCTGGCCAACCTCGATAATGCTCAGGAAAGTTTTATTTTAAAGCAGACCGAACTGGGTGGGCGGATGAATTCGGTGGAATCCACCCAGGCGTTTCTGGAGGATTCCGCACTCTACAGCAAAGAGATTCGATCTCAGCTGCAAGACATTGATTACGCGGAAGCTATCAGCACCTTGAGCTTTCAAAGCTTTGTGTTGCAGGCGGCACAACAGTCGTTTGCGCGGGTTTCCCAGCTGTCATTGTTCGATCGGTTGTAAATTATTGCCAATTCAGGGCAATTGCTCTGATTTTATTGTTGATTTAAGGCTCAGCGTCAGTATAATTGCCCCTCTTCTGATGGCGGCGTGGTGGAATTGGTAGACACGACGGATTCAAAATCCGTTGCTAGTAATAGTGTGGCGGTTCGAGTCCGCCCGCCGCTACCATATATTTATAAGCCGCACCCTGCGGTTTCGTGCATAGTCATTTTTCATGAATGTCTCCGACTTTCGTTTTGACTTACCGGATGAGCTGATTGCCCGCTATCCGTTGAGTGAACGCTCTGGTTCCCGTCTATTTTGCCTTGATGGTCTTTCTGGCGATATCAATCATCGCCGTTTCACAGACCTACCCGATCTTCTGCAGTCTGGTGATTTGCTGGTGTTCAACAACACCAAGGTAATTCCTGCGCGCCTGTTCGGAAAAAAAGAAACCGGCGGCGCGGTAGAAATCTTGGTGGAGCGCATTACCGGCGATAAGCAGATGCTGGCCCACGTGCGCGCGTCAAAATCCCCCAAGCCCGGGCAACAAGTATTGTTGGAAGACGGAACTGCGTTGAACGTTATCGCCCGCGCCGACGCATTGTTCGAATTGCAGGTTGACGGCAGCGAATCACTGCTGGATATTCTGGATCGTCTGGGTCATATGCCCCTGCCACCTTATATTGATCGCGCGGATGAGGCGTCTGACCGGGAGCGTTACCAAACCGTTTATGCCCGCGAGGCAGGTGCGGTTGCCGCGCCAACCGCTGGCCTTCATTTTGATGAAGCGCTGTTGCAAAAACTCGCAGCGATGGGCGTAGACTCCACGTTTGTGACCCTGCATGTTGGCGCCGGCACCTTTCAGCCGGTGCGGGTAGACAAACTGGAAGATCACGTAATGCATCATGAACTGGTGCATGTGCGCCAGGACACGGTAGATGCGGTGGCCCGTACCCGCGCCCGTGGCGGCCGCGTGATTGCCGTGGGAACCACCTCGGTGCGCTCGCTGGAATCAGCCAGTCGCCACGGCGTCCTGCGCCCGTTTACGGGCGACACTGACATATTTATTTACCCCGGCTACAGCTTTCAGACCGTAGATGCACTGATTACCAATTTCCATTTACCCGAATCTACGCTGATCATGCTGGTCAGTGCCTTTGCCGGTTACGAATACGTGATGGGCGCCTATAAAGAAGCCGTGCGCGAAGGTTATCGTTTTTTCAGCTATGGCGACGCCATGTTCATTACCGGACAAGTGCCCAGTCGTGGCATGCTGCAGCACTCTGCAACGGAGCCGCAGGGCGGCCCCGAAACACAAGAATTTCACGGAGAAACCCGGTGACTGACGTCTGTTTCATGAGCTTTGAAAAACTGGGTGAAGACGGCCGTGCGCGCCGTGGTCGCCTGAGCTTTCCCCGCGGTGTGGTGGAAACGCCGGCGTTTATGCCCGTTGGCACTTACGGTACAGTGAAAGGCATGCTGCCCCGTGACATCAAGGACATTGGCGCCCACATCATTTTGGGTAATACCTTTCACCTGATGCTGCGCCCTGGCACCGAAGTGATCAAAGCCCATGGCGACCTGCATGATTTTACCCAGTGGCAGGGGCCGATTCTGACTGACTCTGGCGGCTTTCAGGTGTTTAGCTTGGGCGAAACGAGCAAAATTACCGAGCAGGGCGTGATTTTCCGCTCGCCGGTGGATGGCTCGCCGGTGGAGCTGAACCCGGAAATTGCGATGCAGGTGCAGCGCGACCTGGGTTCTGACATCGTGATGATTTTTGACGAATGCACGCCTTACCCGGCTACCGAGAAAGAAGCTAAAGACTCCATGGAGTTGTCGTTGCGCTGGGCGGCCCGCAGCAAGAATGCTCACGAGGGTAATCCTGCGGCGCTATTCGGCATTGTGCAGGGCGGAATGTACGAAGGCCTGCGCCAGCAGTCGCTGGACGGCCTGACCGACATCGGTTTTGACGGTTACGCCATTGGCGGGCTGTCGGTGGGCGAGCCCAAAGAGGACATGATTCGCATTCTAGACGACTTGCCGCCAAAAATGCCGGCGGACAAACCCCGTTACCTGATGGGCGTAGGCCGCCCTGAGGATATAGTAGAAGCAGTGCGTCGCGGTGTGGATATGTTTGATTGCGTAATGCCTACCCGCAACGCCCGTAACGGGTATCTGTTTACCGCTACCGGCACTGTTAAGATTCGCAACGCCAAAAACCGCCACGACACTGCGCCGCTGGATGACAGTTGTGACTGCTACACCTGCCAGAACTTTTCCAGAAGTTATCTGCATCATCTGGATAAGTGTGGAGAAATGCTCGCTTCGCAGCTGAACACCATTCACAATTTACGTTATTATCAGAACCTGATGAGTGGATTGCGTGGGGCCATTGAAGCAGGTACATTGTGCAACTTTGTAACCGAATTCTACGCCTTGCGCGGCGCAACTGCGCCCGAGCTTAGCGGCGCCTGAACCTGTTATTCACACTTTATTATTCAATTAACGGAGAAAATGCATGAAATCGATCAAATTACTCGTTGCCGCTATGCTGGCACTGGTTCCCACGTTGGCAATGGCGCAAGACGCGACCGGCGGTAGCATGGGCGTTATAGGGCAGGTTATCTTTTTTGCCGGCTTTATTTTGATTTTTTACTTCCTTATCTGGCGTCCGCAGTCCAAGCGCGCCAAAGAGCACAAGTCATTGATGTCTGGCCTGAACAAAGGCGACGAAGTGGTTACCTCTGGCGGAATGGTTGGCAAGATCACCAAAGTGTCTGATGACTTTATTGTTCTGGAAGTGGCCGACAACGTTTCAGTTCGTATTCAAAAAGTAGCGATTTCCGGTGCTTTGCCAAAAGGCTCGTTGAAAGATATCTGAGCCGCGCCAACGGACGTTCAGCCGGGCTTTTTAGCCCGGCTGGTTCTATCTGGCTGAAACACCACGGTCGGCGCCAGCCCGGCTTATAGGAACCCCATGCTTAACAAGTATCCGCTCTGGAAAAACCTCATTATTCTGGTTGCCCTGGCAATCGGTTTTATATATGCACTCCCCAATCTGTTCCCGGATGATTTTGCCGTTCAGGTTACCGGTGCCCGCAGCAGTACCGAGGTCGACGCACGCGTTCTGGAACGTGCGGTGCAGGCTCTCGAGGCCCAAGGTATCGAGGTAAAAAGCAGCAGTTTGCAGGATCGTGACGCGCTTATTCGGGTAACCAGCGGCGAAGATCAGCTTCAGGCCCGCCCTGCAGTGCAAGCGGTACTGGGTAAAGACTATCTGGTTGCGCTGAATATGGCTGCTTCTACCCCTGGCTGGCTACGCAGCTTGGGCGCAGGCCCAATGAAGCTAGGCCTGGATTTGCGCGGCGGCGTTCACTTCCTGCTGGAAGTGGATATGGAAACCGCTGTGAACCAGCGCCTGGAGGCGTTGGCCGGACAAATCAAACGTGAACTGCGCGAGGAACGCATTCGCTACCGCGGTGGTGAGCTAGAGAGAGATCTGGAAGGCAAACGGGAAATTATTCTCAGCTTTCGTGATGACGAATCCCGCGCCGAAGCCTTCACCCTGATTCGCCGCCAGTACCTGCAGTTTTTGATGGACGAGCGCACCCGTGGCGATGAGCGCTTGATTGCGCTAACCCTGTCGGAAGCCGAAGTGCGCTCCATTCAGGAATACGCCCTTGAGCAGAACCTGACCACCATCCGTAACCGGGTGAACGAATTGGGTGTGGCCGAGCCGCTGGTGCAGCGCCAGGGCTCCAGTCGCATCATTGTTGAATTGCCGGGTGTTCAGGATACCGCGCAAGCCAAACGCGTATTGGGCGCCACCGCGAATCTGGAATTTCGAATGGAAGCTCGGCCAGACACGCCTGCCGGCGGTGTCGAAACCTTTGGTTTTCGCGATACGCCCCAGCGTACCGCTCGCTTAGAGCGTGAGCTCATTGCCACAGGCAATAACGTGGCCAATGCCCAGCAGCAGTTTGATGAGAACGGCCAGCCACAAGTCAGCATTACAATGGATTCTGTGGGCGGCGATTTGATGAACCGTGCCACTCGCAACGCCGTTGGCCGGCGTATGGCGGTGCTTTTTATTGAGTTTCGCACCGAAACCGAAGACCGTATGGTTGACGGCGAAGTGGTCACCGAAGAAAAGCGGGTAGTGGACAAAGGCATTATCAGCCTGGCAACGGTACAGTCTGCATTGGGTGCGAGCTTCCGTATTACCGGCCTGGATTCGATTCCGGAAGCGTCAGAGCTATCACTGCTGCTGCGCGCCGGTGCACTGGCCGCGCCCATGTATTTTGTGCAGGAACGAACCATTGGCCCCAGCCTGGGTCAGAAAAATATCGACGCCGGTATGATGTCGGTATTGCTGGGCTTTGTGCTGGTGCTGATTTACATGGCGCTTTACTACCGCGGTTTCGGGCTTATTGCTAACGCATCCTTAACACTGAACCTGATGTTGCTGATTGCCTGTATGTCGATTTTGTCGGCCACGCTGACGTTGCCAGGCATTGCCGGTATCGTGCTGACGGTGGGTATGGCTGTAGACGCCAATGTGTTGATATTCGAGCGCATACGGGAAGAGCTGAAAGCCGGCGCTGCGCCGCAACTGGCCATAAATGCCGGTTACTCACGGGCTTTTGTGTCCATTTTTGACGCCAACATCACAACGTTGCTGGTGGCGCTTATTTTGTTCGCCATGGGCTCCGGCCCGGTGAAAGGTTTTGCGATTACCTTAAGCCTGGGCATTATGACATCGATGTTCTCTGGCTTGTTGGTCAGTCGCAGTATCGTCAATGTGGTTTATGGTGGCCGCAAGGTCGAAAAACTTTCGATCGGAGGGAAGCAGGCTAATGCTTGACGCTCAGAAAAAACCGTTTGATTTTATGGGCTTTCGGAAGATTGCTTCAATACTCTCGATTGCTCTGGTAGTGCTTTCCATTGGTTTGCTGGGGGTGCGCGGGCTGAATTTCGGTATGGATTTCACCGGCGGCACGTCGGTTGAATTTGAATACCAGCAGGCGCCAGCTCTGCCCAAGATACGTACAGCGTTGAGTGACGCCGGCTATGAGCAGTTTGTGGTGCAGAATTTCGGTTCTGACAAAACGGTTCTGGTGCGGCTGTCAGAGTCGGGTAACGATATGCTGGCCCAAGAGATTACCAGCACCTTAACCGCGGGCGGAGCTGAGCTGAAGCTAATCAGTTCGGAGTTTATCGGCTCCCAAGTGGGCGAAGAACTGAAAGAGGACAGCGGTTTGGGTATGCTGATTGCCTTGTTGGTGGTGCTGATTTACGTTGGCATGCGCTTTCAGTTCAAATTCGGTATTGCTGCCGTGTTGCCCTTGGCTCACGACGTCATTATTGTGCTGGGTATTTTCTCGCTGTTTCAGTGGACCTTTGACCTTACGGTTCTGGCCGCCCTGTTGGCCATCATCGGCTATTCGCTGAACGACACGATTGTGGTGGCGGACCGTATCCGGGAAAACTTCCGCACCATGCGGGTAGGGGACTCATGGGAGGTAATCAATACCTCCATTCACCAGACCATCAGCCGTACCATCAATACCTCTGGTACCACGCTGGTGGTGCTGGTTGCGCTTTACGTATTTGGTGGTGAGGCGATTAACGGATTTGCTCTGGCGCTGATTATCGGCGTGGTGGTGGGTACCTACTCATCTATCTACGTATCGGCGAACCTGCTGATTGCGCTCGGCGTGTCTCGTGAAGATCTGATCCTGCCGGTGAAGGAAGGTGTGGTCGGCCAAGATGAAGACGAGAAGCCCCCAGAATGGCTGAACCGTATGTAGATCTTTTGATAAGGGCTGTTTAGCGACCCTGCCGATAAACCTTGTTGGTTTATCGGCAGCGGTTTCGCAACCATTAAAAAACCGCCAGTCCCTCGGGATTGGCGGTTTTTTTGTGCATGCCTTGCTAGCAGGGTAAGTGCCCTTTAGCGGGGCAAGCGGCCGCGGAACGGATGCAGTTCCTTCAGCAATTCACGAAACAGTTTCGGGTTAGCCACAATCAACTGTTTTGCGTTACTAGCCGATGGGTTGCCAGAGAAGTCCCCGGTCAAGGCGCCCGATTCCATCGCCAGAGCCACGCCTAGGTCCAGTTCGGCGCCTTCCGGACGAAAAGCAATCACTGCGTCCAGATGGCCGGCTGATACCCGTGCGATATCCAGCACCACGCATCCGGATGTACGGAAAATGCGTGAGTTGGTCGCCAGAACAGTGGCTATTTCGCCCCACAGTTGTGGATTTTCGTCTTTACGGGCCTGGTCCAGAACGTTGGTAGCCAGCGCTGCGCTGGTTAGTTGGCGCACCTCTGATACCCGCACCCGGCGGCTATTCAGTGCGGCGCCGTGGCCACGGCTGGCCGAGTATTCTTCGCTGGTGATTGGGTTAACAATCAACAGACTCTCAATCCGGTTGTTCTTTTTCTGGGCCAAAGCCAAAACAAATTCCGGAATACCCCGCAGAAAATTATCGCGACCCAGAACCGGAAAGATGTGCCAGCTTTTGTCATAGGTGCCGGCATCTGCTTGGTTCAGGGGGGCAATGTGGTGGTCTTTGTAGGCTTTTTCGAGCTGTTCTACGAAATTATCGTAAATGGCCTGTTCGACGCGATCCAGCTGACGCTCACGCTCGCTGTTGTCTTTGTCGCTGGGTTCCTGGCGCTCGAAATGTGCTTTCAGGTAGTCCGACCCCTGGCGCGCAACGCGCAGGGCCATTTTAATCGCTGGTTGCATCTGAGTAATCATTATCCGAGTGTATGGAGGCGCAGTATTGTAGCAGTCGGTGTGCGCTTTGTCTGTTTTTAGACTCCGCACAAGCACGGATAATGGCCATTTGACTCACGGGTTGCCCGCCGGCTTTCATGATTTATCTGTTATTATTGCCACCTAATTTTGCTGACAGGCCGTTACCATGCACAAACCGTCCCGCCCGCTGGGCTCACCCGACACCTACAACGACCGAATTCGTATTGTTCTGGTGGAAACCTCCCACTCCGGCAATATTGGTGCGGTAGCGCGAGCCATGAAAAATATGGGGTTGGGAAATCTGTGGATGGTGAACCCGCGATCGTTCCCGGATGAAACCTCGTACGCTCGAGCCGCCGGAGCATCGGATGTTCTGGACACTGCAACCGTGGTGGGCAGCCTTGATGAAGCGCTGGCAGATTGCGTGTTGGTGATGGGCACCAGCGCTCGCGGGCGCAAGGTGCCCTGGCCCGTGATGCCGCCGGATCAGGCCGCAACTGCCGCAGCCAGTCATTGCGGCCAAGGCACAGTGGCGCTGGTGTTTGGTCGAGAGAATCATGGGTTGAGCAATGACGAACTGCAACGTTGCCACTATCATATTCATATTCCGTCCAATCCGGATTACAGCTCATTGAATCTGGCGATGGCGGTTCAGGTAATGTGTTATGAATTGCGCATGAGTTATCTGAAGGGCCTTGACGCAAATGCCCAGCGGCCCTATTTAGAAACAATTGCGCAGCCTGGTGACGCCGGGTGGGACGTCGCTCCTGCCAGCGTTGGCGATGTCGAAGGCTTTTTTGGCCATTTGCAGCAGGTGCTGGAAGAAATTGATTTTCATCGCCGGGACAAACCGCGCCAACTGATGGCGCGTCTGCGCAGGTTGTTTCAGCGGGCGAAAATGGACCAGATGGAAGTTAATATTCTAAGAGGCGTTTTGTCGGCCGTTCAAAAAACGGCAGGCGCCTCGGAAACCGAGCAATCAACCTCCGGTACCGGGCCACAAGCGCCGGAGCAGGACCAGGGCAAAAGTCATGTTTAGACATTTAAGAGAAGATATCAGTAGTGTGTTCCGCCGCGACCCCGCTGCGCGTAATACCTTTGAGGTTCTGACCAACTATCCTGGCCTGCACGCACTTTTACTGCATCGGGTGGCACACTGGTTATGGGGGGTGGGCCTGAAGTGGCTAGCTCGCACCCTCTCTACGCTTACGCGCTGGTTTACCGGTATTGAGATTCATCCCGGTGCCACCATTGGTCGACGCTTTTTTATTGACCACGGTATGGGCGTGGTCATTGGTGAAACTACGGTCATCGGTGACGATGTCACTTTGTATCAGGGCGTTACCTTGGGCGGCACCAGTTGGAGCAAGGGCAAGCGCCACCCCACTATTGGTGACGGGGTAGTTGTAGGCGCCGGAGCCAAAATATTGGGGCCCTTTGAAGTAGGCGCGGGTGCCAAAGTGGGTTCCAACTCGGTGATCACAAAAGCGGTTCCAGCAGGCGCAACCGTTGTTGGCATACCGGGCCGCGTGATTGAAAAAGACAAAGACGAGCGGAGCTCGCGGCGACGGGAAATGGAAGAGCGCATGGGCTTTGACGCCTATGGCGTTACCGAAGAAATGCCAGACCCCCTGGCGCGGGCAATGCGTTCGCTGCTCGATCACATGCACGCGGTAGACGACCGCATGGAAATAATGTGTAAAGCCTTGCGCAAGGTAAGCGCCGACTATCCGAACGGAGACTTGCCGGTGTTGTCAGAGGACGATTTTGATTGCCTACGCGATACAGACAGCGAGGCTTTGCGCAAAAAGAACCGCGAAGACGCAAAAGTAGTTGCAGCGGCGGCGGTCGAGCCGAGCGCCAAAGTGGGTAGTCTAGACAATGCAAAGGAGAACGTTAAAGAGAGCGCTGAAGAGAGTGTGGAAGCAGGCGCCAGGAAGAATGCAAGCGAGTCCACCAAGGATAGCCGCTGAATACTTGACTGAATTAGTAGGTCAATTCATACTCATGACTGCGAATAGAGGTCAATTTCCATCGCGGGGCGGAGTTTATGAAGTTGACAACAAAAGGCCGGTATGCGGTAACCGCTATGCTGGACCTTGCACTGCACGGTGATCATGGGCCGGTTACGCTTGCTGATATATCAGCCCGCCAGGAAATCTCCCTGTCGTACCTGGAACAGCTATTCTCACGGCTGCGACGCAGGCATTTGGTGGCCAGCATTCGCGGCCCGGGTGGTGGCTATCGCCTGAACCGCGGCGCTGATGCCATTTTTATATCAGAGGTGGTAGACGCTGTGAGCGAATCACTTGATACCACACGCTGTGGTAATAAAGGCGATTGTCAGAGCGGTGAGAAGTGCCTGACTCATCACCTGTGGTCTGATCTCAGCGAGCAGATTTATCAGTTTCTGGATAACATTAGCCTGAGCGACCTGATGAAAAAACGTGAAATCCGTCAAGTGGCGGACCGCCAGAATCTGCGCCAGAGCGATGCAGGTTTTGAAACGATCAACACCCGGCTGCTAAGCGAACAGGCTCCGGTTTAAGTCTGGTTTCTAACGCCATGAAAAAACCCGTTTACCTCGATTATGCGGCCACTACGCCCGCAGATGTCGCTGTTGCCGAAGAAATGATGCGCCACCTGACATTGGATGGTGCCTTTGGTAACCCGGCTTCGCGTACCCATGGTTATGGTTGGCAGGCTGAAGCGGCAGTAGAAACTGCACGCCGCCAGGTGGCCACATTGATCAATGCCGATCCCCGCGAGATCGTATGGACATCTGGTGCGACCGAGTCTGACAATTTGGCGATTAAAGGCGCGGTGGCCGGGCACGATGCTCCTCACATCATTACCTCTATGATTGAACACAAAGCCGTTCTGGATACCTGTGGCTGGCTGCAGGAGCAGGGCGTGAAGGTTACCTGGCTGAAGCCTGATGCCTGTGGGCGTATTCATGTCGAACAAGTGGTTGAGGCGCTAACGCCCGAGACCGTGCTGGTGACCCTGATGCTGGTAAACAACGAATTGGGCAGCATTAGTGACATTGCGGCCATTGGTGCCCAACTGCGTGGCCGCAATGTGCTTTTTCATGTTGATGCGGCCCAGGCCCCTGGAAAAATACCGGTGGATGTAAAGGCCTTGAACGCCGACCTGCTGTCACTGTCGGCGCATAAGGTCTATGGCCCCAAAGGGATAGGTGCGCTCTACGTGCGACGCTCTCCGGATGTGCGTATTCAAGCGCAGATTCACGGCGGCGGTCATGAGCGCGGTATGCGGTCCGGCACCCTGCCGACGCACCAAATTGTGGGCATGGGTAAAGCGTTTGAGTTGGCAGCAGACAGCCTCTCTGCCGATAGTGCCAGGCTGGAACAACTGCGTGGGCGTTTTCTGGGGGCGCTGGCTGAGCTTGAAGGAGTTTCCCTTAACGGGAGTCTCAATAACTATCTCAACGGCGATGACCCCAGCTTGCGAGTGCCCGGCATTATTAATTTGTCATTCGCGGGCGTTGATGCAGAAACCCTGATGCTGGGCCTGCGTGAATTGGCAGTGTCTTCCGGTTCCGCCTGTACATCGGCGACACTGGAACCGTCTTATGTCTTGCGGGGCATCGGGCTAGACGATAAGCAGGCTCACCGTTCGCTGCGGTTTTCATTTGGTCGGTATACCAGCGGCGAGGAAGTAGACTTTGCGGCGGCACACATTATTGATGTTGTTAGCCGGCTGCGGTCTGCGCGGTAGGCACCGGCCCCGCGACTGCGTATAATTAAATGCTCGTTTTTTTACCCAACCTCTTAATGGAGAATCCCCATGGCAAATGAACGCACGCTGTCGATCATCAAGCCTGATGCCGTTGCAAAAAATGTAATCGGCAAAATCATCAGTCGTTTTGAAGATGCAGAGCTGCACGTTGTTGCAGCAAAGATGATGCACCTGAGCCAGGAACAGGCTGAAGGCTTTTACGCCGAGCACAAAGAGCGTCCGTTCTTTAACGACCTGGTTGCGTTTATGACGTCTGGCCCGGTGGTTGTTCAGGCTTTGGAAGGCGAAGGTGCCATTTTGAAAAACCGTGATCTGATGGGTGCTACCAACCCGAAGGACGCAGAAGCGGGCACTATCCGCGCCGACTTTGCATCGTCTATTGATGCCAACGCGGTTCACGGCTCCGACTCGGCTGCTTCTGCCGAGCGCGAAATTGCTTATTTTTTCAATGATAACGAAATCTGCCCGCGCGGCTGATTTTGTACACCGGGGGCGGCGTTGCTGCCCCCGGATTGGTTATTTGATCGAGGTTATACAATGACAGCACCCGCTGAAAAAACGAATCTTCTGGGAATGCCCAAAGCCAAGCTTGAGGCCTATTTTGAGTCCCTGGGGGAAAAACGTTTTCGCGCTACTCAGGTGCTGCAATGGATTCACCAGCGTGGTGTGGGTGACTTCGATGAAATGACCAATATGAGCAAGCCCCTGCGGGACAAGCTCAAGTTGATCGCTGAAGTACGTGGCCCGGAAGTAGTCTACGACGAAGTGGCCAAAGACGGCACCCGTAAATGGGTGATGCGGATGGACAACGGCAACAACGTAGAAACCGTGCTGATACCTGACGGTGAGCGTGGCACTTTGTGTGTGTCATCACAGATTGGTTGCAGTCTGGATTGCAGTTTTTGTTCAACGGGTAAGAGAGGCTTTAACCGTAACCTGACTTCTGCCGAGATTATTGGGCAGGTGTGGGCTGCGCGCAAAACGTTCATGCCCTATGCTCCGGGCCCAGATCGTCCGATTACCAACGTGGTGATGATGGGCATGGGCGAGCCCTTGTTGAACTTCGATAACGTCGTAGACGCGATGAACCTGATGATGGAAGACTTGGCCTACGGCATTTCCAAGCGCCGGGTAACCCTGAGCACGTCGGGCGTGGTTCCAGCGATCGACAAATTGGGTGAGGTTACCGATGTTTCATTGGCTATTTCTTTGCACGCCGCAAATGATGAATTGCGTAATCAATTAGTACCTATTAATAAAAAGTACCCAATAGCTGAGTTGCTGGCAGCTACCCGCCGTTATTTAAGCCGTCTGCCAGACAAACGCAAAGCAACGATTGAATACACTTTGATGGCTGGTATAAATGATCATGTCGATCAAGCGCGAGAACTGGCCGAGGTTCTGCGTGGTTTGCCGTGTAAGATCAACCTGATACCATTCAATCCGTTCCCGGAAAGTGGCTATGAACGCCCGAGCATGAATGCCACCCGACGATTCCAGACGGTGTTGAACGAGGAAGGGTATATTGCGACTGTACGCATGCCCCGTGGCGATGACATAGACGCTGCTTGTGGCCAGCTGGTGGGCAAGGTGGAAGACCGAACCCGCCGCAGCGCTCGCTATATTGCTGTGCAGCAGGTTTCAGCGTAAATGCCCGGCTGTGGATGCGGCAGGTCTTCTCCAATAGCAGCTTCAGGATGAGTTCACGGCTATGGTAAATCAGTTTGTCAGTGCCCGTTTTATGATGTCGCTGATGCTGGTGGCAGCGATGTTATCGGGCTGCGTGACGACCACCGACAGCCGCTTTGCCCGCGAAGCCGATCGCCAAAAAGCGTTGGCAGATTACGTTCAGTTGGCATCCGCGTACATTGGCCAAGGAAATTTTGAGCGAGCCCGTCATCACTTGGACCGGGCTCTGGAAATTGATTCGAATAACTCGCCGGCGTTAGCCGCAAAGGGCATTATTTTCGCCAACGAGGGTGAGCCCGAGCTGGCTGAAAGCAATTTCAGACGCGCAATCTCCACCGATTCAAAAAATACCCGCGCCTACGTTTATTATGGCGCATTTTTGTATGGTCAAGGCCGAATGGAGCAGGCACGCGATCAGTTTGCCAAGGCCTCTGGCGATACCGGTTATCGGGATCGAGGTTCCGTTTTTTTCAACCTGGGAATGACCCAGGAGCAGCTGGGTGATTTTCCAGCTGCGGTTAGCAGCTATCGCCGTGCCACCGAGTTGGCGCGCAGTGATCCCAAAACATTGCTGGCGTTGTCGCGAGTACTGTTAGAGACCGGTGATGTGAGAGCAGCCGATTTCTATTACAGTCGGCTGCTAACTACAATGCAGCGCAGTGACCGCTTACAGCACTCGTCTGAAAGCCTATTGGTGGGAGTTCGCATTGCCCACCTGCTCGACAAACGTGACCAAGAGGCCAGTTTGGCATTAATGTTGCGGAATAATTTCCCCGAATCAGCAGAACTCCGGCAATACAAGGTACTGATGTCTAATGGCCAATGAAGAGAATCGAGCTATCCCTGGCAACCGGCCGGTGGGCCCACAGTTAAAAAAGGCCCGCGAAGCGAAAGGGCTCAGTGTCGTCGAAGTGGCGGAAGCCCAACATCTTCGCCCGGCCATTATCCAGGCCATCGAAAATGGCAAATACGAGCTGATTGATACAGAGCTCTTCCTGAAAGGCTACATACGCGCTTACGCACGCCAAGTAGGCTTGGATGGTAACGCCCTGATTGCCGACCTTAACCTCGAGCTGGAGCCCATGCGCCAGGAACAGGCGCAGGCGAAAGCTGCGAATCCGCTGGTTGATATAGAACGCCGGCGGCGCAAAAAACGCCGTGTAGCAAAAGCCGCATTGTGGCTGGTCGCACTGGCGGTATTGGGCCTTTTGGTGTTTTCGTTTATTTACAATCCTTCGCAGCTGGCTAATTTGACGGGCGCCGGCGATGACTCAACAACACAATCTACGCCAGATAACTTGTTGCCAAACGAAACGAGTGATGGCGATGTGACGGCTTCGCCCGCGAACGCAGAGGGTGAGTTAAAACCGCTTATAGCGTCAGGCACAGGAACTTTTTCTGACGGTGAGGCTCCAGCTGACGGCTTGGGGTCTTCACCGGCGCAGCCAGTAGGAAATTCGGCCGTTATCGCCGACAATGAGCGTTCGACGATAGACACGGAGCCGTCACCCCAAGTTGCAGACAACCGGGGTCGGTTGGAAATTGACTTTATTGATGACTGCTGGGTCCAGATTCGAGATGCTAACGGCAGAAGCCTGGCCAGCGGTCTGAAGCGCCAGAGCGACCGCATTGATTTGCGTACTGAAACCGACATTCGCCTGGTGATTGGTGCCGCTAATGCGATAGGGAGCATGCGCTTTGAAGGCGCCCCGGTCGATCTTGGCAGTAAAGGTGTCGTTGGTAATCGTGCCGAGTTTGTTTTAGCTTTGAATTAATAGCTCAACGTAAACGCCGATACTTTTGGTTTTCACAGATTGGTTCTCGCAAATGAAACACGAATCTCCGATTAAAAGACGTAAATCCCGCCAGATTATGGTGGGCAATGTGCCAGTGGGTGGCGACGCGCCGATTGCCGTCCAGAGTATGACCAACACCGAAACCTGCGACGTGGAAGCAACGCTGGGGCAGATACAGGCTCTTCAAGACGCCGGTGCCGATATTGTCCGCGTGTCTGTGCCGTCAATGGAAGCCGCAGAAGCGTTTGGCCGTATTCGCGCCCGCGCGGGTGTTCCGCTGGTTGCCGATATTCATTTTGATTACAAGATCGCGTTACGGGTGGCCGAACTGGGCGTTGACTGCCTGCGCATCAACCCGGGTAACATTGGTCGGGAAGACCGCGTCAGTGCGGTCATCAGTGCCTGCCGCGACCGCAATATTCCAATTCGGATCGGCGTTAACGCAGGCTCGTTAAGTAAGGACCTGCAGCGTAAATACGGCGAGCCTACTGCAGACGCGCTGGTAGAATCTGCCATGCGCAACGTCGATATTCTTGACCGCCACGACTTCCAGAATTTTAAGGTCAGCCTTAAAGCGTCCGAAGTGTTTATGACGGTAGAAGCCTATCGCAAGATCGCCACGCAGATTGACCAGCCTTTGCACCTGGGCATCACCGAAGCCGGCGGTTTCCGTTCCGGCACCGTGAAGTCGTCCATCGGGCTTGGTTTATTGCTGATGGATGGCATTGGCGACACCATCCGCGTATCGCTAGCTGCAGACCCGGTGCAGGAAGTCAAGGTTGGCTACGACATACTCAAAAGTTTACGTTTGCGCTCCCGCGGCATTAACTTTATTGCCTGCCCCAGTTGTTCGCGGCAGAATTTCGATGTTATCCAGACCATGAACGATCTGGAAGTGCGTTTGGAAGACGTGCAGCAGGCTCTGGATGTGGCCATTATTGGTTGTATCGTGAACGGCCCGGGCGAAGCGAAAGAGGCCGACATTGGTTTGACCGGTGGCAGCCCAAAAAACCTGTTTTATATGGGTGGTAAGCCTCAGCAGAAATTGGACAACGCAAACTTGACTGACGATCTTGAGCGCCTGATTCGCGAAGAAATTGCGCGCCGTCAGGAAGCCGAAAACGCCATTATTGTTCGCTCCGCTGACTGACAGGCAACGAATACGGTGACAGCTATCGATAACACCGACCGATGACAACAGGCATAACAGGCAGGCAGTGCATTGGCGCAGTGCCACTGCTCAAACCACAGAGACGCTTAAGGGTTTAACTTGGCTAAGATTCAGGCAATTCGCGGGATGAACGATATCCTGCCCGAACAGACTCCGGTCTGGCAATATGTTGAAGCAACGGTGCGCAAGGTGTTGGGGCAATACGGGTACCAGGAAATCCGTATGCCGATTGTGGAACAGACCGACCTGTTCAAGCGCTCTATCGGTGAAGTTACCGACATTGTTGAAAAAGAAATGTACACCTTTGAAGACCGTAACGGCGATAGCCTGACTCTGCGCCCGGAAGGCACTGCGGGCTGCGTGCGCGCGGCCGAAGAGCACGGCCTGCTGTTCAATCAAACCCGGCGGATGTGGTACACCGGCCAGATGTTTCGCTACGAGCGCCCACAAAAAGGGCGTTACCGCCAGTTCCACCAAGTGGGTGTCGAGTGTTTTGGCATGGCTGGGCCAGACATAGACGCAGAGCTTCTTATTCTGACGGCGCGTTTGTGGAAAACGTTTGGTCTGGCTGGTCATGCGCGTCTCGAAATCAACTCGATTGGCACCGCTGAAGCCCGCCGAAACTATCGCGAGGCGTTAGTTGCTTACCTGCAGCAATTCAAAGCCGAGCTCGATGAAGATAGTCAGCGCCGCCTTGAAAGCAACCCTTTGCGGATTCTGGACAGCAAAAGCGCGGCTACCCGCAAGATTCTGGAGCAGGCACCAAAACTGGACGCCTGGCTTGACGACGAATCTCGTGATCATTTTGAACGTTTGAAGCAATTGTTGGACGCCGCCGGAATCACGTACACGGTGAATCCGGCGCTGGTCCGCGGCCTGGACTACTACGGTAAGACGGTATTTGAGTGGATTACAGACAGCCTGGGCGCCCAAGGCACGATTTGCGCTGGTGGCCGCTATGATGGATTGGTAGAGCAACTGGGCGGGAAACCCACGGTCGCCGTTGGTTTTGCCATGGGCGTCGAGCGTCTCATCCTGCTGTTGGAAACCCTTAATTTGATACCCGAGTCGGTCAATAACCAAGCCGATGTTTACGTTACCGCCATGGGCGATCAGGCAGTTGCGCCGGCGTTGCTTCTTGCTGAAGAACTGCGGGACCAACTTCCTGGCTACACCATTATTAGCCATTGCGGTGCGGGCAGTTTTAAAAGCCAAATGAAAAAAGCCGATCGAAGCGGTGCCCGTTATGCACTTATTCTGGGTGATAACGAGCTTCAGAATCAAAGTGTTGGCCTTAAACCTTTACGTACAGACGAGCCCCAGCAAGAGCTTCCGCGGCAGCAGGTTGCCGAGGCTCTAACGCAGGCGCTGTCGCAGTAATCCTTTTAAAGCGCCGTTTCTAATTTACAACAGGAGTTATCATGGCCGAGTTGCGTACAGATGAAGAGCAGGTTGAAGCGATCAAGCAGTGGTGGAAGAACAACGGTAGTTCGCTGCTGATTGGTATTGGTGCGGCCCTGGCGATTGTGTTCGGATGGCAAGCGTGGCAAAACCAACAGGCCCAGCAGCGTACCGAGGCTGCCAGCCAGTTTGTTACTCTGATGAACGCCTTTGGCACCGAAGATGAAACCAGCGCCGACACCGTCGCTTTTGTGGCTAAAACCCTGCGCGATGAACATGCCGACAGCGCTTACGCGGTTTACGCTAATTTGATGCTGGCTCGGGTTCAGCTCATGCAGAACAGCGACGCCGAAGGCGCTGTTGAATCCTTGCAGTGGGCACTGAATAAAGCGGCGGAGACTCAGCCTCTGGCTCTGGTCGTGCGCAGCCGTCTGGCTCAAGCCCAAATGGCTCTGGACGATTATGATGCGGCGTTGGCCACCATTGACGGTGCCAAAGACAGCGACGCTTTTGGTGCTATGTTTGCCGAATTGCGCGGTGATATTTTGCTCGCGAAAGGCGATCAAGAAGGGGCCCGTGAAGCCTACCTGGCGGCCCGCGAACAGGGCGAAGAAAATCGCAGTGGCGTTCTGCAACTCAAACTGGCGGATCTGGGTGTCGGGGGTGATGCGTGACGTTAAGCGCAGGTTTTCGGCAGCTGCGTGCCAGTGCTGTGGTGCTTATAGCAGCCGCCCTTGTAATTGGTTGCAGCGCCAACGATACGTTTGAGCAGCCCGCACAATTGCCTGATGTGAATCAGCAGGTGTCATTTGAACGGGTGTGGGACGTTACGGTGGGTGACGGCCATGACGGCGAGTTTTTGTACCTTGCACCGCTGAACGCCGGCGACGTTGTGTACGCCGCATCGGCTGACGGAGAGTTGCTTGCCCTAAACGCAGAAACCGGCAAACAGATCTGGGAGAATTCGGTGAAAGACCGGATTTTTGCCGGTGTTGGTGGCGATGACAAGCAACTGTATCTGGTGAGCCGTGATGCCGATTTGCTGGCGCTGTCGCGGGAAGATGGCAGCGAGCTTTGGCGCGCGTCATTGCCGACCGAAGTTCTGTCGGCGCCGCAGTCCAATGGCAGTCTGGTGGTTGTGCAAACCACCGACGGCCGTGTGCTGGCATTCAATGCCGCTGACGGTGAAAAACGTTGGCAATATGACAGTGTTGTGCCGGCCTTGTCGGTTCGCGCCTCAGCAGCACCACTGGTAGGGGCTGACGTTATAATAAGCGGCTTTGCCAACGGCAAACTGCTGGCTCTGTCCGCAGAATCTGGCCAGCCGCTGTGGCAGTACGAAGTAGGTGCGCCCCAGGGCCGCACAGAGCTTGAACGCTTGGTCGACATTACCAGCCAGCCTTTGGTGCTGGAAAACGCGATTCTGGCGGTGGGCTATCAGGGCAAGCTGGCGCTGATTGATTTGCGCACCGGCAATGACATCTGGAGCAAGACAGCCTCCAGCCTGTATTCACCAATGGTCAGTAACGGCAACATTTTTCTGGCATCTGCTAACGGCGACCTGGTTGCTATGCGCGGTTCTGATCGCCGTGACCTGTGGACCCAGGACAAACTGGCCTGGCGCCAGCTGACCCAGCCGGTGCCCCTCGACGATTATCTGGTGGTAGGTGACTTTGACGGTTACCTGCACGTGGTGTCCCAGGAAAGTGGTGAACTGGTAGGGCAGATGAAATTTGATGGTGACGGTATCCGCGTACCGGCCCAGCGCCTGAGTAATGGTAATCTGCTGATCTTTGGCAACGGCGGTAAACTCGCCGCTTATAAGTTGCAATCGAAAAACTGACGCGACACGCGGCCCGGCCTCCAAACCGGGCCGACTTCTTTTGTGAGTAGCGAATGACATTTTTTTTGAGTAGTGAAACACTATGAATCCAGTCATTGCCCTGGTGGGCCGCCCGAACGTGGGCAAGTCCACACTGTTTAACCAGATGACCCGTTCGCGGGATGCACTGGTCGCCGATTTTCCGGGACTGACCCGCGACCGTAAATACGGTGAAGGCAATTACGAAAATCAGCGCTTTATTGTCATCGATACTGGTGGCTTGATGGGCGACGAGCTTGGGCTTGACGCCGCGATGGCCAAGCAGTCTTTGCAGGCGGTTGAAGAAGCCGACATCGTTCTGTTCATTGTGGACGGCCGCGCCGGTGTGATGCCTGGTGATCAGGTACTTGCTGATCAGCTGCGCCGATCGGGCAAGCACGCGCACCTGGTGATTAACAAAACGGATGGCCAGGATCCAAACCTGGTAGCATCCGACTTTTATGCACTGGGTTTTCAATCCCAATTTCGCATTGCCGCATCCCACAATCGCGGCGTTCGATCTATGTTGGAGATTTTGCTGCCGACGCCGGAGGAAGATGCAGATATAGACGCAGCGCATAATCACCCCGGCATTCGCATTGGCATTGTTGGCCGCCCCAATGTGGGCAAATCGACCCTTGTAAACCGCATGCTGGGTGAAGAGCGCGTCGTTGTTTACGATCTGCCGGGTACCACCCGCGACAGCATTTATATTCCCTACGAGCGTTTGGGCCAGGAATACACCCTGATTGATACGGCCGGGGTGCGGCGGCGCAAAAATGTGCGAGAGACGGTTGAGAAGTTCTCGATCATCAAAACTTTGCAGGCCATAGACGACGCCCACGTAGTGATTTTGGTGATCGACGCCCGCGAGGGGTTGGTTGACCAAGACATGCATCTTATGGGCTTCGTGCTGAGTGCTGGCCGTTCGTTGGTGATTGCTATCAATAAATGGGATGGCATGAACGGCGAAGACCGTGACAAAGTAAAGGAACAGATTCGCCGGCGTCTGGATTTTCTGGACTACGCCGACAAGCATTATATTTCGGCTTTGCACGGTTCTGGCGTGGGTGTGATGTACGAGTCGGTTAACGCCTGCTACGAATCGGCTATGGCAAAATGGCCAACCAATCGGCTGACCACGATTTTGGAAGATGCGATTGCCCAGCACCAGCCGCCCATGGTTCATGGCCGTCGTATCAAGCTGCGTTACGCTCACCAGGGTGGCTCTAATCCGCCGACCGTTGTGGTACACGGCAATCAAACAGATTCTTTGCCCAGTTCTTACAAACGGTACTTGGAGAATAGTTTTCGCAAGGTGTTAGCGGTAACCGGCACGCCGATCCGCTTCGAGTTCCGTTCCAGTGAAAACCCGTTTGCCCATAAAGTGGACCGGATGACGCCGCGACAAAAAGTCAAAAAAGACAATGATGAAAAGAAGGGCGGGGGCAAGCCTAAAAAAGCGCGCCAGAAGAGCCTGAAGCGCTGATAGTCAGAATAGCCTGAAGCGCTGATAGGTAGGAAAGCCTTAATCGCTAACAAAAAACCGGCCCGTAATAAACAATAACGGGCCGTTTTTTTATGGGCGGTGGCTATGCAAGACCGTAAAACCAGACACGATCAGGCTTTGCTGGCGTCTTCCACTTGCTTGGCTTGAACAGCGGTTATGGCGATGGTGAATACGATGTCCTCCACCAGCGCTCCCCGTGATAGGTCATTCACCGGTTTACGCAGACCCTGCAGCATAGGCCCAATGCTGACCACGTTAGCGCTTCGCTGCACCGCTTTGTATGTGGTGTTGCCGGTATTCAGGTCGGGAAACACAAACACAGTTGCGCGGCCGGCTACCTGGCTATTAGGTGCCTTGCTAAGGCCCACGCTTTCAATGGCGGCGGCGTCGTATTGCAGGGGGCCATCAATCAGCAGGTCTGGGCGCCTTTCGCGCGCTATCCGGGTAGCTTCGCGTACCTTATCCACATCTCGGCCGCTTCCAGACTCTCCAGTGCTGTAGCTGATCATCGCCACGCGTGGCTCGATGCCGAATGCTTCGGCTGATTGGGCGCTCTGGATGGCAATATCTGCTAACTGCTCCGGGTTAGGGTCCGGATTTATGGCGCAGTCTCCGTAAACCACAACCTGTTGCGGTAACAGCATAAAAAATACTGACGACACCACTTTGGCGTTGTCGTGGGTCTTGATCAGCTGCAGGGCAGGGCGCACGGTGTTAGCGGTGGTGTGGATGGCGCCGGACACCAAGCCGTCGGCTTCGTCCAGCGCGACCATCATGGTGCCCAAAACGACATTGTCTTCAAGCATGCTTTCCGCCACTTCGGCTGAAATGCCTTTGTGTTTCCGCAATTCTACCATGGGCGCCACGTAGCGCTTGCGCACCACAGCCGGCTCGATAATTTCCAGATCGGGTGGTAATTCCAGGCCTAGGGAGGCCGCTACGGTACGTATCTCGGTGGCGTGGCCGATCAGCGCGCAGCGCGCAAGCTGGCGCTGATGGCAGATGATGGCTGCCTGTACTGTGCGTGGCTCGTGGCCTTCTGGTAAAACAATGCGCTTGTTGGCAGCACGGGCACGCTCAGAAAGCTGGTGGCGAAACGCCGGTGGTGACATACGGGTTTGGCGCGGCACCTTAAGGTGTTCCTGCAGCCAGTCGGTGTCAATACGCGGCGCGATCAGGTTCATGGCGGTGTCGATCCGCTCCGGATCGTCGATAGGGATAGACCTCGACAGGCCGGCCAGCATGTGTGCGGTTTCGTAGGTGTTGGTGGTGGTGCTAAGAACCGGCATGCCGGTTTCCATGGCCCGTCGACACAATTCGATCACCCTCTGGTCTGGTATTAGACCGCCGGTGAGCAGAATGCCGGCCATGGGCACGCCATTCAGGGCCGCCACTGCGGCGGCCACAAGGATATCCTCCCGGTCTCCGGGAGTCACCAGAAGAGTGCCGGACTTGAGGATTTCGGTCATATTGCTGATGGTCCGGGCGCAAACAGAAACACGGTGCACCCGGCGGGCCTGCATATGGCCCTCGTGCAGTATTTTTACCTTCAGTTCGCGCGCTATGTCTGAAACCCGCGGTGCCAGCAGGCTCGGTTCCCAAGGTATTTCGGCTAACAATCGATACTGCCCGCTACTAAACACTTTGCATTTGTTGCGGTAATCTTCAGACGGTGTCGCGGTAAGGGTCGTCATGCCGGGCATGTTGCGCTCTTTTGGCGCACCGATTTTGTTAAGAATGACGCCCAAAACGTCAGCTTCATTCTGCCCCGAAAACAGTCGCGCAGAAAAGCCCAGTTGTTCGTCCAGCTCGACGGGGTCACAGCCTCTAGGTGACGTTAGCAGAATGATCTCAGAGCCCAGGTTCCGCGCGACTTCGGCGTTCAGACGGATAATGTAGGTGCCATCCTGGCCGGGTTCCAGGCCCTCTATAATCACCACGTCGACCGTGCACGCCACTTTCTGGTACTCACCCACCACACGCTCAAGCAACAGGTCAGATTTGTTGTGATTGAGCGCGTACTGTGCTTCTTTCAGGGTAATCGGTGTCGGCGGCTGAAGATGGCTGTGTGTGCGCACAAACTCAACGGAAGAGTCTTTGCCATTATTGTGGGTTGCATCGGCTTGGTGCACCACCTGGCAAAACGGCTTATAAAAACCAACGCTGACACCCACCCGCTCAAGTGCTCGCAACAGGCCCAGGCAGACGGACGTCAGGCCGGAATCTGTGGAGGTTGGTGCAATAAAAAGACTTTTTGCCATAGTTAAAAATTCCGCCGCTAGCGTGGTACAAATCGGTTAGTTGAGTTTCGCCAGGCGTGCTGCTTCGCCAGCGATGACCCGTTCTTCGTCGGTAGCAATCACCAGTATTGGGAAGCGCGATTCTTTACAGTCAATTCGGCCATCACGATTCAGGCCGTTATCATCGTTATTGTGCTCATCAATGGCGAAACCAAGCAACGCCAGGTGTTTGACGGTCTGCTGGCGTACGCGGGCGCTGTTTTGACCAATGCCACCGGTGAACACCAGGGCGTCGAGCCGGCTCAGCGATGCCATCATGGCCGCGACATATTTGGCCAGGCGGAAGCAGAATACATCGATGGCCAGTTGCGCTGGTTGGTCGCCTTGATCCGCCAGGTCGCTCAGGGTGCGCATGTCGTTGGTTTGCCCCGAGATCCCCAGAAGACCGCTACTGTGGTTGAGTTCGTTGTGCAGTTGCTCGGCGCTCACGCCTTTGCTCTGCAAGTAATCAAACAGTCCGGGATCGACATCCCCACTTCGGGTACCCATTACCAGCCCCTCAAGAGGTGTCAGGCCCATGCTGGTGTCAACGCTTTTGCCATCGCGTATGGCGGTAATGCTGCAGCCGTTGCCCAGATGCGCAGAAATGATGGAGGTTTCAGCCGTGGATTGTTCCAGGCGGAGAGCTGCCTGTTGCAGCATATAAGCGTGGCTCGTGCCGTGGAAACCATAGCGGCGTACACCCCAGTCACGGTAGTAGTGCTGTGGCAGTGCGTAGTGGAATGCCTGTTCCGGCAGGGTCTGGTGGAAGGCTGTGTCAAACACCGCAATCTGAGGCACCAACGGAAACAGCTCGCGGGTTGCCATAATGCCTTCAAGGTTAACCGGGTTGTGCAGTGGGGCCAACGAATTACAGGCCTTTATAGTGGCCATTACTTCGTCGTCGATCAGTACCGCTTCGCGAAATGTTTCACCACCATGAACAACCCTGTGGCCAATAGCCGCCGGTTGTTTCGGCATCAGGCCCTTTTTCTGCGCTATATCCACCAGCACGGCCAGGGCTTCCCGGTGCGTGGTGTTGGGAGGCAGCATGGTGACGTCGCGTTGTTTTCCAATACGAAAGCGGGCATTGGGAGTGTTCAGTCGTCCTGCCAGCATCGAGGCAATCTTTTGTCGATCTTTGTCAAAAAGCGCAATTTTTAGCGATGAGCTACCGCAGTTCACCACTAACAATGTGTCTTTCATAGTTCTAGATTTCCGGTTTGTCAGATTCTTTAACGGCCTGTGTACGAATCGAGCCACTGACTGAATTCAATTGCGGGTAATGGTCGGCTGTAAAGGTAGCCTTGGGCGCAATCGCAACCTGCCTTTTGAAGAAATTGGACCTGTTCTTCCTCTTCAACGCCTTCTGCGATCAGTCTGAGCCCCATGCTGTGCGCCATATTGATGATCGCGCTGACAAGAGCTGCGTCATCCGGATTTTTGAGAACGTCTTGTACAAACGATTTATCAATCTTGAGTGTATCAAACGGGTAGCTTTTTAAGTAACTAAGGGCCGAATAGCCAGTGCCAAAATCGTCTACCGACAGGCGCACGCCGTGCTGGTCAAGCTCCCGTAAAATCTGGGCGGTTTCAATCGAGTTATCCAGAATGAGGCGCTCGGTAATTTCGAGTTCCAGAAGCTCGGCTGCGAGGCCGGTGGTAGACAGTGCGTCCATCACGGAGGTAACAAAGCCCGGGTCGCGGAACTGGCGAGGTGAAACGTTCACCGAAATTCCAACATCGCGACCCAGTTGGTTTTTCCACGTCATGGCAGTTTTGCAGGCCTGTTGAATTACCCATTCACCAATGGCCGTTATAAGCCCGGTCTCCTCCGCCAGAGGAATGAATCGGTCGGGCATGACCTGGCCAATTTCCGGATTGTTCCAGCGCAGTAAAGCCTCTGCCGCCAGAAGGTTGCCGTTAGCGGTGTTTACAATGGGTTGGTAAAATAACTCGAATTCTTCTTGCTGCAGAGCGCGCCGGAGGCGGGATTCAAGCTGAAGGCGTTCGTGGGATACTTCGCTCATCTCTGGCGAAAAGTGCACGTAATCGCTTTTGCCGTTACGTTTGGCCTGGTACATAGCCGCATCGGCGTGCTGCATCAGCTCGCCGCTGTTGTTAGAATCTGCTGGGAACGCCGCAATACCGATGCTGGTGGTGACGTACACCTCGTGACTATTTAGCTGGTAGGGCATTGAAAAAGTTTCGAGTATGCGTTCGGCTACTTGAGACGACGCCTCGGCGTTTTGCAGCCCAGGCAGAATCACCAGAAATTCATCGCCGCCCAGGCGTGCGACTGTGCTGGTGCCTCGCAGGCAGCTGGAAATGCGCCTGGCGGCTTCGATCAGCAGGGTGTCACCGGCATCGTGGCCCAAGGTATCGTTAATGTGCTTGAAGTTGTCGAGGTCAAGAAACATCACTCCAACTTCGGTGTTTTCGCGCCGAGCTTGCGCCAGCGCCAACTTCAGGCGGTCCAGTGCCAGCATACGATTTGGCAGTCCGGTCAGGATATCGTAATTGGCCTGGCGAAGTAGCTGGCGCTCATAGCGTTTCCGAATACTGATGTCTTCACCCAGAATAAGAAATCCGGTGGTATCTGCTTTTGCATCCTTAATGGGCGTTACGATGAGCTGCTCCCAGAAGCGCTCTCCGTTGCGCCGGGCACTGGTCACTTCGCCCTGCCAGACACCCACTCGCTGCACCTGCAGGCGAATGGACTTCCACAGTTTTTCGGCATCCCGATTATCCGAGTCACCGCTGCCCAGTGACCCCGGGTGTTTGCCGATGATGGCGCGGGCACTGTAACCGGTCAGTTGGCTGAATTTTTGATTAACAAACTCAATGTGCCATTGACGGTCGCAAATGATGACGGATGAAGGGCTTTGTTCAATGGCCTGAGAAAATTTCTGGATTTTAAGGGCATCTTGCTCTTGGCGGGCGATGTCCTGATTCAGGCGCTCGCGCATTTGGTTAATCGCGTCGGTTACCTGGCCCAATTCGTCTTGACGCCGGCCGGGCGTGTCCGGTCGATTCAGCGCCAGCGGACGGTTCAGATTATGAATTGAAAATTCTCTGGCGTAATTCGCCATGGTGGTCAGATGTCGGGTAACAAAAAACCGGAAAATCCAGATAATAAGAATGGAAATAAACAGCGTCTGTAAAAACTGGGTGGCGAGAATAATGCCCACCCGTCTGTTCATTTCTTGATTTACCCGCGCAAGGTCAGCGGTAATGGTAAGTCGCCCCAGCTTGAACTCGCCACCCTCACCATGAGCTAGCGTAAAGCTGTGAACGATGGTGGGAACGTCGCGGGGAATTTCACCAATCACCAATTCAGAGCCGGGCTCAATCGCAAGCCGTAAGTGCACAATATCCGGGAGGCTGAGAATTCCTTCCAGCTGGATTTGCAAAAGCTTCTGATCCAGTGCCCACAGGCTTCGCGCCAGCCCGGAGCCATCGCTGGCTTCAACGGCCTGCATGCGTGCTGTGATTTGCGTAAGCTCTTTGCGGTAGTCTGAGTAAAGTTGAATGGCAGAAGAGATGAATGTAAATACCAGGCTGAATATCAAGACCCAGGCCAGTAAACGCAAAGACAGCAGCGAGCGCTGACGAAGCAGGTTCAGGTGCTTAAAAAATGTTGTCATATCAGGGATCGGTTGCCCGCAAGTGGTCAGAATCCAGCGAAAGATTTTAATGGACTATAGCAGCCAAGGTTTCGCGTTGTCTTGTCTTGGTCGGGGTTAGAAGGAAGAAAAATGCACGTTGGATTAACATGCAATGGCTTATTTTTTTAAGCCGTTGTAGAGCTTGATGTAGATCAACATGGGGGTATGCGGCAAGTCGTAACCTGAACTCAGATCGAAACACGAGAATTTAGGAGATTTGCCATGTATCTGGACACTGTTGTTATCGCTGGAATCGTAACTGTGCTGCTGATGGTGGCATTCTTTGTAGGGTTTGGCGTCTTTATTATGCGCGATCAAAAAGCTCATGGTCCTGACGTTACCAAAGTCGCGGGTAAGAAGGTCGACAAGCCAGCTAAGGCCTAACAAGAGAAAAGTAAGGCGTGTGACATAAAAAATCTCCGGAAACTTAAACAGCTTTCGGAGATTTTTTTATCCCAAAACGAAGTACTGGTAAGTAGAACAAATTGGCGTCCCCTAGGGGGTTCGAACCCCTGTTGCCGCCGTGAAAGGGCGGAGTCCTAGGCCGCTAGACGAAGGGGACGCAACATATTCAACTACTTGCCTCGTTGAGGTGGCGCATATAGTATGAGGCGACCTTGCCCGTGTCAACACTTTCTGTAGCTATTATTCAGTTTGCGATCGCATCCTTTAGTGCAGGCTCCAGATCCGTGAAACGGAATTCGAAACCCTCAGCCTGAAGCCTGGCGGGAATTGCGCGCTGTCCGGTCAGCAGCAGCCCGGACATTTCGCCCAGCGCCAGCTTTAGGGCCACGGCGGGTGCCGGCAGAATCGTGGGGCGATGGAGCACACTGCCCAAGGTTTTTGTAAAGGTTGCGTTGGTCACGGGAGATGGGCTGACAACGTTGTATGCGCCCGATGCGGCCTCGGTATTCAGCATCCACAGCACAGCCCCTACAACATCCTGGCGGTGTACCCAAGGCATGTACTGCTCGCCGCTGCCAAGCTTGCCACCCACACCGAGTTTGAACGGCAGAATCATGCGTTGTAAAAAGCCGCCGTTGGGGCCGACCACGATTCCGGTGCGCGACAGGCAAACGCGCACACCCATCTCAGCGAGTTCCATAGCGGCCTGTTCCCAGTCACTGCAAAGGCGATGGGTGAATTCGTTGTGTGGAAGCGTTGCTTCGGTTACTTCAAGGCCACCCTGGGCGCCGTAAAAACCAACAGCGGACCCAGATACCATGACTTGCGGCGGTTGCTGCCAGGTTTTTACCACCTCTACCAGCTGCTGTGTAAGTTCAATGCGGCTGTTGCGAATTTCCTGTTTGCGTGTCTCGCTCCAGCGCTTTTCAGCAATGCCTTCTCCTGCCAGGTTAATAATGGCGTCAAAGCCTTTATGGCCCTGCAGTTTGGCCAAATCCTGCAGCGCTTCAACTCGACCGCATACAGCGCTCACATCAACTGCACTCTGGCGGCTTAAAACCGTAATCTGGTCTCCGTTTGCCAGTAATTCGCGGCATAAAACCCGCCCGATAAAACCGGTGCCACCGGTCAGCAATATGTGTCTGCTCATGGTGTATCCATTCCTTGCGTGGAAGACCCCTTAGTGGTGAAGGGTGTCTGTTGCCCTGTTTCCCACGTACACTGGCGCAGAGACAGGTAATATGTCAGCAACCTTAACAGGGTGATAGTGAATGTTCGATTGGAAAGACATTCTGGATTTCTGGTTTGGTGAGTTAGACAAAAATGGGCTGCCTGACTCGGCTCATCGCAACCGCTGGTTTCTGAGTAACCGAAAGTTTGATCAGGAAATCCGTAGGCGTTTTTTGTCGCTGGTGTTGTTTGCTTCGGAGCAGGGTCTTGACCACTGGCAGAAAGAAGCTGGCGGCGTGCTCGCTGAAATTCTGCTGCTTGACCAGTTTTCGCGCAATATTTTTCGCGGTGGTGCTTTGGCATTTGAGCAGGATGTTCTGGCTCGGAAGTTATGTAAGCAGGGTATGAATAAAGGTTTTGACGTGTCGTTACCGGCCATTCAGCGGGGATTCTTCTATATGCCCTTGCAACACTCAGAACGTAAAGAAGATCAGTTACTTGCGATAGAGTGCTACGAACAGCTCATAGCATCCACCAGCGGTTTGTTAAAGGAGTTCATGGGTAGCTTTTTGGAATCGGCTCTTGAGCACCAGGCAATAATCACGCGTTTCCGTCGTTTTCCGCATCGTAATAAAGCATTGGGGCGAACCAACACAAAAGAAGAGAGCGACTATTTGCTCAATGGAAAACGTTTCGGCCAGTAAGTTTATAACGTTGGTATTACCGGCTCTATAAGTAACGGACTTTCCTCAATAGGGACGCTATGCACCAAGCAATCACCACTGCGCAATTTATTTATGATCTGATCGGGCGTGGAAATCCGCTCGGTGTCATTTTGTCGGCGATAAGTACGATGGTTGAAGAGCAATTTCCCGATGCCATGGTGTCGGTGATGCTCTATTCGGCGCAGAACCGAACGCTGAGTTTGGTCGCCGGTGATGCTTTCAGCCAGAACTACCAGCAAGCAATGCGCGACATGCAAATTGGTCCGGAGGTGGGTTCTTGCGGAGCTGCCGCCTATCTTCGCAAAATTGTGGTGTGTGAAGACCTATTAAACGATAGCCGCTGGGTGGGTTTTATCGACCTGGTGAGGTCAGAGAAAATCGCAGCCTGCTGGTCAGCACCGATCATTTCCCCCTCTGGTGAACTACTGGGAACCTTCGCCACCTATTACCGACACTGTAAATCGCCAGAATTGTCTGAAATCACCCTTATCCGCAAAGCGGCCGGCCTTGCCGCCCTTGCGATAGAGCACCAGGCGGAAAGAAATCGCAGAGTGTCGAATGAGCAGCGTTTCCGGTCTCTGTTCAGCCAGCACCCTGATGGTGTCTTCGAGATTGGGCTTGATGGCCGCTTTGTGGACTGTAATCAGGCAGCGGAAGTCATCGCCGGTTATGGTCGCGACCAATTGGTCGGAGAGCATTACAGTAAGGTGCTGTTACCCGAGTTTTACGACGTCGCCAGTGACGCGTTGATTTTGATGGCTGAAGGTGAGTCTCATAGTTACGAAATCGCTGGTTTGAACGCGTCGGGCCAAGCCATATTTGTAGACGTCATTAACCTGCCCATCGTTGTTGATGGTGAAGTTAGGGGCGGTTACGGCATCGCCCGGGACATCAGCGAGCGTAAAAAAGCCGAAGATCGTATGCGTTTGCTTGAACGCGGCATTGAGGCAAGTCCGAACGGCGTCGTGATGCTAGATGCGAGCGTGCATGGCTATCCAATGGTCTATGTGAACCCGGCATTCACTGAAATGTCGGGCTATCAGCCCGAGGAAGCGATCGGGAAGGGTTTTTTGGTGCTCTTTGGCAAAGGCACTGCGCCGGAAGCGTTGCACTTGATTCAGTCAGCGTTGGAGGATCAGGAAGAGCTTGATATTACGCTCTTGTCGTACCGAAAAAATGGTTCCACCTTCTGGAAAAAACTAACAATAACCCCGGTCTACGATGGCCGTGGAGATTGTACTCACTATATTGCGGCCCAGCAGGACATTACGCGTCAACTCAAAAGTGAAGAGCTTCTTGACTATCAGGCTTGCCACGACCCTGTTACCGGACTGCAAAATCATCAGCTGTTTGAGGCGCACCTCAACCAGGCATTTGCCCGCGCGCGCGGCAAGCCCAGCGACATGGTGCTGTTATACGTCGACCTCGACGATTTCAAGTCGCTGAACGAAAGTCTTGGTCGCCAGGTGGGGGATTTGTTGTTGGCGGTAGTCGCCGATCGCCTGCGCAATTTGTTAGCCAACGATGATGAGCTCACCCGCTTGGCGGCAGACGAATTTGTTGTTATGCGGCCGGCCCTGAAAACCGAGGCCGAAGTAAAGATGCTTGCCAGCCGCATGTTGACTCGCCTTGCGGAAGCCTATGACATAGAAGGCCAGCGCTTGAGTATCAGTGCCAGTATTGGCATTGCGTCAGACGACGGTTCGGTCAAACAGACAAAAGAGCTTTTGGATAACGCCGCTTTGGCAGCGCGCGAGGCCAAACTCCAGGGCGGTAATACCTTTTGTTGGAACCATGGTGCAGCGTCTACCAGCGGCGCCGAACAGGTGATTATGCGGCGTGAATTGATGGAAGCCATCGAAGATCGGCAGTTTGTGGTGCATTACCAGCCTCTTTTGGATGCGAAAACCGGGCGCTTGCGCAGCGCGGAAGCACTGGTGCGCTGGAATCATCCGGCTCGCGGGCTGTTGCTGCCCGGGGCCTTTATTTCGTTGGCGGAACAGACCGGGCAAATTGTTGCCATTGGCCGCTGGGTGCTGCATCAAGCGTGTATGGACATGGCCCAACGTTGGCGCCAGACGGGCCAGGCGGTATCGATTGCGGTTAATATTTCGCCCTTACAGTTTCGTCGGCCAGAGTTCATCGAAGACGTGCTTGCCGTGCTTGAAGCCAGTGGGTTACCGCCGGAATTGCTGGAGCTGGAAGTGACTGAGGGTGTGCTGCTTTCTGGCATTGATAAGGCCATCTCCATGCTCAAGAGTCTTCGTGACCTGGGAGTTCAGGTGGCTATTGATGATTTTGGTACCGGCTTTTCCAGCCTGAGCTACTTGCGCCAGCTACCCATTACCAAGGTAAAACTGGACCGCAGTTTCATCATCGATGTCACAACCGATCGGGGCAGTGCTGCGATTGTACAAGGGGTGATTACCATGGCGCACCATCTTGGCCTGTTGGTAGTGGCCGAGGGCATAGAGACGGTTGAGCAGCAAAACTACCTGGCAGTCAGTGATTGCGATTTGCTGCAGGGGTTTTTGTATTCCAGACCCGTGCCATTGGGCCAGTTCGCTCTGGGGCTGGAATACTGATTCGCTAAACGTACTTTACTGGTCGGGGGTGTCTGCCGTCTGGTTTAGCAGCTCGGGTCTTTTCAGTGCCCGCGCCAGCAGCTCCCGTTCTTGTGCCAGCACCAGCGCACATTGCTCAGCCATCTGCTCGCCGATGCCTTCTACCCTGCGCTCCAGAAATACCCGCAGTTCGTCAGAAAACTCCAGCATTTTATCGCGTTCATCTGCTTCCTTTTTAGAAGTGAACAGCAGATTGTTGGGATCAGCCATTGCTTTCTCCTTGCCATCACGGTCGCTGAAGTAAAGCGCTTGTACGCCCATATACGTCTCCTTGCCGGGTGTTTAAGCCGGTATCGACTGTTTAAAAATGAAAAGAACCTGATCAAGGCAAATGCCCCGATCAGTGCGCGAGGCAGCTTAGCACTGTTTATATATACAGTGCTAGTGGCGCAGGCTGCACCAAACAGTATATTGGTGTTAATGTTTCGCCTTTAATTTCACCAATCAGGCCATTACCATGCCAAGGTTCCTTCATACCGCCGACTGGCAAATAGGGCGCTATTTCAATCGCTTTGATACCGATAACAGCAGTGCACTTGCCGATGCACGCTATGGCGTTATCGAACGCCTGGCGCGACTGGCGGTTGAGTACAATTGCGATGCCGTGCTGGTTGCCGGCGACGTTTTTGATGCGCAAACCGTATCTGATCGCTGCATCCGCCGCACTTTTAACGCGACCTCGGGTTTTAAAGGGCCTTGGGTAATGCTGCCCGGCAACCACGATGCAGCGTTGGCCGAAAGCGTGTGGACCCGCGCCCAGCGTATCAACGCCGTGCCGGACAACGTGCACCTTGCGCTACAAAGTGGCGTTATAGAGTTACCGCAGCAGAAAATTGCGGTATTGGCGGCGCCTTTGACCCAGCGCCACACTTACGAAGATTTGACCGCGCCCTTCGATTCAATCAGCACTCCGCCGCAATGGCTGCGGGTGGGCCTGGCCCACGGCAGTGTGCAAGGCGTGTTGGCGGAAGACATTGACGCCACCAATCCGATTGCCGCTGATCGCAGCGTAAGCGCCGCGCTGGATTACCTGGCGCTGGGTGATTGGCATGGCCTGAAGGAGATTAATGAGAGAACCTGGTACAGCGGTACGCCGGAGCCTGAGCGCTTCCGTAATAATCAGCCGGGTTTTGCACTGTTGGTGACCGTGTCCGAACCTGGCGCTCTGCCGCAGGTGGAAGCACTGGAAACGGCACGCTATCACTGGCATCAATGGCAAGAAAAGTTGGTGGTAGAGACCGATATTGATGAGCTGCTAAAGCGTCTTGACGAGCTACCGGAAACGTCCGTTTTGGATCTAAAGCTGGAAGGTAGCATCACTCTGGCGGGTGAGCAGCGTCTGGCGGATGCTTTGTCCCGCGCTGAGGCGCGTTATCGCAGCGTTACCTACGATCGCTCCCGTTTGTTGCTGGCGCCCACGGAGGAAGATCTGGCGGGGTTGCAGGCTAGCGGCTACGTCGGTGATGTGCTTGAGCTACTGCAAACCCGGCAGAGTGGTGCAGAAGCGCAGACTGCCCGCGATGCCCTGGCCATACTCGCCAGCCTGTTACTTGAAGCCCGCAAGGAGGAGCAACCATGAAACTTGAAAGTGTGCGGGTGGAGCAGTTTAAGCGGTTCAAAAAATCGTTTTTATTGAATGGTTTGAGTGGTGGTATTAATGTCATTTCCGGACCAAACGAGGCGGGTAAGAGCACACTGGTGCGGGCAATTCGGGCGGCATTTTTTGAGCGCCATCGCTCCAAGTCCGGCGAAGATTTGCGGCCTTGGGGTGATTCATCCGCAGCACCCGCCATCGAATTGGTGTTCCACCATAACGGTCAGAAATGGCAGTTGAACAAGAGCTTTCTGCAGCGTAAACGCTGCGACCTGTCGATACAGGGCACCACTTACAGTGGCGAGGAGGCAGAAGAAAAGTTGGCTCAGCTGTTGGGTTATCAGTTCCCCAAAAAAGGCGCGAGTAAAGAAGAGCACTGGGGTATTCCGGGGCTACTCTGGGTAGAACAGGGCAGTGGGCAGAATATTGAGCAGGCCGTTGTGCATGCGGGCGATCATTTGCAATCGGCGTTGAACAGCCTGGTATCGGAAGTTGTCAGTGAGGGCGGTGATGGGTTGATTCACACCGTACGCCAACAGCTTGGCGAACTGTTGACCGCAGGCGGCGTACCAAGGGGTGAATACAAGCAATTGCTGGCTGACGAACTGCCCGGACAGCAAGAGCTTGACGCGTTAGCAAGCCGCATAGACCAGTATCAAAACCAGGTAGACCGGCTCGCCAAGGTTGCGCGGGAATTTTACAAGATTGACCGTGAGCAACCCTGGATAAAGGTGCGTCAGGCTCTTGCCGAAGCCCAGGAGCGTTACCGACATATTGAATCGTTGCAGGGTCAGCAGCAAACGTTGAACCAAGCCTTGACCTCGGTACAACAACGGGCGGCACTGTTGCAGCGCAATAAGCAGCAGGTACAGGCAGATGCCAAACAGTTGCAGCAGCGCGAGGAGGAACACAACACGGCGCAGCACGCATTGAATGACGTTCAAGCGTCTGCAGCCGGTTTGCATGCTGCCTTAGAGCAGTGCCAGAGCCAATATCGCGATGCATTGGAGGTAGAGCGTCAGGCCGGGCTGCTGGAAGCTCGGCAACGACTGGAGCACAGCAGCGAAAGAGCAAAAACGCAGTTGCAGCAGCTGTCTGAGCGCCAATCACGGGCGGTAGAGTTGCAACAGGCCCTGGGCGAGAGCCGTAAGCTGACGGCACGGCATCACATCAGCAAAGCCGCCGTCGATCAGTTGCGTACAACCCAACGCCAGCTGGATGATGCACGTCTGCGTTCGCAGGCGATTGCTACGCGAATTGAATGGCAACTGGAAGCTGGCCAACAGATCGAGTTGGGCCAGGATACGTTGCCGCCTCAGGGCGAGCAATTGTTGCTAAGCAGCACGCGCCTGCGCATTGCGGGTGTTGGCGAATTTACAATCACCCCTGGTGGCGGTGATTTGGCCCGCTGTCAGCGCCAGCTGGAACAATTGCAGTTGGCCTTGGGTGAGCAGTTGCAGGCTCAGGGTGTTACAGACCTGGCGGCGGCAGAACATACGCTGGTCGCTCAGGAGCGTGCGCAAGCGGATGTGCATCGATTGCTGGAACTGTTGCAGTCTTTGGTGCCCGGCGGTCTGGCAAGTCTGGACAGCGACTATCAGGCCTTGAGCGCGGAGCTTGAACGTAACTGCGCAGAAAAAGAGGCTTTGGCACCCGTAACGACAGTGGCTAAAAGCTTACCGGCTCTGGCTCAGGCGCAAGATCTGCGAGCTGACGCTGAAAATCGGTTATCAGCATTAGAGAAACGCTTCGGCGAGCACGAAAAGGCGCTTTTGGCCGCATCCCATCGTTACCAGAACGCCGATCGCGAGTGGCACACGTTGCGCACCAGTCTGAACAGCGAGCAACGCCAGCAGGAAGTGGCACAGTTAAACAGCGATTTGATTGCAGTCGAGCAAGAGCAGGTAGGGCAACAGGGGCGTTTACAGCAGATGCTGGCGCACATTGCCGCGGCGCGGCCGGAGTTAGTGCAGCAGGACATTCAGCGCTTGGGCGCCAGCGCGGATCAGCTTGAGCAAGCCCAGCGAGGGCGCGAGCTTGAGTTGAAGGAACTGCGGGCACGATTGGAAATCTGGGGTGCCGAAGGCCTGGAGGAGCAGCGTGGCCATTGCCAGGCTGAACTGGAGCAAAACCAGCGCCGTTGCCAGCAACTGCAGCGCCGGGCAGAAGCGCTGCAGTTGCTGCTCCAGTTATTAACGGAAAAGCGCCAGGCGTTGACTCAGCGTTTGCAAGCACCGTTACAGAAACATCTGAATCATTACGTTACGGTGTTGTTTCCCGACGCTCAGCTGGAGGTAGACAGTCAATTGCTCCCGGGCCGTTTCACCCGCGACGGGGAAACTGGTCAGATGAGCGAGCTCAGTTTTGGCGCCCGAGAGCAGATGGGCCTTATCAGTCGTTTGGCTTACGCTGATTTATTGAAAGAAGCCGGCAAGCCGACGTTGATCATTCTGGATGACTCGCTGGTACACAGCGACAGCATTCGGCTCGACAGCATGAAGCGAATTCTGTTTGACGCGGCGCAGCGCCATCAAATTCTGTTGTTTACCTGCCATCCGGATAGCTGGCAGGACATGGGCTCAGAGACTATTAATCTGGAAGCGTTAAAGGCCAGGGCAGCGCTTTAACGGACCAAACGCGGGTGTCCTGATGATTATGTTGAAAATTTTCGCGTAAGTTTGTTGACCCTAGAGAAAACATCCGTATAATGCGCATCCGTTGTCAGGCAACAACTTACGACAACATTAGCGGGAATAGCTCAGTTGGTAGAGCGCAACCTTGCCAAGGTTGAGGTCGCGAGTTCGAATCTCGTTTCCCGCTCCAAATTTGAAAACCCGGTCTTGTAAAAGGCCGGGTTTTTTTATGTTCGTTTCGATCACAAGGGCAAACACAAGGGCAATGGCGTTAGGGCTCGGTTATACTCTTCCGTCTTCATTTTTCATGCTGTCCGCCGGGAGACCTTCATGCGCGTGCACTCGTTGTTTCTGTATCCGGTTAAATCCCTTGCGGGTATTGCCGTGGACTCGTTTGGGCTGGACGAATTTGGCCCGGCCGGCGACCGGCGCTGGATGCTGGTTGACGACGAGTGTCAGTTTGTAACCCAGCGCACCCTGCCACAGCTGGCATTGGTTCAGCCTTCGCTGGGTGCCGATGGCGAGGTTTCTATTACCCTGCCAGGGCAACCACCTATTGTGCTGCAAGCCAATGGTGAGAACCTGTCTGTGCGAGTGTGGCGCGATTGGGTTCAGGGCCAGGCGGGTTGTGACGTGGCCAATGGTGCCATCAGTCGCTTTTGTGGCCTGTCTTTGCGCTTCGTATTCATGCCTGATAGCAGCTTTCGCCAGGTGCAGACCAATCTGGCAACAGAACGCCGGCGCGTGAGCTTTGCCGACGGTTATCCGTTGCTGATGACCAATATCGCGTCGTTAGCGGAGCTGAATGAACGCTTGGCGGTGACGGTGGATATGCGTCATTTTCGCCCCAATATCGTGGTTGATGGCGCCGCTGCCTGGTCGGAAGATAACTGGCAGGCCGTGACCATAGGCGAGGGCAGTTATCGGGTGCTTAAGCCCTGTTCCCGCTGTGTAATGACTACTGTTAACCCGGATACCGGGGAAAAAGCCGCCTCGGTTCAGCCATTGCGGACCCTTGCGACCTACCGCCGCACCGCTGGCGGCATCATGTTCGGAATGAACGCCATTCACGACTCGCCTTGCCGGCTGAGCGTGGGTGACTGCGTTATCGTGAATCAATCGGAGTAATAGACTACGTGCCTTTGTTAACGCTGGACGGGGTTTCCCTGTCGTTTGGAATGCAGCCGCTGTTGGACAATGCCTCATTGGTGATGGAAGCCGGTGAGCGGGTGTGCCTGTTGGGCCGTAACGGCGAGGGTAAGTCTACCCTGCTGAAAATCGTCAACGATGAAGTAACGCCAGACGGCGGCATCGTCCGTCTGGAAGACGGCGCGGTGCTGGCGGTGTTGCCACAGAATTTGCCCTCTGGCGATACCCGCACCGCCTACGATGTAGTTGCTGGCGCTTTTCCTGAAACCGGCGCACTGCTCATCGAGTTCCACCACCTGACCCAACAGACAGACGAAAAAAGCCTGAACCAGATGATGAAGGTGCAGGAGCGTCTGGAGGCTTTGGACGGCTGGCGCCTGGACCAAAAAGTCACCAGTATGCTGGCGCAGTACGGCGTAGACCCCGATCGCACGCTGAATACTCTGTCGGGTGGCTGGCAGCGCCGGGTTCTGTTGGCGCGGGCGCTGGTGTCCGAGCCGGATATTCTGCTGCTTGATGAGCCTACCAACCACCTGGATGTGCCCGCTATTGCCTGGCTGGAAGACGCTTTGGTCCAGTTCCGTGGTGCCATCCTGTTTGTGAGCCACGACCGTGCGTTTATTCGCCGAATGGCCACCCGGGTGGTGGAGCTGGATCGCGGACAGCTGGTCAGCTTTGCCGCCAGTTACGATCACTATCTGGACCTAAAAGAAAAGGCCCTGGAAGAAGAAGAGCGTCACGCAGCCTTGTTTGATAAGCGCCTAAAGCAGGAAGAAACTTGGATTCGCCAGGGCATCAAAGCTCGCCGTACTCGCAATATGGGTCGGGTAAGGGCACTTAAAGCGATGCGTGAAGAGCATCGCCAGCGCCGAGTGCGCGGTGGCACGGCCACTTTTGCGGTGGAAGACGCTGCTCGATCTGGCAAGCTGGTGGCCGAAGCCTTGGGCGCCGGTTTTGCTTATCAGGGTCACCCCGCGGTTATCCGTGACATGAATCTGACCATTCTGCGCGGTGACAAAATCGGCCTGGTGGGTGAAAACGGCACCGGCAAAACCACGTTGGTGCGCCTGCTGCTGGGCGACCTGGAAGCCACTGAAGGCAGTATTCGCCGCGGCACCAACTTGGAAGTAGCCTATTTCGATCAACTGCGGGGCGAACTAGACTTAACTCGAAATGCGATTGATAATTTGTCGGAAGGCCGTGATTTTATTGATATTAATGGTCAGAGCAAACATGTTATGGGGTATCTACAGGACTTCCTGTTTACCCCGGAGCGGGCACGGTCGCCTGTCAGTGTGTTCTCCGGTGGCGAGCGCGCCCGCTTGCTGCTGGCTAAGCTGTTCAGTAAGCCCGCCAACGTACTGGTGCTGGACGAACCCACCAACGACTTGGATGTTGAAACTCTAGAGCTGTTGGAAGAGCAGCTGTCGGAATTCCGCGGCACGGTGATTGTGATCAGCCACGATAGGGAATTTCTGGACAACGTGGTCACCGAAACTCTGTTTTTGGACGGTACTGGCCAGGTGCACGAGTTTGTTGGGGGCTACACTGACTGGCGCCGCCAAGGCGGCCAATTTCCAGCCGAAAAAAGCGGCAGCCGGCCCGACAAGCAGCAAAAGCCGGAAAGTAAGAGCAAGAGTAAGCCAGCTGCGCAGTCCGGCACTAAGCCCACGGCGGCAAAAATCAGTTATAAGTTGAAACTGGAGTTGGAGCAGTTGCCGAAAACCATTGAACGCCTGGAGCAGGAGCAACAACAGCTGCAGGACGCCATCGGTTCAGCGGACTTCTACGCTAATTCTGCGAAGAAAGTTGATGAAACCCTGGCTCGTCTGACAGCGGTGGGATCAGAGTTGGAAACCGCAATGGAGCGTTGGATGGAACTGGAGGAAATGACCGGGAAATAAGCCTGGCTCTTTTAATTGCCGAATTGCTCGATAGCTTGCCGGAGTTTCGCCGGCAAGCTATCAGCTAATTACGATCAGTGTTAAAAAATACGTACGGCCAGCACATCGCACTCGGTGCCGTGCAGAACTCCGTTTGCAGTAGAGCCGAGCAACAACTGGAAGCCTTTGCGGCCATGGCTGCCCACAACCACAAGGTCAATGGCGTGTTCTTTGACCAAGCGATGCACTTCAGACTCGGGGCGGCCAACGGTCACCACCTGACTTTCTTTGGGAATGCCGTATTCTTCACCGTACTTGGTCAGCTGCTCACGGGCAGCCTTGTCGAGCTGGTCCTGTAATTCGGTCAAATCCATCGGAATATCGCCACCATAGGCGTAACCTACAGGCTCTACTACGTGTGCCAGGATCAGTTCAGCACCTTGGCTAATAGCCATTTCTTTTGCTTTGTGCAGGACTTGTGGCGCTTCTTCCGTTAAATCAATGGCAACCAGCAACTTCTTGTAAACAGACATGGCTCTATTACTCCGTGTGTTGCGAATGTCAGAACTCCTGATTACAGGATAGTATGGTTCAGCCCGGCGGAAAAGGGGTTAGGCTGACTTAGGCGTTGTTAGCAGCGCTATTGAGTAAACCTGCGCAGTACCAATTGCCGGTGCCTGCGATGGGGCGTGTTAAGAAAGAAATTGACAAACGGACGGTTTCTTCTCATCGTGTGGTCTCGATATTCAAACGGCTGTATGAATTTGAATTGAAGATCGGGCAGCGGCCGCAGTGGTTAAAGGTTCGCTGCATCTGCAGTCGGGATCTTGCAATTAAACGTGCAAGCACACCGGCGCACAAAACAGTTTCAATCACAGACTGGAGATCAGTTGATGATTTACGAAGGTAAAGCCATCACGGTTAAAGAGATCGAAGGCGGTATCGCTCAGTTGAATTTTGACTTGCATGGCGAGTCTGTCAATAAATTCAACCGTCTTACCCTGGAAGAACTCCGCAATGCGACAAACATACTGACGTCACGGACGGATCTGAAGGGTCTTGTTGTTACCAGTTCCAAAGACAGCTTTATTGTTGGCGCAGACATCACCGAATTCAAAGACTTGTTTTCCGGCCCGGAAGACGAGCTGGTGGCCAACAACTTAAGCGCCAATGAAATTTTTAGTGCCATTGAAGACCTACCATTCCCCACGGTTACCGCGATCAACGGTATTGCGCTGGGCGGCGGTTTTGAAATGTGCCTGGCCACCGATTACCGGGTTATGGCACCAAAAGCCAAAGTGGGCCTACCGGAAACCAAGTTGGGAATCTTCCCGGGCTTTGGCGGTACCGTACGCCTGTCGCGCCTGATTGGCGTAGATAACGCGGTTGAGTGGATCAGTGGTGCGACCGAAAATCGCGCAGACGTTGCGCTCAAGGTGGGTGCGGTCGATGCGATTGTTGAACCGGATAAGCTGGTTGACGCTGCGCTGAGCATTATTCACCAGGTAAACAACGGCAAGCTCGACAATTTGGCGCGCCGCGAAGAAAAGAAAGGCAAAATAAAACTGAATGTCATGGAAAGCATGATGGCGTTCGAAATTTCAAAAGCGTTTGTAGGTGCCAAGGCCGGGAAAAACTACCCGGCGCCGGTTGAAGCGATCAAGGTGATGCAAAAGCACGCCGGTATGACGCGCGACAAGGCCATTGAAGTAGAAGCCAAGGGCTTCGCAAAAATGGCGAAAACGGACGCTTGTGCAAATCTGATCGGCCTGTTTCTGAATGACCAAGAACTCAAGCGCAAGGCGAAACGCTGGGCCAAAGACGCTGCCGATGTAAAACTGACAGCGGTTCTGGGTGCAGGCATTATGGGTGGCGGCGTGGCGTATCAGTCTGCGCTTAAAGGCACTCCCATCATTATGAAAGACATCAATCCCGAAGGCATCGCCCTGGGCCTGAAAGAAGCCAAGAAGCTTCTGCTCAAGCGCATTGACAAGGGACGCATGAAACCCGATCAGATGGCGGACGTTCTGAACAGCATCACGCCAGCGCTAAACTACGGCGATTTCAAGAACGTAGATCTGGTTGTTGAAGCCGTTGTTGAGAATCCCAAAGTGAAAGATGCGGTTCTGCGCGAGGTTGAAGGCCAGGTTCGCGAAGACACCATTCTTACGTCTAACACCTCGACCATCTCTATCGACCTGTTGGCAAAGAATCTCAAGCGCCCGGAAAACTTCTGTGGCATGCACTTCTTTAACCCAGTGCACATGATGCCTCTGGTTGAGATTATCCGCGGAAAGAAAACCAGCGATCGTGCGATTGCGACCACCGTGGCTTATGCCACTGCCATGGGTAAAACGCCAATAGTGGTTAACGACTGCCCGGGCTTTCTGGTCAACCGGGTGCTATTTCCGTACTTCGGCGGCTTTATTGGACTGGTACGTGACGGCGCCGACTTCCAGAAAGTCGATAAGGTGATGGAAAAGTTTGGTTGGCCCATGGGCCCCGCGTATCTGCTGGATGTGGTTGGCATGGACACCGGCAAGCACGCTGGCGAAGTGATGGCTGAAGGCTTCCCTGACCGTATGAAGCACGAAGGCACCACCGCCATCGACGTGATGTTTGATAACAAGCGTTACGGCCAAAAAAATGAGAAGGGCTTCTACCGCTACGAGCTGGACCGCAAGGGCAAGCAGCAAAAAGTAGTCGACGAAGAATCCTATAAACTGCTGAAGCCGGTTGTTCAGGGTGATAAAGAGTTTGAAGACGATGAAATCATTGCGCGGATGATGATCCCGCTGTGTATGGAAACCGTTCGTTGCCTGGAAGACGGCATTGTAGAAAGCCCGGCTGACGCCGATATGGGTCTGATCTACGGTATTGGCTTCCCTCCGTTCCGCGGTGGTGCACTGCGCTACATCGATCAGATGGGCGTGGACAAGTTTGTGGAGCTGGCTGACAAATACGCAGATCTTGGGCCGCTGTATAAGCCCACCGACAAGCTGCGTGACATGGCAAAAAATGGCCAGACCTTCTTTGCTTAACCCTGAACGAGATTTCCGAACGGAGAAAGATCTATGAGCCTTAATCCGAGAGACGTTGTCGTCATTGATTGCGTGCGGACTCCGATGGGCCGCGCCAAAAACGGCTGTTTCCGCAATGTACGTGCAGAAACACTGTCGGCAACCCTGATCGACGCACTGTTCGAGCGCAACCCCAAGCTCGATCCGAAAGAAGTAGAAGATGTCATTTGGGGCTGCGTGAACCAGACCCGCGAGCAGGGCTTTAATGTGGCACGCCATATTTCCCTGCTAACAAAAGTGCCCCACGAAGCCGGTGCGCAGACAGTTAACCGTTTGTGTGGTTCAGCCATGAGTGCGATTCACACCGCCGCCCAAGCGATCATGACCGGCAACGGTGAAATGTTCGTGGTGGGTGGTGTCGAGCACATGGGTCACATTAGTATGACTGACGGGTTTGATCACAACCCGGCGGCGTCTAAGTACACTGCGAAAGCTTCCAATATGATGGGCCTGACAGCAGAAATGCTGGCCAAGATGCACGGCATTACGCGTCAGCAACAGGACGAATTCGGAGCGCGTTCCCATCGCCTGGCGCAGGAAGCCACCGAGGAGGGCCGTTTCAAGAACGAAATCGTTCCCATAGAGGGCCATGATGAGAACGGTTTTAAAGTGCTGATTGAGCACGACGAAACCATTCGTCCGGAAACCACCGTTGAATCACTGGGCCAGTTGCGCCCGGCGTTTGATCCGAAAAACGGTACGGTCACGGCCGGTACATCATCGCAGCTCACCGACGGTGCCGCAGCGATGATATTGATGTCTGCCGAGCGTGCCCAGGCCCTTGGCCTCAAGCCTATGGCGCGTATTGTGAGCATGGCGGTAGCGGGCGTTGACCCTGCTATTATGGGCTACGGCCCGGTACCTGCGACCAAAAAAGCGCTCAAGCGTGCCGGCCTGAAAATCGAAGATATCGATTTTTGGGAGCTGAACGAGGCCTTTTCCGGGCAGTCCTTGCCGGTGTTGAAAGATCTCAAACTGATGGGTGTCGTGGATCAGAAAGTAAACCTTAACGGCGGTGCCATTGCACTTGGCCATCCGTTAGGCTGCTCTGGTGCGCGCATTTCAACCACGCTGCTGAATATCATGCAGGCCAACGGCGGTAGATATGGTGTGTCCACCATGTGTATCGGCTTGGGTCAGGGTATATCTACGGTGTGGGAGCGGCTGTGATTCCCTGCGGGACATAGCTGACATTTAACAACAAGGCCCGGCAATTCGCCGGGCCTTGTTGTTTATCAAAATGAAAAAAGTTGTTTATCCGGATGAAAAAAAGCCGGTTGGAAACCAAAGAATGGGTTGTCTTGCTATTCTTGACCCTGTAAAACAGTGATCCTATACATGTCAGCGGCAAGGTTGTATTTATAGCCGACTGATTTTACAGCGAGTTTGCGGTTTGCTGCACAACTGACCGATTTATCGCCAAGGATACAGATCTCCGATATGGGTAAAAGTCTCGTAATTGTCGAGTCGCCAGCGAAAGCGAAGACCATCAATAAGTACCTGGGGGACGACTTCATTGTTAAGTCGTCCGTCGGGCACATTCGTGATCTTCCGGTTAGCGGCAGCGGGTCCACCAGCGACCCCAAAGAGCGTGCTCGTCAGGCCGCCGTCACGCGTAAATTGAGCCCTGAAGACAAGGTGGTGCACAAGAAGCGTAAAGCTCGTGAACAGCTGGTCGCCCGTATGGGGATAGACCCGGATCACGATTGGAGCGCGCGCTATGAAATTTTGCCGGGCAAAGAGAAGGTCGTTAATGAGCTGAAACGCCTGGCCAAGTCGGCCGACCACATCTACCTGGCGACGGATTTGGACCGCGAAGGTGAGGCCATAGCCTGGCACCTTCAGCAAACCATTGGCGGCGAGCCGGAAAAATACCGGCGCGTTGTGTTCAACGAAATTACCAAGCGCGCTATTCAGGGCGCCTTCGAAAATCCAGGCAAGCTAGACACCGATATGGTGCATGCCCAGCAGGCAAGGCGGTTCCTGGACAGGGTAGTTGGTTACATGGTGTCGCCGCTGCTTTGGGCCAAATTGGCCCGCGGTTTGTCTGCCGGCCGTGTGCAATCGGTTGCGGTAAAGCTGATTGTTGAACGTGAACGGGAAATTCGCAAGTTTGTGCCGGAGGAGTACTGGCAGTTGTTTGCAGGCCTTGCAACCACCAGCGCCAAGCAGCCGGTGCGTTTTGAAGTGACCCGCTACAACGACAAACCTTATCGCCCGGTTAACGAAACCCAGAGCAATGACCACGTCACGCGGTTAAAAGTGGGTAAGTTTGCGGTAACCAAGCGTGAAGACAAACCCACCCGTTCGCGCCCGGGTGCTCCTTTCATAACGTCGACGTTGCAGCAGGCTGCCAGTAACCGCCTGGGCTTCAGTGTTAAGAAAACCATGATGTTGGCCCAGCGTTTGTACGAGGCCGGGTTCATCACCTATATGCGTACAGATTCCACCAACCTGAGCCAGGATGCCGTTAACAGCAGCCGCGACTACGTAGAGGCGACCTTTGGCAAAGAATACCTGCCGGACAGCCCGCGAATCTATGGCAGCAAGCAAGGCGCTCAGGAAGCTCACGAGGCTATTCGGCCGACCGAAGCTACCCGCAAGGCGGTCGCTATTACCGGTATCGAAAAAGACGCCGAGAAGCTTTACGACATTATTTGGCGCCAGTTCATTGGTTGCCAAATGGCCGACGCCGAATTTCTCAGCACGTCTATCGTCGTGTCCAACGGCGATTACGAGCTGCGCACCCGTGGCCGCATCAGCAAGTTTGAAGGTTTTTTGAAAGTGGCGCCCCAGGCGTCAAAAAAAGACGAAGATTTAGTGCTGCCAGACATCCATGTTGGTGAGAACCTGGGCCTGGATAAGCTCGAACCCACGCAGCACTTCACCAAGCCGTCACCGCGCTTCACTGAAGCGAGTCTGGTTAAAGAACTTGAAAAGCAGGGTATTGGCCGGCCTTCTACCTACGCCTCAATTATTTCGACCATTCAAGACCGTGGTTACGTGCGCCTGCAAAACCGTCGTTTTTACGCCGAAAAAATGGGCGAAATTGTGACTGAAAGGCTGTGTGAATCCTTCGGTAACCTGATGGATTACAGTTTTACTGCGCAGATGGAAGGTGATCTGGATCATGTTGCCGAAGGCAATGTGGAATGGAAAAAAGTATTGAATGATTTTTATGGCCGTTTCCGACAGCAACTGGAAGTGGCTGAAGCGGATGACGACGACGGCGGCATGCGCCCTAACGAGCCTACCGAAACAGACATTCCGTGTCCTACGTGCAGTCGGAATATGCAAATTCGCGTGGCCAGCACCGGCGTTTTTCTGGGCTGTTCGGGTTACTCGTTACCGCCAAAAGAGCGTTGTAAAACCACCATTAACCTGGTGACCGGCGACGAGGTGGTCAGCGCCGAAGAAGACGTGGAAGGTGAGGGCGAAAGCCGCCTGTTACGGATGAAGCGCCGCTGCCCGAAGTGCAGCACGGCCATGGACAGCTACCTGGTAGACGAAACCCGCAAGCTTCACGTGTGCGGTAATAACCCGGATTGCTCCGGGTATGAAGTCGAACAGGGCAGTTTCCGTATTAAGGGTTACGATGGCCCGACGTTGGACTGCGACAAGTGCGGCAGCGAAATGCAGCTGAAAACCGGTCGTTTCGGTAAGTATTTTGGCTGCACCAACGATGAGTGCAAAAATACCCGTAAGCTGCTGAAAAGTGGCGAGCCGGCACCGCCCAAGATGGACCCGGTGGCGATGCCGGAGTTGCAGTGCCAGAAAGTGGACGACACCTATGTGTTGCGCGATGGCGCGTCCGGCATGTTCCTGGCAGCCAGCAAGTTTCCCAAGAATCGGGAAACCCGTCCGCCGCTGTTACTGGAAATTAAACCTCACCGCGAAGAGATTGATCCCAAACACAACTATTTGATGGAAGCACCGGAGCGCGATCCTGAGGGTAATCCGTCGGTGATCCGCTACAGCCGGAAAACCAAAGAGCAGTATGTAATGTCGGAAAAAGACGGCAAAGCGACTGGTTGGTCGGCTTGGTACGTGAGCGGCAAGTGGCAGTCTAAACAGAAATGATGGCGGCGGATTGAGTCTTGAAGCGATGGGCGGGTGAAAACTCGCCCATCGCCGTTTATAAAGACGAAAAAATTCGCTATTGAACTTAGTCGCTTTACTTTTTAGGGCGCAAACGCGTGATAAGCGATGACGTATCCCAGCGCTCGCCACCCATCTGTTGTACATCTCCGTAGAACTGATCCACCAGTGCCGCTACCGGCAGACGAGCACCGTTTTTGCGCGCCTCTTCCAGGCAGATGGCCAGATCTTTACGCATCCAGTTCACTGCAAAGCCGTGTTCGAATTCACCAGCAATCATGGTGGCGGACCGGTTTTCCATTTGCCAGGACTGGGCTGCCCCCTTAGAGATCACTTCAACGACTTTACTGGCATCCAGACCAGCCTGTTCGGCAAAGTGCAGGGCCTCTGACAGCCCCTGAACCAACCCCGCAATGGCAATCTGGTTGACCATTTTCGTCTTTTGACCCGCGCCAGCTGGCCCCATAAGATTCAACGCTTTAGCGTAAGTGCTTAATACCGGTTCTGCTGTTGTAAAATCGCTGCTGCTACCACCGCACATGATGGTCAGTTGGCCCTTTTCGGCGCCTTGCTGTCCGCCAGACACCGGCGCATCCATAAAGCTCAGCTGGCGCTGTGCGGCTAGTTGGGCCAGGCGTTCGGCAGCCATCGCTGAGGCGGTAGTGTGGTCAATCAGCAGTGTGCCCTGGGTGGCATTAGCGAGAATGCCGGCGTCGCCTTCATACACCGCCAGTAAATCATCGTCGTTGCCCACGCAGGTAAGAACGATGGTGCTGCCTTGCACTGCCTCGGCGATGCTGGCGCAGGCTTTGCCGTTATAATCTTTTGCCCACTGCTGGCTTTTGCTGTTGGTACGATTCCACACCTGGACATCGTAGCCGGCAGCTGCCAAATGCCCGGCCATGGGATAACCCATAACGCCAAGACCAATAAAGCTCACGGTTGTCATGATTTGCTCCTCAGGATTGGTACAAAACAAAAAAACCGCTAAAACTAGCGGTTTTTCTGATATTTGATCAGGATGTTTGCATCACTGAATCAATCTTTTGGGTAATCGCGCTTGGGCGAACCCGTGTAAAGCTGGCGCGGACGACCAATGCGATAATCGCCGCTGACCATTTCGTTCCAATGAGAGAACCAACCGATGGTGCGTGCCATGGCAAACACAACGGTGAACATGGACGTTGGAATGCCGATCGCTTTGAGAATCAGGCCAGAGTAAAAGTCTACGTTCGGGTAAAGCTTACGCTCGACAAAGTATTCGTCTTCGAGGGCGATCTTTTCCAGGCGCTTGGCAATGCGCAGCAGCGGATCGTTTTCAAGGCCCAGTTCGGTTAGTACTTCATGAGCGGTTTCGGCCATGACCTTGGCCCGGGGATCAAAGTTTTTGTAGACCCGATGACCAAAACCCATCAGGCGGAACGGGTCGTCTTTGTCTTTGGCTCTTTCGATGAACGCTTCGATGTTGGCTTCGTCGCCAATTTCGGCCAGCATGGCCAAAACCGCTTCGTTGGCGCCGCCGTGAGCAGGCCCCCAGAGTGCTGCAATGCCGGAAGCCATACATGCGTAAGGGTTGGCGCCGGTAGAGCCCGCCAGGCGCACGGTAGAGGTGGATGCGTTCTGTTCGTGGTCAGCATGCAGGATAAATATTTTGTCCATTGCGTTGGCCAGGACCGGATTTGGCTTGTATTCCTCACATGGGGTGGCAAACATCATCTGCAGAAAGTTTTCGGCGTAGGTCAGATCATTACGCGGGTAAACAAACGGCTGGCCAATACTGTATTTGTAACACCAGGCTGCGATGGTGGGCATTTTCGCGATCAGGCGGTGGCCGGTAATTTCGCGCTGGTGCTCATCGGTTACGTCCATCTGGTCGTGATAGAACGCCGATAAAGCGCCCACAACGCCGCACATTATGGCCATTGGGTGCGCGTCACGACGGAAGCCGTTAAAGAAATTGCGCATTTGGTCATGCAGCATGGTGTGGTTTTTGATGGTTTCGTGAAATGCTACGTTTTCTTCGGCAGTGGGGAGTTCTCCGTGCAGCAGCAGCCAACATAGCTCCAGGTAGTCAGAGTGTTCTGCCAGCTGCTCGATCGGGTAGCCACGGTGCAAGAGCACACCCTTTTCGCCATCAATAAAGGTGATGGCGGACTCGCAAGCCGCTGTGGATACAAAGCCGGGATCGTAAGTGAACACGCCTTGCTGGACCAGGCTCCGTACATCAATAACGTCTGGGCCGACGGTGCCAGAGTAAACCGGCAGCTCAAGGGACTTGTTGCCCACTGTTAGCGTGGCTTTCCTGTCGGTCATGGTGCTCTCCTGTTTAGAAGCGTGTCAGATTTTCTGATTTTCAGAGTTTAACAATGCGCGAGTAGGGCGCGTATTATCGCAAAACTGGCGGCAAAATATAGGCTGATCGCTTTCTTTGTCAACAAAAGGCTACGCAAAAGATAAAAATGCTCGATAACGTCAATGAGTAAATGCCGGTATCCGTTATGGCGGTTGCAGGGCTTTGTTGTCAATAAGCCTTTTGTCTTCATATACATTCGTTTACTGGCAGTGATTTGCGTCAATTGCAGGTTTGTAATTAATTCGCTTACTCCTTATAATCTTTAGCCCGGAATTGGGGGGTTTAGCCAACCGTGGCGCCTTTCCCCAACGCAACCTTGCCAGCGCGCAACGAGTTGTCGGGGAAAAATCCCTTCATACCCTGAGCCAATCGTGTGTCAGCCTCGTATTTGCACACTGATCCTTACAAACCAATCATCTGCGTCCGGCTTGCCGGTTCCGCGGCAACAAAGAGAGTGTGAGAGCGCTGTGAATAGTAAACGACCAGTAAATCTCGATCTCGGCAAGTTTCATTTTCCATTGCCAGCCATTACTTCCATATTGCACCGCGTCAGCGGCATCATCATTTTTGTCGGTGTAGCGTTCATGCTTTATGGTCTGGATCTTTCCCTGTCAGGGGAAGAAGGGTACGGCCATGTAAGTGAATTGCTGAGCGGCTTCTTCGCCAAACTGATTATCTGGGGCATTTTGTCTGCCCTGCTATATCACCTGGTGGCAGGCACCAAGCACCTGTTGATGGACATGGGTATTGGTGAAGAGCTGGAAAGTGGCCTGGTGGCTGCCAAAGTGACTCTGGCCGTTGCCATAATTCTGATTGTACTGGCAGGAGTTTGGATATGGGCAATGTAAGTAGTGTAACCAATCTGGGCCGTAGCGGTGTTGCAGACTGGCTAATGCAGCGGGTTTCAGCCTATGTTCTCGCATTGTACACGGTGGTTCTTTTTGTCTTCATTATCGCCAATCCCGGCTTGGGCTACGAAACCTGGGCAGGCTTCTTTAGCCAGACCTGGATGCGCATTTTCACGCTGATGGCTCTGCTTTCGATTGGCGCGCACGCTTGGGTTGGTTTGTGGACAGTAACGACTGACTATATGAAATCAGCCTTACCGCGCTTTCTGGTGCAGGCCGCGTGCGGTCTGACCATGTTCGTGTATGTGGTTTGGGGTATTCAGATCCTGTGGGGGGTTTAATTAATGTCTAACATCAAGACCATGACCTTTGACGCCATCGTGATTGGCGGCGGCGGTGCCGGTATGCGCGCAGCGCTACAGTTGACTGAATCCGGCGTTAAAGCCGCGTGTATTACCAAGGTGTTTCCAACTCGTTCGCACACTGTGTCTGCCCAAGGTGGCATTACCTGTGCGATCGCCAGCGCGGATCCCAACGACGACTGGCGCTGGCACATGTATGACACCGTGAAGGGGTCCGATTACATTGCTGACCAGGACGCAGTTGAATATATGTGTTCGGTAGGTCCGCAAGCTGTATTCGAACTTGAACACATGGGTCTGCCATTCTCACGCACCGAGCAGGGTCGTATTTACCAGCGCCCGTTTGGTGGTCAGTCCAAAGGGCCGAATGATTCTACCCAGGCAGCTCGTACCTGTGCGGCGGCCGACCGTACAGGTCATGCGCTCCTGCACACGCTGTATCAAGCCAACCTGAAAGGTGGAACCACCTTCCTGAATGAATGGTATGCGGTAGACCTGGTCAAAAACGCCAAAAATGAAGTTGTTGGTGTTGTTGCCATCGAAATCGAAACGGGAGAAGTGGCATACATCAAGGCCAAAGCAACGGTTCTTGCGACCGGCGGCGCTGGCCGTATTTATGCCTCTACCACCAATGCCCTGATTAACACCGGCGACGGTATCGGCATGGCCCTGCGTGCCGGTTTCCCGATGCAGGATATGGAAATGTGGCAGTTCCACCCCACCGGCATTTACGGTGCGGGCACGCTTGTGACCGAAGGCTGTCGGGGTGAAGGCGGTTACTTGATCAACTCCGAAGGCGAGCGGTTCATGGAGCGCTACGCGCCCAATTCCAAAGATCTTGCAGGCCGTGACGTTGTTGCACGCTCTATGGTCATCGAGATTCTTGAAGGCCGTGGCTGTGGTCCTGAAAAAGATCACGTTCTGTTGAAGCTCGACCACTTGGGTGAAGAAACCCTGAATCTGCGGTTGCCGGGTATTTGTGAGCTATCAAAGACCTTTGCCCATGTAGATCCGGTGAAAGAGCCTGTTCCTGTTGTTCCAACCTGTCATTACATGATGGGCGGTATTCCGACGAACGTCGGCGGCCAGGCGCTGACCCAAGACGATGACGGCAAAGATCAGCCAATCCGTGGTTTGTTTGCCTGTGGTGAAGCGGCTTGTGTTTCAGTTCACGGTGCCAACCGTCTTGGCGGCAACTCGCTTCTGGACCTGGTCGTGTTTGGCCGTGCAGCTGGCCTTCACATTGAAGAGCAGTTGCGCAACGGCTTTGACGTAGACGGCGCCAGTGACGCTGACATCAAGCGCGCCATGGCGCGACTGGATCGGTTGGCGAATGCCCGCGAAGGTGAACACGTGGCGGCGGTTCGTAAAGATCTGCAAACCTGCATGCAGCTGTATTTCGGTGTGTTCCGCGACGGCGAAAGCATGGAAAAAGGTCTGCAACTGTTGAATGAAATCGGTGAGCGCGTTCGTAACACCCGCCTGACCGACACCAGCAACGCGTTCAATACCGCGCGTATTGAGGCGTTGGAACTGGATAACCTGTTTGAAGTTGCTTACGCCACTGCCGTATCAGCGGTAGAGCGAAAGGAAAGTCGCGGTGCTCATGCCCGCAACGACTTTACTGAGCGTGACGACGAGAACTGGTTGAAGCACTCGCTTTATTTCCCGCTGGACAAGCGGGTTGGCAAGCGTGATGTTAACTTCTCGCCGAAGACTGTCGACACATTCCAGCCGATGATTCGGTCGTATTAAGGGGACGAAGACTATGTTGGTAAGCCTTTATCGTTACAACCCGGAAGCAGACAACGCCCCGTTCATGCAGGATGTCGAGGTTGAACTTCCGAAAGGTAAAGACCTGATGGTGCTGGACGTGCTCAATCTGCTGAAAGAAAAAGACGTCACCCTGTCTTACCGGCGGTCATGCCGTGAAGGCGTGTGCGGCTCTGACGGCATGAACATGAACGGCAAAAATGGCCTGGCGTGCATCACGCCGGTGTCTCAGGTGATCAAAAAAGACAAGCTGGTATTGCGCCCGTTGCCTGGTTTGCCGGTTATCCGTGATCTGGTTGTGGATATGAGCCTGTTTTACAAGCAGTATGAAAAGGTCATGCCGTACTTGGTCAACAACCAGCCGGCACCCGCTATAGAGCGTTTGCAGACGCCGGAAGACCGTGAAAAGCTCGACGGTCTTTACGAGTGTATACTATGCGCATGCTGTTCCACGGCTTGCCCGTCGTTCTGGTGGAACCCGGATAAGTTTATTGGCCCCGCAGGCCTGTTGCAGGCTTACCGCTTCCTGGCGGACAGCCGTGACACCGCCCAAGCCGAGCGTTTGGCTGATTTGGACGATCCGTTCAGCGTGTTCCGTTGCCGCGGTATTATGAACTGTGTCAGCGTGTGCCCGAAGGGTCTTAATCCGACCCGGGCTATTGGTCATATTCGGAACCTGTTGCTGCAGCGGGCAACTTGAGCAGCAAAATGTAATACAGACGTTATACTGTGTCTGCTGAGTAAGACCCTTGAAGGCCTCGCCAATTTGGCGGGGCCTTCAACCAAAGGCGTATAGTCAATAGTCTGGTAGCGGTTCAAAATTCGTGTGCCGTGATTGTTAGCCGTTAGATGGCTTGCACTGCGTCGCTAAGTATAAAAAATTTCGGGGAAAGCAGGCATCCGTTCCGGATGTGGCGGCCAAAGTCGACAGCGTAAAAACCCGTATTGACTGGCATGAGGCACTGGCCGACCATAACGGCTTCCCGTACCAGCCCAAGGTGAGCTATTCAAAATGCACGAAAGCATCATGGAGCAGTTGTGGCAAACTTCCCATTTACAGGGAGGTAATCTTGCCTACGTTGAACAGCTTTTTGAAACCTATCTTTCAGACCCTAACGCCATTCCTGAAGAGTGGCGAAGTTACTTTGACAAGCTTCCCAGTGTCGATGGCTATCAGGGTAAAGATATTGCCCACTCCGCAATCCGCGAACAATTTAAGCATATTTCCAGCAATCAGCGTTTCCTGGCTAGCAATACTGCGCCAGAAGGTGCCGTACCTGATGCGGACAAAAAGCAGACACGCGTACTGCAATTGATTAACGCATACCGCTTTCGTGGTCACCAGCACGCGAAACTGGACCCGCTGAATGTCAAGCCGCGTGAATTGGTTGAAGATCTTGACCCGGCTTTCCACGAGCTTTACAGCGCCGATAACGATATCGAGTTTCAGACTGGCTCGCTGAGTTTCGGTTCGGAAACAATGAAGCTGGGCGACATCATAGAAGGCTTGCAGCAGACCTATTGCGAGAGCATTGGTGCAGAATACATGCACATTGTTGACACTCGCATCAAGCGTTGGTTCCAACAACGTATGGAGCCGATCCGCTCCAACCCCGGTTTTGAAGCCGACACCCGCATTCATTTGCTCGAACGCCTGACCGCCGCCGAGGGCCTGGAAAAATATCTGGGCTCACGCTACCCCGGCGTTAAGCGTTTTGGCCTGGAAGGTGGCGAAAGCCTGATTCCCTGCCTTGACGAAATCATTCAGCGCGCCGGTTCCGGTGGCACCAAAGAAATCGTTCTGGGAATGGCGCACCGTGGCCGCCTGAATGTGTTGGTTAATATTCTGGGTAAAAATCCGACAGAAATCTTTGACGAGTTCGAAGGCAAAAAACTGGCGGACTCGGGTTCCGGTGACGTTAAGTATCACCAAGGCTTCTCATCCAACGTGATGACCCCGGGTGGTGAGGTTCACCTGGCCTTGGCCTTTAACCCTTCGCACCTGGAAATTGTGTCCCCGGTGGTTGTGGGCTCGGTTCGCGCTCGCCAAACCCGCCGTGAAGATAAAGACGGCAGGCAGGTTTTGCCGGTGATCATGCACGGCGATGCTTCGTTTGCAGGCCAGGGCGTGGTGATGGAAACCTTCCAGATGTCACAGACCCGCGGTTTTGGTACTGGCGGCACTGTACATATTGTGATCAACAACCAGGTTGGCTTTACCACCAGCAAAAAAGAAGACGCTCGTTCTACGGAATACTGTACAGACATCGCCAAAATGGTACAGGCTCCGATTCTGCACGTGAACGCAGACGACCCGGAAGCGGTGTTGTTTGTAACCCGAATGGCAATGGACTATCGCACCGAATTTAAAGGCGACGTGGTTATTGACCTGGTGTGCTACCGCCGCCGTGGTCACAACGAAGCCGACGAGCCTGCCGCTACTCAGCCGATGATGTACGAAAAAATTCGTAAGCTGAAAACCACGCGCAATATCTACGTAGATAGTCTGATTGATGCTGGTGTCGTGAGCGAAGACCTCGCCAAGCAGATGGAAAATGATTACCGCACGGCTCTTGATAATGGTGAGCACGTAGTCAAAGCGTTGGTTAAAGAGCCAAACGCCAAGTTGCATGTTGACTGGACGCCGTATTTGGGCCATGAGTGGACAGCCAAGTGCAAGTCTAGCGTGCCACTGAAAACGATTCAAAAGCTGGGTAAAAAACTGAGCGAAGTACCGGAAGGTTTCAGTATTCAGCGTCAGGTGTCTAAAATCGTTAAGGATCGTGACAAGATGACGGCCGGCGCCTTGCCTCTTAACTGGGGTTACGGCGAGATCATGGCCTATGCAACATTGTTAAACGAAGGCTATCCGATTCGTATAACGGGGCAGGATGTGGGCCGTGGTACTTTCTCCCACCGTCACGCCGTATTGCATAACCAGAAAGATGGCTCTACGCACATTGCGCTGACTCATTTGTCTGACGATCAGCCCAAGTTCGAGCTTTACGATTCTCTGCTATCCGAAGAGGCTGCACTGGCCTTCGAATACGGCTATGCGACCACATCACCTAGCGCGCTGGTTGTCTGGGAAGCGCAGTTTGGCGACTTTGCCAATGGTGCCCAGGTGGTAATCGATCAGTTCCTGACCAGCGGTGAGCACAAGTGGGGCCGTCTGTGCGGCCTTACCATGTTGTTGCCCCATGGTTATGAAGGTCAGGGCCCAGAGCATAGCTCGGCGCGCATTGAGCGCTTCCTGCAGTTGAGTGCGGAACAGAACATCCAGGTGTGCGTACCCACAACGCCGTCGCAGGTATTCCACATGCTGCGCCGACAGGTGAAGCGCCCGGTTCGTAAACCATTGATTGCAATTACGCCAAAGAGCCTGTTGCGCCATAAAGAAGCTATTTCCAGCCTGGACGACCTGACTTCAGGTACATTCCAGACCGTTCTGCCGGAAAAAGAACCGTCTGATGCGAAAAAAATCACTCGGGTTATTCTTTGCAGCGGTAAGGTCTACTATGAATTGCTGGAGAAGAAGAAGACCGACGAGCGTAACGACACGGCCATTATCCGTATAGAGCAGCTGTATCCGTTCCCGGGTGAAGATCTGGACGAATTACTGGCGGGATTCAGCAAGCTTAAGCACGCTGTCTGGTGCCAGGAAGAACCGATGAACCAGGGCGCCTGGTATAGCAGCCAGCACCATATGCGCAACGCGCTGCAACGGCTGAACCCTAAACTGCACCTCGAATATGCGGGTCGTGATGCCTCGGCTGCACCCGCGGCCGGCCACATGTCTGTGCACATCGAACAGCAGAAAAAACTGGTTAACGACGCATTTGAAGTTTGACGAGCTACCGAGCTATCGAACTTCCGAGCTATCGAACAAAGGAACCGTAATGTCTACAGAGATTAAAGCCCCCGTATTCCCGGAGTCGGTCGCAGAAGGTACTGTCGCGACCTGGCACAAGCAGCCGGGTGAAGCCTGCGCGCGCGATGAGCTGATCGTTGATATTGAAACCGACAAAGTGGTGCTGGAAGTTGTTGCACTGGCTGACGGTGTCATCGAAGAAATCTTGAAAAACGAAGGCGACACCGTAGAGAGCGGTGAAGTGATCGGAAGATTCAAAGCAGGCGCTGCTGGTGAGTCTAAGGGCTCCGACAGTAAAGACGCTGCTGAAAGCAAAGACAAAGCCGAAAGTAAAGACCAAAGCGCCGACGTGTCGCCCTCTTCAGACACGATTCTGAGCCCGGCTGCGCGTAAGCTGGCTGTCGAGAACAACGTTGAGCCAAGTACATTGAAAGGTACTGGGAAAGACGGCCGGATTTCTAAAGAAGACGTTCAGAGCCACATTGATAACGCCAAGTCTTCCACTGACTCGTCTGCTGCCAAGCCTGCCGCTGCGCCCGTAGCCGAGATCAGTGCCGGTGAGCGGATTGAAAAACGCGTTCCCATGACTCGCCTGCGCGCCAGCATTGCGAAGCGCCTGGTCAATGCACAACAGAGCGCTGCCATGTTGACCACCTTTAACGAGGTGAACATGGGGCCGATCATGGAACTGCGCAAGCAATACAAAGAAAGCTTCGAAAAGCGCCACGGTATTAAGTTGGGCTTTATGTCTTTCTTTACCAAAGCCGTTACCGAAGCCCTGAAACGCTTCCCTGCGGTGAATGCGTCCATCGACGGCAACGACATGGTTTACCATGGCTACCAGGACATCGGTGTGGCGGTATCCACCGAACGCGGTTTGGTGGTTCCGGTAATACGTGACGCTGACGCACTGAGCCTTGCTGACATCGAGAAGAAAATTGTCGAGTACGGTACCAAGGCCAAAACGGGCAAGCTGGGCATTGATGAAATGACCGGTGGTACCTTCACCATTACCAACGGAGGCACCTTTGGTTCCCTGTTGTCGACGCCTATTCTGAACCCGCCACAAACGGCGATTCTGGGTATGCATAAGATCCAGCCACGCCCGATGGCAGTGAATGGTCAGGTGGTAATACAGCCCATGATGTATTTGGCGCTGTCTTATGACCATCGCATGATTGACGGCAAGGAAGCAGTGCAGTTCCTGGTTGCCATTAAGGATATGCTGGAAGATCCTGCGCGTATCCTGCTGGACGTATAGGCACTCCACTTATCGAATCGGAATACAGGATTAACTATGGCTGACAAGTTTGATGTAATCGTAATTGGCGCCGGCCCCGGTGGTTATGTGGCCGCAATTAAAGCCGCACAACTGGGCCTGAACGTCGCCTGCGTAGAAAGCTGGTCTTCTGACGAAGGCACGCAGGTGTTGGGTGGAACCTGCCTGAACGTGGGTTGTATCCCGTCCAAGGCGCTGCTGGAGATTTCTCACAAGTACGAGGAAGCTCAACACGGCTTTGCCGAGCAGGGCATTATTGCCAATGACGTCTCCATTGACGTTGCTAAAATGATGGAGCGTAAGAGCGGCATTGTGAAGCAACTGACCGGCGGCATTGCGGGGTTGTTCAAGTCAAACGGCGTTACCGCGATTTATGGTCACGGCAAGCTGCTGGCAAGCCGGCAGGTGGAAGTGACGGATAACGACGGCAAGACTAAGACCTATGAAGCCGATAACGTTATTTTGGCGACAGGCTCTCGTCCGATTGAAATTCCACCAGCGCCAAAAACCGAAGGTTATATCACCGATTCTGAAGGCGCTCTGGAATTTACCGAAGTGCCCAAGCGATTGGGTGTGATTGGTGCCGGCATTATTGGTTTGGAGCTGGGCAGCGTTTGGGCCCGACTGGGTTCTGAAGTGACCTTGCTGGAAGCCCAGGATACGTTCTTGCCAGGGGTGGACCAGCAGATTGCCAAGGCCACTTTGAAAGAGTTCCAGAAGCAGGGCCTGAATATTGTCATGGGCGGCCGTGTAACGGGTGCCGAGGTCAAGCGCAAGTTGGTCTACGTCAGTTACGAAGACAGCAAGGGCAAGCAGGAGCTGATGGTCGATAAGCTGATTGTGGCTGTTGGTCGTCGCCCCTATGCGGACAACCTTCTGGCAGCAGACTCCGGTGTCAACATGGACGAGCGCGGGTTCGTATCCGTGGACGACCACTGTAAAACCGACGCCCCAGGCGTTTGGGCGATTGGTGACCTGGTGCGTGGCCCGATGCTGGCCCACAAGGCTTCTGAAGAAGGCGTTATGGTTGCCGAACGCATTGCCGGCCATAAACCACAGGTAAACTATGACTGCATTCCCAATGTCATTTACACCGCGCCGGAAGTTGCGTGGGTTGGGAAGACTGAAGAGCAGCTAAAGGCTGACGGTGCAGCCTATAAAGTCGGAACCTTCCCGTTTGCGGCAAACGGGCGCGCCATGGCCGCCAATTCGGCGGTGGGCATGGTGAAGATTATTGCGGACGAGAAAACCGACCGCATTCTGGGCTTTCACGTGTTGGGCCCCGCGGCGTCTGAAATTGTGGCTCAGGGCGTTATCGCCATGGAGTTCGGTTCCAGCGCAGAAGATCTTGCGTTGACCTGTTTTGCCCACCCGACTCTGTCTGAGTCAGTGCACGAGGCAGCGCTTGCAGTTAACGGTGGTGCAATTCACATTGCTAATCGTCGCAAGAAGAAATAGTAAGCCAGAAAGTCATGGGGCGCCTTAGGGCGCCCCATGACTTTTAGAGACTCTTGTTTTAACGACTCTGGTTTCTCTATACGCAATCGTTGGGCCGGTGTCATCAGGGTCCATCAAGATGGATTTTCCGCTAGCGGGTTTATCCCACAGGTGTTTATCCTTCATCAAAAAGCAGGACATAAACTATGAATTTGCACGAATATCAGGGCAAGCAGCTTTTCGCTGAATATGGCTTGCCTGTATCACAGGGCATTGCCTGTGATACCCCGGATGAGGCAGTAGCAGCTGCAGAAAAGATTGGTGGCGATAGCTGGGTTGTTAAAGCCCAGGTTCACGCCGGTGGCCGTGGTAAAGCCGGCGGTGTAAAGCTGGTTAAAAATATCGACGACATCCGTGCCTTTGCCGAGCAGTGGCTGGGCAAGAAGCTGGTGACTTTCCAGACTGACGAGCACGGCCAGCCGGTTAGCAAAATTTTGGTTGAATCCCTGACGGACATCGACCAAGAGCTTTATTTGGGCGCGGTTGTAGACCGTGGTACCCGCCGTATTGTATTCATGGCCTCCACCGAAGGTGGCGTTGAAATTGAAACGGTTGCGGAAGAAACCCCGGAAAAAATTCTTAAGGCCGAAATCGATCCGCTGGTAGGCGCACAGCCTTACCAAGGACGCGAGCTGGCGTTCAAACTGGGCCTGGAAGGCAAACAGATCGGCCAATTTACCAAGATCTTCATGGGTCTGGCGAAGCTGTTTGAAGATTACGACCTGGCGCTGTTGGAAATTAACCCGCTGGTTATCACCCCGGCTGGTGATCTTCACTGCCTGGATGCGAAAATCGGCGTTGATGGCAACGCTCTTTACCGTCAGAAGAAACTTCAGGCCATGCGCGATCCGTCACAGGAAGATTCCCGTGAAGCCGAAGCTGCAGCCTGGGAACTGAACTACGTAGCGCTGGATGGCAACATCGGCTGCATGGTTAACGGTGCTGGTTTGGCCATGGGTACCATGGACATCATCAAGCTGGCTGGCGGACGCCCGGCTAACTTCCTGGACGTTGGCGGCGGTGCTACCAAAGAGCGCGTAACCGAAGCGTTCAAAATCATCCTGTCTGACGATGCCGTGCAAGCCGTACTGGTCAATATCTTCGGTGGCATTGTACGTTGCGACATGATTGCTGAAGGCATCATTGGCGCGGTTAAAGAAGTAGGCGTGAAAGTGCCTGTGGTTGTTCGCCTTGAGGGCAACAACGCTGAACTGGGTTCTAAAGTTTTGGCAGAAAGCGGTTTGAACATCATCGCCGCTAGCAGCCTGGCCGATGCCGCAGAGCAAGTCGTTAAAGTCGCGGGGGGCAAATAATGAGCATTCTGATCAATAAAGACACCAAGGTAATCTGCCAGGGCTTTACCGGTTCACAAGGCACATTCCACTCCCAGCAGGCTATTGAATACGGCACCAACATGGTCGGTGGCGTAAGCCCCGGCAAAGGCGGCACCGAGCACTTGGGTTTGCCGGTGTTCAACACCGTACGTGAGGCTGTAGAAAAGACCGGTGCACACGCGACCGTGATCTACGTTCCGGCTCCGTTTTGTAAAGACGCCATCATTGAAGCGGCAGATGCCGGACTCGAGCTGATTGTGTGCATCACCGAAGGTATTCCTACCATCGATATGCTGTACGCCAAAGAGTACGTTGACCGCAAAGGCGTGCGCATGATCGGGCCCAACTGCCCGGGCGTTATCACACCGGGTGAGTGCAAAATCGGCATCATGCCGGGCCACATTCACAAGCCGGGCAAAGTCGGTATTGTGTCGCGCTCTGGTACTTTGACCTACGAAGCCGTCAAGCAGACGACAGATTTTGGCTACGGCCAGTCTACCTGCGTCGGCATCGGCGGCGATCCGATTCCTGGGTCTAACTTCATCGACATCCTCAAGCTGCTGCAAGAAGACCCGCAGACTGAAGCGATTGTGATGATCGGCGAAATTGGCGGCACTGCGGAAGAAGAAGCCGCAGCGTACATCAAAGAGCACGTCACCAAGCCGGTGGTTTCTTACATTGCCGGTGTAACAGCGCCTCCTGGCAAGCGTATGGGCCACGCCGGTGCGATCATTTCCGGTGGTAAGGGTACCGCAGACGAGAAGTTTGCTGCTCTGAACGACGCCGGTGTGAAAACCGTGCGCAGCCTGGCCGACATTGGCAAGGCTCTAAAAGAAGTGACTGGCTGGTAAAACCCGCAGTCATTTTTAAAAACCCCCGTTTCTGTTCTGCAGAGCGGGGGTTTTTTGCTTATAATGTCTGGTCGCCTGGCGTAATATGTCGCCTCTTATGTTCCATCAGAAGGAGTTCTTGCTTTGAGTTCTGTAGATTCCCAGCAACGGATATTGTCGGGCATGCGTCCGACAGGCAAGCTTCATCTTGGCCACTACCACGGTGTGCTTAAAAACTGGGTGAAACTCCAGCATGAGTTCGAGTGCTTCTTCTTTGTCGCCGATTGGCATGCATTGACCACGCAGTACGACGATCCATCTAGTATTGAACAAAGTGTGTCGGACATGGTTATCGACTGGCTTGCCGCAGGGGTTAACCCGGGTTCGTCCACTCTGTTTATTCAGTCACAAGTGCCTGAACACGCCGAGTTGCACCTGCTGCTGTCGATGATTACACCCTTGGGTTGGCTTGAGCGCATTCCGACCTACAAAGACCAGCAGGAAAAGCTGCGCGAAAAAGATCTCGCCACCTACGGGTTCTTGGGGTATCCGCTGCTCCAGTCCGCTGACATTCTTATGTACCGGGCAGGGCGCGTACCAGTGGGTGCCGATCAGGTTTCGCACGTCGAATTTACGCGTGAAATCGCACGTCGCTTTAATCACCTTTATGGGCGTGAGCCGGGGTTTGAAGACCAGGCCGAGGCGGCCATCGTGAAAATGGGTAAGAAAAACGCGAAACTTTATCGCAACCTGAAGAAACGTTATCAGGAAGAAGGTGATCTGAATTCGTTAGAAACGGCCCGTGCTCTTTTGAAAGAGCAGCAAAATATTTCCTTGGGGGATCGCGAGCGCCTGTACGGCTACATTGAGGGTGGTGGCAAAGTGATTTTGCCGGAGCCTCAAGCGTTGTTGACCCCTGACTCAAAAATGCCAGGATTGGACGGGCAAAAAATGTCCAAGTCCTACAACAATTACATTGGCCTGCGGGAAGCGCCGGAGAGCGTAGCGTTGAAAGTACGCACCATGCAGACCGACCCGGCGCGGGTGCGTCGAACCGACCCGGGCGAGCCGGAAAAATGCCCGGTGTATGCCATGCACAAGGTTTATTCCGATGCGGACACCCGCAGCTGGGTGGAAATCGGCTGTCGCAGCGCCGGCATCGGCTGCCTGGACTGCAAAAAACCACTGATTGACTCCATTGTGGAAGAACAGCGGCCCTTGCACGAACGTGCGGCCGAGTACGAGGGCAATCCGGATCTGATTCGTTCCATTCTAGAGGAAGGGCGCGAACGCGCTCGCGACGCAGCCCGTGACACCCTGGGCGAAGTGCGCTCTGCCATGGGCCTGAGCTATCGTTGAAGTGCTGGCGGGCCCAGCAGCCCCAGCCGGTCCGGCGGCAAAGCCACAGGGAGTGAGTTCGCGGCCCTTGGTGCTGATAGCGGGCAAGCCGCTGGCGCAGTTGCCGCTTGATCTTTATATCCCGCCAGACGCTCTGGCGGTGTTTTTGGATGCGTTTGAAGGCCCTCTGGATTTGTTGTTGTACCTGATTCGGCGCCAGAATATGAACATTCTGGAAATCGACGTCAGTGCCATTACCCGCCAGTACATGGAATACATTGCCGTTGTAGAGTCCATGCGATTTGAGCTGGCGGCGGAGTATCTGGTGATGGCGGCCACGCTGGCCGAAATCAAATCCCGGATGCTGCTGCCGCGGCAGCAGATTGAAGAAGACGAAGAAGACGATCCACGGGCAGAACTGATTCGCCGTTTGCAGCAGTACGAACGTTTTAAAAAAGCGGCAGAAGACATAGATCAGATGCCGCGCCAGGAGCGGGATATTTTTGTTGCCGATGCCGGGATGCCAAAACTTCCCTCGGTACGCAGCCATCCTGAGGTGGCTATGGCGGAGATTTTACTGGCACTGCAAACCGTGCTCAAACGTGCAGACATGTTTAGCAGTCACCACGTTGAGCGAGAGAAACTGTCGACCCGTGAGCGCATGTCGGCGATTTTGGCTCGGCTGCAACAAGGCGGTTTTATTCGTTTCGAAAGCCTGTTTCTACCAGACGAAGGGCGTCTGGGGGTTGTTGTCAGTTTTTTGGCAATGTTAGAGCTGGTAAAAGAGCAGCTGATTGAGCTGGTTCAGGCTGACCCGTTTGGCCCCATTCATTTACGGGCGCGGGTTGCGGTCTCAAAGCCCTGATTACTGGTGCAACGAATTATGATGAGTGATGCTGCCTTACCTGTTACAGGGATTATCGAAGCGGTTCTGCTGACAGCGGGTAAGCCGTTAACGGTGCAGCAGCTCAGAGAAGTGTTTGACGAAACCGAGCGGCCAACTCATAAGGCAGTGGAGCAGGCATTGGTGGAATTAGAACAACTTTGCTGTGGTCGTGGTATTGAGCTGAAAAAAGTTGCCAGCGGTTACCGCCTTCAGGTGCGTGAATCTTTCGCTCCCTGGGTGGCTCGGCTGCTTGAAGAAAAACCACCGCGTTATTCGCGGGCACTATTGGAAACACTCGCATTGATCGGTTACCGCCAGCCTATTACCCGCGGTGAAATTGAAGATATTCGCGGCGTTGCGGTAAGCAGCAATATCATTCGTACGTTGGTTGAGCGAGAGTGGGTACGAATTGTAGGTCATCGGGAAGTACCGGGCCGGCCAGCTATGTATGCCACCACTCGGCAATTTCTTGACTACTTTAACCTAACAAGCCTGGACCAGTTGCCGCCCTTGTCTGATAGTCGGGATCTGGACGCGATCGGGCGCGAAATTGAGCAGAAAATCGAACAAACACCATTTCACTGATGCAGGCCCTGCATCGGTCCGTTATTTAAGGATTAACCCATGGCGTCAGAACGCCCCTGGACTACCGGCAAGCCGGCAGCCAAATCAGCATCGAATGCGAACAAGCCGAACGCTAATCGCCGTAACCCAACCAAATCATCGGCAAAAGCGGCGAAGCCAGGCAAACCTGCGCCAGAGGCGCTGGCGACTGTGCCAGTAGGCGGTCCTGAGCGAATTCAGAAACTGCTGGCACGTGCCGGTGTTGGGTCGCGGCGCGAAATTGAAGGCTGGATGGACGCGGGTCGCCTGTTGGTCAATGGCAAACCCGTTACTCCAGGCCAGAAAGCCACGGTGAGCGATGTTTTTGAACTCGACGGCAAGCGCTTGGAAGTTGCCGCCGCTGCTGAGGTTTTGCGCCGGGTGCTGATTTACAACAAGCCAGAAGGCGAAGTAACCACTCGCAAAGACCCGGAAGGGCGCCCAACCGTTTTCGACCGGCTGCCGCGATTGCGTGAACACCGTTGGATTTCTATTGGCCGGCTGGATTTGAACACCACTGGTCTGGTGATGTTCACCACCGATGGCGAGCTGGCTAACCGGCTTATGCACCCTTCTAGCCAGATTGATCGGGAATACGCGGTGCGTATTTTTGGTGAAGTAGACGACGCCATGATTGAGCGCCTGCGTACCGGCGTCACTCTGGAAGACGGCGAGGCTAAATTTAGCGACATTTCTGCCGCCGGCGGCACCGGTATGAACCGGTGGTTCCACGTGACTTTGTTGGAAGGGCGCAACCGAGAAGTGAGGCGCCTTTGGGAATCCCAAGGCGTGCGCGTCAGCCGCTTGAAACGGGTTCGTTACGGCTCAATATTTTTGCCCAGCAGGTTAACCGTGGGTAAATGGGAAGAGTTGGATCAGAAAGCCGTGGATTTGCTGAGCCGCACGGTTGGCTTGGCTAAAATGGCGGTTCCGCAACAGACACCGGATGAAGCGGCGGCGCAGGCGCGCCAGCAAAGAAAGGCAGCTCCGGTAACCAATCGCAGCAATCGTGCGGCAGGCTCCCCTGGTTCAAAAGCGGGACAAGGCGCTCGCAAATGGGCGGTTGCAGACTCTAAACCCCAGCGTAGCGGCGGCAAAGCGCGCACAGATAAGTCCCGCGGTTAAGTGCCCGAGGTTAAAGCTGGCGTTAAACAACAGAATGCCATCAGCTAATGGTCGCAAACACGCGCGTGCAGTTGCGGCCTTGGTCTTTAGCTCGATACAGAGCTTCGTCTGCGCGCGCTAGCCACTGCCCTGTGCCTTCACCAGTGCGGTGAAGCGCAACGCCGCAGCTGGTGGTCACCGTCACTGAATGTTCTCCGCAATCAATTTGTAAGGCTTCAATGGCTGAGCGAATACGCTCGGCCACATCGACTGCATCAAGCTGATCGGTATGAGGCAATAGCGCCGCAAATTCTTCGCCGCCGAACCGGTATACGCTGTCGGAGCTGCGCACTGCGGATTCCAGCGCTTCTGCCGCGCGCTTAAGTACAATGTTGCCTACCACATGGCCGCAGTTATCGTTTACTGCCTTGAAGTGATCGAGGTCGCACAGTATCAATGAGTAAGTCTCGTTGTGACGGCCGGCTAGCAGCTGAGCTTTTTGCAAGGCTTCGTCCATGGCGCGTTTATTGCCAATCCCGGTCAGTGAGTCGGTCAACGACGCCAGCTCCATGGCGCTGAACTGACAGGCGTTGCGCAGCGGGCATATTGCCGCACCAATCAGTATTTCAAGGGCTTGCAACTCATCGCTACTGAAGCGTTTACGCCGATGCAGTGACAAGGTGCCATAATTCTCGCCCTCCAGGTTCAGGCGGAACTCGCAGCGGTGAGGGCCACCCATGCCAGTGGTAAACATAAACTCTTGACGCGCAAATTGGTGGCGGTACTGAAAGGCATCAAAAGGAACAACCTGTACCATTTCTTCTGCCAGTATGGTCAGCTGTGCTTCCAGCTTCAGGGTGGTTGAAAGTCGGCGTACCAAGCGGTTGAGAATACCGGGTTCGCTGTTCCATTCCTCAAAATTCTGGCGCAACTCTGCCAGTTTTTGTGGCTGTGACGCTGTAAGCGGGAAAGGCGAAATGTGTTTCACGGTGGCTCAACTCACTCTGTCATTGCGTGGCAGTTTGCACACTGGGTAGCTGGCAAATTTAAAGCATATATTGTGCCTATTTTATAAAAAATTAATAAATCAGTATCTTGAGAATAATTTTTGGAGTTTTCTTTCAGTTTTGAGGCTGTTATTGGATTTTTGTCAAAAAATCGGCAGGCGCACCTCGCTGGGTCCCTGTGTGTTAAACTCAGCCTTTCGTCACCGATGCCATCATGAGTCGAGTTTCATAGTCTATGCGGTTGAAATCCATAAAGTTGTCAGGGTTCAAGTCGTTTGTGGATGCGACCACGGTAGCGTTCCCGTCAAACATGACAGCGGTAGTAGGGCCAAACGGCTGTGGCAAATCGAACATCATAGATGCTGTGAGATGGGTCTTGGGTGAAAGCTCAGCCAAGTATCTGCGCGGTGAATCCATGACCGATGTGATATTTAACGGCTCGAGCGCGCGCAAACCGGTGGGCCAGGCCGCGATTGAGCTGGTGTTCGACAATCACAATGGTTCGGCCCCGGGTGAATTCGCCCAATACAGCGAAATTTCTGTGCGCCGCCGGGTGTCCCGCCAAGGCCAATCTGATTACTTCCTCAATGGCACCAAGTGCCGCCGCCGCGATATTACCGATCTGTTTCTTGGTACAGGCCTTGGGCCGCGCAGCTATGCCATCATTGAGCAGGGCATGATTTCCCGGTTGATTGAAGCCAGGCCCGAGGAGCTCAGGGTTTATATAGAGGAAGCTGCTGGCATCTCGAAGTACAAGGAGCGTCGCCGTGAAACCGAAAACCGCATTCGCCGCACCCAAGAAAATCTTGAGCGCCTGAGCGATGTGCGCGCCGAGCTCGGCCGGCAACTTCAGCACCTGGAGCGGCAAGCGGTTGCCGCTGAAAAGTACAAAACCTTCAAGCAAGACGAGCGTCGTAAACAAGCCGAACTTGCCGTGTTGCGCTGGCAGCATCTAAACACCGAGCTGCAATCTTGGCATGGGCAAATTCGTGATACCGAATTGCAACTGGAAAAGCACCTGACCGGACGTATTCGACTGGATACCGAGCTCGAAAATATGCGTGCAGAACATCAGCAGCGCAATGAGCAGTTTAACCGTACCCAGGCGCGCTACTACGAAGCCGGGGCAGATATCGCTCGGCTTGAACAAAGTTTGCAGAACAACCGCGAACGCAGCCGTCAGGCCGGCCTGGAAGCTGATCAGGCACTGGCCAGCGAACGCGAGCTGGCCAGTGAGCTGGAGCAAGACAACGACAAACTTGTAGCGTTTGAAGAAGAACTGGCAATACTTGAGCCAAAGCAGGAAGAGTTAAGCTTGCGGGTAGAAACCGCTGGTGAGCAGCTCCATAACGCCGAACACGCCATGGCCGACTGGCAGCAACGCTGGGACGATTTCAGCGTTCGTTCAGCAGACGCGCGTCGCCAGGCCGATTTGGCACAATCGAGCATTTGCGCTTTCGAAAACGCTATCGAGCAGCTGCGGCTGCGGGATCAACGGCTGCAGCAGGAGCACCATACTCTGCAGCAGCAGCTGGATCACGAAACCCTTGATGAACAGCGCGAACTGCAGGTTATTGTTGGCCTGAAGCGCGAAGGCGCACAGCAAATCATTGAAGATAGCCAGCAGCAGTTGCAACAGCAGCGTTTGCAGCAGCAGCAAGCCGAACAGCATCAAAATCAGCAACGCCAGCAGGTTCAGCGCCTTGACGCCATTCTTGAGTCACAACAGCAACTGCTGGGAGAGCAGCTGGGCAATACCAACGGTGCGCTGCAAGACTGGCTGAACCTGCATCAGTTGGCACAAGCACCACGCCTTGCAGCCGCTCTGGATATTGATGATGGCTGGGAATTTGCAACGGAACAGGTGCTTGGTCGCCTTTCCCACGGCTTGGTATTACCGCAGCTTGCAGCGCAACTGACGCTGCTTGACGATGCCCCCGCTGGCGCTGCGCTGGTGTCTGCGGATGCTAATGCCGATGCGCCAGCAGAATTACCAGAGGCCACCAGCCTGGCTGCCAGAGTACGCGGTAATGCGGCCATTACTGATGTATTGGCGAATATTTTGGTGGCAAACAGCCTTAAGCAAGCGCAGCAACAGCAGCGGCAGCTGCAACACGGACAGAGTGTGATAACGCCGCAAGGGGTATGGATGGGGCGCCACTGGGTATTGATGCCCGCAGCCGATGCCAGCCAGACTGGGGTGATCGAGCGTCAAAAAACCGTACGGAGTTTGAACGCACAATTGGCGCAGGCGCAGCGGAAGCTTGAGTTGGCCGAAACGACGAGCGCAGATGCAAGTCAGGCATTGGAACGGACAGAACAGAAGCGTGAGCAAGCCCGTCGCGAACTGACCGAGGCAGATCAGCACCTGGGCACCATTGCCGCTCAGCTTGGCGCCCTGCAAGCCCGTAGCGAGCAGATTACCCAGCGTTTGACTCAGATTGACGCTGACGCCGCGGAGTTAGAGTTCGAGCGTGAGCACCAACATCAGGAGCTGGAGTGCGCACGGGAAGAATGGCAGCAGGGACTTGAGGCAACAGAGGAACACGACGAGCACAAAGAACAGTTGCTGGGGCAACGTGACGGACTGCGAGAGAACCTCGATCAGCTGCGCCAGCAGGCTCGCCACGAACGCGACTTGGGCCACCAGCTGCAACTTACGCTGCAGAGCCTGAACAGCCAGAGCGACGGCTTGCGCCAGACCATCAGCCGCGCACGCCTGCAACAGCAAAGGCTGGAAGAGCGCCTGGAGCTGTTGCGGCAGTCCCGCGAGCAGGCGGAAGAGCCTTTAGAAGACCTTCAGCTGGAGCTGGAAGGCTTGCTGGAGCGCAGGCTTGCCGAAGAAGACAAACTGTCTGAGGCCCGCGAGGGGCTAGAAGACCTCGACCGTCGGGTGCGCGAGGCAGATCAGGGTCGCAGCGGAGCCGAGCAACAGATCCAGCAGGTGCGCGCCACGTTGGAAACGCAAAAAATGGAATGTCAGGCGCTGGAGATTCGCGCTGGTAACCATTTGGAGCAGCTGAGCGGGTTGAACATCACTTTGCACGCTGTGCTTGAACAGCTGGACGATTCTGCCAGTGAGCAGGAATGGTCTGAGGAACTGGAAAAGATTGCCAGTCGAATACAACGTTTGGGCGCCATTAACCTGGCGGCTATTGACGAGTTTCAGGTGCAGAGCGAGCGTAAAACCTATCTGGACAGCCAGCACGAAGACCTGACCGAAGCGCTGGAAATCCTGGATGGCGCCATTCGCAAGATTGACCGTGAAACCCGTCAGCGTTTTAAAGAGACCTTTGATCGGGTTAATGAAGGTCTGCAGGGTTTGTTTCCCAAAGTTTTTGGCGGAGGCCACGCCAGCCTGGAACTGACAGGTGAGGATTTGCTGGAAACCGGCGTTACCATCATGGCGAGGCCACCGGGTAAGAAAAATAGCACCATTCACCTGTTATCCGGGGGTGAAAAAGCGTTGACCGCCATTGCTCTGGTGTTCGCAATATTTCAGCTTAATCCGGCGCCTTTTTGCATGCTGGACGAAGTGGACGCTCCGCTTGATGATGCCAATGTTGGCCGTTACGCGAATTTGGTGAAAGAGATGTCAAAGCAGGTACAGTTTATTTACATTACGCATAATAAAATCGCCATGGAGCAGGCTGATCAATTGATGGGTGTGACCATGTACGAGCCGGGTTGCTCGCGACTGGTTACAGTAGACGTGGAAGCCGCCGCTTCGCTGGCCGAGGCCTGATTGGGCCGCGAGTATGACAATCCAGCCATAAGCCGTGGTTGTACGTTGTATTACGCCGGTTCAATTTTTATAGTACCCACTTTGATAGTACCAAATTTGCTAGTATCGATTTTAATAGCACCGACTTTCATAGTACTGACTCTGATAGTAACAACATTCTCCGATCCGCAAACAGGACAGCAGCACTATGTCACCACTTAGGGAATGGCTAATCGCCATCGGTACCCTGGTCATTATTGGTATTGTCGTTGACGGCATTCGGCGCATGCGCCGCGCGCGCAAAGAGTCTTCGGCTATTTCCTCTGGCATGGGCGTTGATAACCTGCAGGATTCGCCGCTGGACGAGCATTTCAACCCGGAATTGCCATCAGGCGGTGCTCGAACCATTGCCCGCAACGAGCTGGGTCAGGATCGTACGTCCAAGAAAAAATCACGGACTGCGCCCCACGTGCAAAAACCGACTCGGCCGGTAATCGCAGCTGGCCGAAACAAAAGCTCTGAACCTGCAAAAGTGGCAGCGGCGCCCAAATCTCATTCAGCGTTTGTGACCGCTGCTGATAGCACCGAAGCTGATAGTATTGAGCCTAATAGTATCGAACCTAATAGTATTGAAGCTGATAGTGCCAAAGCAGATCGCGACAGCAGCGAATTTACCGAAGCGCCGCTGAGTGGCATCCACGATCAATGGGAACCCGAGCCTTTCAGCGCAGACGTAGGCGATACCCATAACTTCGAAAGTGATTACCCTGATATCCGCCACGCCGATGAAGACGCAGATCCACCTGTCATTGAGACGGCTGAGCCCAAACCCAAACTGGCCCCTCTGCCCCGCGACCCTTCCCAGCCTTTGCCAGGTGCCAACCGCCCGCCGGCCAAAGAAGTGATTGTTATCAACGTACTGGCCCGCACCGGTGAGGAGTTTCAGGGCCCGGCTCTGCAGCGGCTTCTGGAAGCTTGTGGCCTGCTATACGGTGATATGGACATTTACCACCGCCACGAAACCACCGATACCGCAAGCCCTGTGCAATTCAGCGTAGCCAGCGCAGTTGAGCCGGGCACCTTCAGGCCCGCAGAAATCGCGGCTCTGAGTACGCCCGGCATCAGCTTTTTTATGAGCCTGCCAGGGCCGGGTAATGCCCTGCAGGCTTTTAACTTCATGTACGAAACAGCGCAGGCCGTGGTGCGTAATCTCGGAGGTGAACTGAAAGACGAACGCCGCAGTGTGATGACATCACAGACCGCTGAGCACTGCCGCCAGCGCATCCGCGAATTCGAGCGCAAGCAACGTTCAAAACGGGATTAACATGAGCTCAGTCAGTACCAGCGTGCGCGACCGGGTTGACCAGCTGCGCACAACCATTACCGATCACAATCATCATTATTACGTGCTCGATGATCCGCAAGTTCCCGACGCCGAATACGATCGGCTATTCCGTGAATTGCAGGCGCTAGAAGCCGAGTATCCGGAATGGGCGATGGCAACGTCGCCGACCCAGCGTGTAGGCTCTGCGGTCGAAACCAGCTTTGCGGAAGTGACCCACCGTATCCCCATGTTGTCTTTGGATAATGCCTTCAGTGCCGACGAGTTACGGGATTTCGATCGCCGCGTGCGCGAGCGCCTGAACCGGGGCAATACCGCGGGTGAAGACAGCACTAAGGAAGAGGGCTCAAAGGAAGAGAGAACCATAGAGTACGTGTGCGAACCCAAGCTCGACGGCCTGGCGGTCAGTCTGCATTATCAGAACGGAGAGCTGGTTCGGGCTGCCACCCGCGGCGATGGTTACACCGGTGAAGATATTACCGCCAATATACGGACCATTGCGTCTGTGCCTCTTACCCTGCGAGGTGAATCTTTTCCACAAATCGTAGAGGTGCGAGGTGAGGTGTATATGCCCCGCGCCGGTTTCGACCGGCTGAACCAGCGATTGGCTGGGCGCGGTGAGAAAACCTTTGTAAATCCCCGTAACGCCGCTGCCGGCAGTCTGCGCCAGAAAAAATCCAGCGTGACCGCCAGGCGTCCATTGGAAATGTGCGCTTACAGCGTAGCGGTCACCGACGAGTCATCGCTGCCGCCCACACATTGGGAAGGTTTGCAGCAAGTCAGTGAGTGGGGCTTTCGCATCAACCCTGAAATGTCTCTCGCCATCGGGGCTGATCAGTGCCTTGAGGCTTACGAGGTATTGATGGCCAAACGCGACAGTCTGCCTTATGAAATCGACGGTATTGTGTTCAAGGTAAACCGTCTGGATCTTCAGCAGCAGTTAGGCTTTGTCAGCCGCGCGCCGCGCTGGGCCATCGCACAAAAATTCCCGGCTCAGGAAGAGCTGACGATGGTTGAAAGCGTGGAGTTTCAGGTCGGCCGTACCGGCGCTATTACGCCCGTGGCCCGCTTGAAGCCGGTGTTTGTCGGTGGTGTTACGGTATCCAACGCAACCTTGCACAATATGGACGAAGTACGACGACTGGATTTGCACATCGGCGATACGGTATTTATTCGCCGCGCTGGCGATGTTATCCCGAAAGTGGTCAAAGTGGTGCAAGACAAACGGCCCGCCAATGCCGGCGTAATAGAGCTTCCGGCGCAGTGTCCGGCGTGTGGCTCTGACATTGTGCAGATTGAAGGCGAAGTGATCGCCCGCTGCTCTGGTGGTCTGTTTTGCCCGGCTCAGCGCAAAGAAGCCATTCGCCATTACGCCTCACGTAAAGCACTCGACATAGAAGGCTTGGGTGACAAGTGGGTGGATATTCTGGTGGACAGCGAAAAGGTGGAAACCATTGCCGATCTGTATCGGCTGCGTAAAGCAGATTTGACCGGGCTAGAACGCATGGGCGACAAGTCTGCCAGTAATTTGATTGCTGCTATTGACGCTTCCCGCCAGCCGTTATTGTGGCGGTTTCTTTATGCGTTGGGTATTCGCGAAGTGGGCGAGGCAACCGCCAAAAGCCTTGCTGGCTATTTTGGCAGTTTGGAGGCTATTGCCGAAGCCGATGAAAACGCCCTGCAAGCAGTGTCTGATGTTGGGCCCATTGTGGCCGGGCACCTGCATGTGTTTTTTGAGCAGCCCCATAACCAGGAAATTCTGCAGAATTTGAAGCAGGCCGGCGTCATCTGGCAAACCCAGGAAATTACCGCGGCTAGTATGCCTCTGCATGGGCAAACCTGGGTGCTGACCGGCGCTATGGAGCAGATGACCCGCGACCAGGCAAAACAAATGCTGGAAGGTTTGGGCGCAAAAGTGGCCGGCAGCGTGTCGAAAAAGACGGCGTGCGTGGTGGCCGGTGAAGCGGCGGGTTCCAAACTGACCAAAGCGCAGCAGTTAGGCGTTGAGGTTCTGAGTGAGCAGGGTCTATTAGACCTGCTGCGTGGGCATGGCTTAGAGGTCTGATTGCCCTTGATTGCATCAAATGGCAGGGTTGGTGTTATTGGCCGTCAGACGTCAGCTTGATAACTGCCTGAATCGGCATAAAGGCGCAGATAGTCGATGCTGGTAACGATACCCACTGGCTCGCCAGATGTATCAATAATCAAGGCTGCATCCAGCTGGTGTGCCAGCATCAGTCGCGCTAACTGATGCGCATCGGTTTCCGGAAAAGCGGTTAAAAATGCCGGCAGCTCGATAGTTGCCAGGCTTTGATCTGCAGCCTTGCCCGGGAACTCGTTGGCCCAAGTCAACAGCCAGAGTTCGTCTACCATTCCTGCAATGATGTTACCCACCGTAACCGCTAAGTGGCGAGTCTGGTTCTCCCCCATGGCGACCAGTGCCTCCGCCAGAGTGGCTGTTGCCGGTACCGATGGTACGCCCGACACACACATGACAGACACTGGCAAGTAGGCGCGCTGCTCTATAGGTTCGCCGGCGGTACTGCGGCCATACTGTTGGGCTTTACGTTTGCCAGCCTGCACTCCAGCCTGGAATTCCGCGTCTGTTGTTTCGCTGTACTCCGGGTTTATTTTTGCGCTTTCGGCCACCTCGCTCACGTCTCCCACCCGGCGGTTGCGAAATATTTCTGGCAGGCGCGTTCCTATTGGCCGGCCTGGTTCACTAACGTGGATAGACATGGGCGTTTCCCTTATTCCTGCTGTAAAACGCGCTCGACACGGAGTCTGTGTGCCAATGCATGGGGTAGGGCCGCTGGCTGGCTACACATGCGGTCAGCCAGGTATTCTGCCAGCAGCGGTGCGTAGGTCAGGCCCTTACTGCCGAGACCGGTGAACATCCAGGCGCCGGCATTAGTCTTCATGCTGTGCGTAGCAACGGCGCCTGCCACCGGTTGATAATCGTGGGTAGTGCAGCGAAAAGCCACTCGCCCTTGCAGAATTTCGCCCGCCACAGCCGGGTGGTTTATGTCTACTACGCCCGGTAGCAAGCGGTCCAGTTCCGTCAAATTTTCCTGATGACTGGCGGTGGTCGGCAGCGGGTTTCCATCGCGTAGGTCGAATGTGGCGCCGGTTACTGCTATGCCGTCGTGCTGTGGGTTTAAATAGCGTGAACCACAAATAACGGCGCTGGGCGAGGTGATCGCAGCCGCGGGTAAATGGCTGACTTGCCCGCGGATGGGTTTTAGACGCAGGCGCTCGCCAGGTGCCAGCCATGCCTGGGGGAACAGTTCGGGGGTTTGTGCACCCGCGCAGATAACCAATTGATCTGATTCTAGATTAAAGAGTTCATCGGACCCCGTCGCCGCATCGCTCTGTCGCGCACTAATTTGCCATAAGCGGTCGCTTTGGATCAAGCCGGTTACCCTGCAGTGGGGGTGCACTGTAATCAACGGATGTTGCACCAAGGTCTGGCACAATTGCGACGGCGCCAGCCATCCGCCCTGGGGAAACCAGAGCCCGCCGCGATGAACCGTTACACCCACCAAGTCACTGGCCTGTTGCGCCGTCACCGGATACAGCACGCCGGTGGGATAGTGGTTGCGGGCCAAAAATTTATGCTGGCGTTGTTGTTCGTGGTCGTTAAAGGCCAGTTGTAACAGGCCTGTAGCGTGGAAAAAGGGCGCGTGACCGGTGCTGCTCTGGTGCGTTTGAAACTGCTGGTAAAAACGCCCTGCGAACAGCAGTGCAGACAGCGCTAGCGCCGTTTGCGGCGAATAATCCACACCCAACTTGGCGTAAAGCGCACCCTGCTTATTGCCCGAAGCGGCTTGGCCTGGCGCCAGTGAATCCAGTATTTGCACAGGCACTCCGCGTTCTGCCAGGTTGCGCGCCAGGCAGGCACCGGCAATGCCAGCGCCGATAATCACCGCGGAATCCGGGCGGTAGGCTGGCTGCGGATCGGGTTTGTTCAGGTCGTGCCAGGCGTCGCCTTGCGGGCCGAAGTGCAGTGTCAGTCGTACTTGCCCATCCGCAAATACCAATCGGTGCAGGCCCGCCACGGCGGGTGGCCAGGCTTGTACCAGCTGCTCGCTGAATTTCGCCAGTTGCGGCCAGAGTGAGACTGCACGCTCGAGATCGTCGCGGCTAAGGGGGTGTTGCTGGTGGGCAATAAAATGCAGAACATTGCCGGGCTCAGGGCGTTGAGCCATCCAGTTCTGCCAGCAGGCCAGAAAGTTCAGCCCGAGGTCGAATTCGCCCGCGGCAAAAACCGTCTGCTGAGAGTGGGTGACTCGCTCAACGTGCTGTATCTGTATTTTCTCCAGACTGAGCTCGTCATAAATCCGGTTACTGGCGCCGTTTAAGTAAAGCCTGCCACTCCCCAGCCAGGTTACTTCAGCGTGAGCAAGGGCCGGCCCGATCATTGATCACTGGAATCAACAATCGACATGCTTTCAATCCTAATCGTCTGAAGCGGAACATCATTCATGCCTTGGCGTGGCCCGGTTTGTAAAGTGGCTATGGCGTCAACCACGTCCATGCCGGAAACAACCTTGCCAAACACCGCGTAACCTGCACCGCGCGAGTTGGGGTTAAGGAAGTCGTTATCGATCAAGTTGACAAAAAATTGGGCCGTAGCCGAATCTGGCGCATTCGTCCGCGCCATGGCGAGGGTACCACGCAGGTTTGGCAGAGAGAGAGTGGCTTCGTTGCGGATGGGCGGGCTGGTTTGCTTGCGCTGCAGCTGTTCAGTGAAACCGCCGCCTTGAATCATAAATCCCGGAATCACCCGATGAAATACGGTGCCTTCGTAATAACCCGAACGCATGTAATCCATAAAATTAGCCACGGTTTCCGGTGCAACGTCTGGCCTGAGTTGAATCGTAAAACGGCCTTCGGAGGTTATCACGTCTACTTTTACCAAATCCTGAGTGCCGAGGTCGCTGGCGCTGTCGTCAGCATTGGCGGTGCCGGACATTGCGACAGATGCGGTCAGAACGGAAAAGCAAAATGCGGAAAGAAAACGTTTTACAGCGGGCATACTCTGGCTACCTTGGCAGATTGGGATTGAAAATATGATTAAAAGACGGCAGCAAAGCGCAACAGATCACTGGCGCCTCAGGCGCTGGCCAGAATAGTACTGGATGACACCGCCGTATGCTGGCCACCAGCACCGTAGAGTTTCTGCCGGCTGCTGGAACCGCGCACTATATCACTTAATCTGGCCAGGCGTTTTTGCATATGAGCCATTACCCGGCCGTTGTTTTGATTCAGCTGCTGGCACTGGGTCAGTGCCTGATCGGCCTGTTGCCAGAGTTGGTGAAGTTCAGTTAGTCCAGCGGCGGCAATAAAGCGGGAAGGATTACCGCTCTCAGGACGAAAGCCCATAGCAACCAGAGCGTGAATTTTGAGTTTGGCGCGTTCGCGAATTTGCTCTAGCTGAGCGTTTTTTTCATCAGTCAGTGCTTGCAGCTGCTTCATGTCAGAGGTAGACAGCAGTTCTTTTTCAGCGCGCAAAAGATCCGCCATAGCAGACAACTGGCGGATATCTTGCGCAAGAAGGTTTTTCAGATCATCAATAGCGGCCATAATTTATTCATCCAAATATGCTTTTATCCATATCAAGCATTTTCTGGGCCAATTGTTGAGCGTCTACCTTGTAACTGCCGTCTTCCAGAGCACTGCGAATCTGAGCGATCCGCTCATCGTCCATTTCCGGGAAGTCGCCCAGCTTTTGTTCTAGCTGTTTGAGATCGCGGGCCTGACTGCTCAAATTAACACTCTCACCGCGGGCCTGCGTGCTTTGGGCCGTGGCCTGCTCCACCGTTGCGGTTTTGGCCGCGTTGCCGGCTTTGTCGGCAGTGGGGCGCTGGGTGTTGATTTGGCTTTGGTTGATTCCATTGAAGTCAACGGACATGTTAGTACCTGCTGTATTGGTTGCGGCGCCGATCGAGGCGCAAAATATGGTCTATGACTGAGTAACGGCGGCGGTCAAAAAAGCTTTAACATATTTTTACAAAAAAATAGCCGGTTAGTTTTTGCCGCTTGTGTTTTCGCGGCACGGGCTTACGCAATGTAAACGGCAAAAAAGTGCCGGACAGCGTCGCCTGGTTTTTCGTTCGTTTGTTACATCGGAATCAGCACTTGGCCGGGCGCGGTCACTCGGCCTTTGATGGTCCGTAAAGACTGAAGATTTTCTACCAGCACCTGCTCACCAATCGCCGCATTGGCCAGGGCCTTCCCGCGCGAACGTACGGTAAAAGAGCCGCTGCTGGCGGTGATCATAACATGGTCGCCACGCTCCACGGCATCGGGTGCCGAAAGTAGATCCGGGGTGATCAGCGAGCCACTGTTAATGGACCGACGAACTTCCATACCGATGATTAACTGCGCTTCAGCAATGGTTCCACGGCGGCTGGCATTCACCACAACGGTCTGCTGGCTTAACATATCGGCGCGAAGGCGCTCGCCGCGGGCGAGTGGGCGGCTAGCCACCAAAGCCGGTCCCCGAATGTCTACGGTAGCACCCAGATACATGCGCCATGGTCGCTCGCCGCTGCACTCGATTAACATAGAGGGCTGGCCGGATTTCCAAGGGTCACCGCTGAAATGAACGCTCAGCGGACCACTGCAGGCAGCCAATGACAATCTGGGGTCGGGTTTTGCACTTTCATAGCTGACTTCATAGCCTGCAGCGGCCTGTTCTGTGGCAAACTGTTGCAAAAACAGATTAGCCGCAGTGTGAATGTCATGTGCGGTAGAGTTTGCCAGTGCAAACGGGCTTAGGCATAGGCCGAGAAGGGCAGTGACAAGAGTGTGTTTGCGCATATATATGAAAGCGTCCTGTTTTGCCGATGTGTTGGTAAAGCCGGTTGTGCTGCGAAAAATTCATTCCGGTGGCATCACGATTTGCGGGCACTGGCCGTTAAACCTGACATGCGATAGCGATATTTTGGCGCATGTGAGAAAAATTGCTCTTTCAAGACACTTGAGAAAGCAAAAACTGTGCCGGTTAGCCCGGCCGTCGGGAGAAAGAACTATGGCAGGTGTATTGGACAGCGTGAACCAGCGTACGCAGTTGGTCGGAAAAAACCGGCTGGAGTTGCTATTGTTTCGGCTCCGCGGGCGCCAGGTTTATGGCATTAACGTGTTCAAGGTAAAAGAGGTATTGCAGTGCCCTAAGCTGTTCAGCATTCCCAGCAGCCT
>Ga0307487_1000049_pt1 | contig 96838 bp, 88 predicted proteins | sample CBIW12metaG_FD_203665 | JGI IMG/M metagenome (GOLD analysis project Ga0307487, IMG submission 203665) | Sea-ice brine microbial communities from Beaufort Sea near Barrow, Alaska, United States - CBIW 1.2 | ecosystem: Environmental > Aquatic > Marine > Coastal | place: USA: Alaska | collected... | reverse complement strand
CCAAGACATCCCAGACGTGGTCTTGGAAGATCGGCTCGTCGTTCCACGCAGTCAAAAACTTCTCGCTGAGGTCGTACGCTCCGTCCCTGAGGGTCACGATCGGTGCGGCGCCGTACTTGGCGACTTCCGCGTCGGTGAAGAATGACAGGCTCAATACGGCCAGCACGGAAATGAGGGTCTCTGGGTCGGCTGTCAGCCCACTCTGCTGGAGAATGCTCCTGAATTCTTCAACCTCAAGTGTGCGAGTCCGCGACAGAAGTTCTGTGAGAAGCAGCAGCTCATGGGGCCGTTTGCCGTTGAGTAATTCTCCGGAGAGGAACGTCAAGACTGACTCTTCGTATGCGCCCGCCCGCGCGTCGATCGCTCCGACCTTGTTGAGAAACCTCCAGTAGTTCCTTTGCTTTGTCGCAATGACGGTAGGGTCGACAAGCTCGAAGCGGGCGAAGTCGAGGAGTAGCGGAGCTCGGCCCAGCCGGTTCTGTAACTCGACGAAGGACTTCTTGAGGTTCGTCATACTGTCCAGAGTTGTGGTCGCGAGGGACGCGAAGATCCTCTCCCTCGAGATTGCGTCAAAATTGACGCTCGAGAGTCCCGCAATAGCTCCGGCTTCTTGGGCATCGATTATCTTCTTGCGAATCGAATCCTTGTTCAGGCTGCTGTCACCAAACAAAGCGATGGGAATCAAGTAGTTGTTGTCGTAGTTGCCGATGAAGTCGATCACGACCAGGTGGGCTTTGCCCGCAGCCTTGCGCAGCCCACGTCCCAGCTGCTGAGTGAATACGATGCTCGAGAGCGTCTGCCGGAGCATGATCACCTGGTTGACCGAGGGGATGTCAATCCCTTCATTGAAGATGTCAACGGTGGCTATGTAGTCCAGTTCGCCGCGTTCCAGCATCTGCACAGCCAGCTCGCGCTCGTCGACCGAGTCGTTCCCGCTGAGCGCGCGCGTTCGAAGCCGTTTCCCATGAACTTTGCGGAGGTTGAGAAGCGCGGAAAGCTCTGCCGCCTCAGCGTTCGTGCTGCAGAAAATCAGCCCCCGAACTGGCATCCCTGCATGACCATACTTTTCGATTGTCGTCACGAGATGGTCAACGCGCTCGGAGGCGACCAACCTGTTGAGATCCGTCAGCTGATCGATGACTTCACCGTCCTCCATCTGGAAGTCGGTGACGCCGTAGTAGTGAAAAGGTGCCAGCATGTCCGCTTCCAACGCCTTCTGCAAACGGATTTCGTATGGCACGTTGTAGCCAAACAGCTCAAATACGTTGAAATCGTCGGTGCGCTCTGGCGTTGCTGTCATCCCAAGCAGGAAAGCCGGCTCCAGGTGATCGATGACCCTTCGGTAGCTCTCGGCACCGGCTCGATGGACTTCGTCGATCAGAACGTAGTCAAAGGCATCAGGCTGAATCGCCGCAAGATTCTCTGGCCGCGAGAGTGACTGGATAGAGGCGAAAACATACCGACGATCGATCTCTCGTTTTGCCCCCACAAATTTGCCAAAATCGCTGTCCGGGGCTCCGAGCACTCGCTTGAACTCATAGATTGCACGGTCGAGGATCTGCTCGCGGTGCACGACGAACAACATTCTCTTGGGGGCGCATGCGCGAACGTCGAGCGCAGAGAGAATGGTCTTCCCAGTCCCGGTCGCGGAAATTACCACTCCGCGGTTCTCTCCCGCGTCGCGTAGCGCCGCGATCTCTGCGAGCGCTTCGATCTGCATGGCATTTGGAAGAATGACCCCGCTTGGCGGCAGATCGAAAGATTCCTCAATCCGGTTGTTTCCGGACGCAGGCTCACGGACCTGCGCCGACCAGGTCAGCTCATACTCGTCGATCCACTCTTCTGCCAGTGCAACCGAGGCATCGATATGTGCCTGCGAAGCGCGGTGGAGCTGCTGCACGATGTCGCCGTCGGGAAGTGCCGAAAACCGAAGGTTCCATTCGTGGTTCTGGAGGAGCGCACGTTCGGTGAGGTTTGAGCTACCCACAATCGCAGTGGTGGTTGCCTCCTGCTCGAAAATATAACCCTTGGCATGGAACCCGGCAGCAGAGTCGGGATGCACGAAAACGCGAATGCCATCGAGGTTGAGGAGCTCACGAAACGCGGCCGGCGAGTTGAACCCCAGGTAAGTAGAGGTGATGATGATGCCGGATCCTTGAAAATCGAGGATCGCCTGTTTGAGCATCGCTATCGCACTCGGCGTTATGAATGCGACGGAGAATACGAAGTGCCTCGAGCGCTTGAGCTCATCACGAATCGCTCGGAGCATAGTGTTGCCGTCGGAGTTTGAAACGAGCATGGGGTGGAACACTTGGTCAGCCTTGACCTGCGCGTCAAGAAAACCAAAGGTGTTGTCAATTGTCAGCTGACGAGTAGTGGCGCTCACACCCGAAAGTCCTTCATGACTCGCTCCACGGCGGGAATGTCGGCTGGAGCCCAATCGAGCTGGTCGAGCTCGGACGCCTGCACCCACCGAATCTCTGAGTGCTCGGTCAGACGCGGTTCCACCCCAATCAGTGAGCAATAGTAAGTGGTCAAGATGACGATGCCGAAGTCGTACTCGTGCTCTGTAGTTTCGACGTGCTCTCCAATCTCTGCGGTACAGAGCAACTCCTCTTCGAGTTCACGGAGTAGCGCCCGCTCTGGTGACTCATTCGGCTCGATCTTGCCCCCGGGAAACTCCCACATACCGGGAAGCGACATTGTCGAACTACGCCGTGCCGCGAGAATTGTATGCCCCCGAGTGAGGACAGCACCCACGACATCTATTCTCTTCTTCAAAGGTGCACTCCATTGCTCAGCTGTCGATGCGTAATTCCAGCTTAGCCAGCGCCATCGGGTCGGAGCTTGCCGCCGCTGCGGGGTGACCGCCGAAGTCCACCATCACGGCGACTATCAAGGTCGTTCATCTTTGCAGTTGGTCGCGAAGGTGGATTCCCGTCCAACGGAGGAGAGCACCTCACCTCCAACTAGAAAGTCGCATCCCAGCGATCTATCGTGTCGAGTGCGCGATCGCTTCCGCCCGCTCGACTGCGGCCTTCAACGCACCACGCTTGCCAACCTGATTCATCGCAAGCGGCGACGGATGCCACGTCTCGATCGCAATCAGCCCGTCGCCGATGAATGGCGCCACGTGCCTCTCCCACCCGCGCTGCGCCGCTCGGCCGCACAGCAGCACTACCCGTAGCTCTCCGAGGAGGGGCAAGAGCGTGAGCAGCTCGCCGCCACCCTGCTTGAGCTCCTTCGAGGTCGGTTTGCGGCTGGCGACCCCGAGATACCACGGAACGATATTCCAGTGCAGCGCACCTTTGTGGAGACCTGCTTCGTTGCGCAGGGTCCACGCGGTCGCCGCAGTACCGTCGTTGTTGTCGACCGAGATGAAACCTGAGCCAGGCCGCGCGTTGCCGGCGTTAGTCATCGGTCCCGGGGCTTCGAGCAAGAACAACACCCGGGCGTCCACTTTCGCAGCGGCTGCACGCTCTCGACTCCTTCCAGCATGCGCAAGCGTTCGTCGATTTGCGTCGGATGTTTCAGACCTCGGGCCTCATCGGTGAACACGCTCCGATCTTACGCAGCTCCATCGAAGCATGGGCGGCGGGGGCCCGGCCCGCGCGCGAGGGCAAAAAGCGACGGCCGGGACTGTGCTGTCATTGAGGACTCGATTAGTGAGGATGCTCGTTGGAGAGGAAGTGGAGGGAGGTGAAAATCTTCGCCTTGAACTGCAACCAGCTAGCGCTTCGGCGCAATAGTCCAACGTGGGGAATAGGCTCGTTCACAGTGCGTGCCACGAATCGACGAACGGTCGGGGTGCGGTGACAAGGTCGTCACCACTGCGGCGGCGCGAGGAATAAGGGGATTCTGTGAGCGAGATCGATTACCACGCCAAGGTCGGCGATGCCTTGGGGCTACTGGTGGAGGGGCTGCAACCGTTTGTGGAGCGCGTGTTCGCCGCGAAGCTGCCGGCGGAAGTGTCGTGGACGACCGTGCTGGAGCGCAAGGACCAGCTCGCGGGGCGACGCGGCGGCATCTACTCGCCGCGGGACCTGTCGCTGCTGCTGCGCGCGATCACCGAGCGCGTTGGGGAGCTGGGGTTTCCTTTTGATCAGGAGTTGCCGCGCCAGGGCCAGACGTACGCGAGCGAGCTGCGCGAGGTACGGAACCAGTGGGCGCACAACCAGGAGTTCACGGCACAGACGGCGTATCGGGCGATTGATTCGGCGGAGCTGCTGCTGCGCGCGGTGGGCGCTGAGGAGCAGGCGGATGCGATGGGGGCGATTAAGGCGAGTGTGCTGCCGGTGGCGCCGGCGGGAGCGGAGGCGGCGGGAGCTGCGGCGGCGGGAGGTCTCGACAATGGTCTCGACAGGCTCGACCAACGAGCTTCGCTCACCATCAAGTCGGTACCGTTTTTGAGTTATGCGATGGCACATTGCCGGGTGCCGATTGTGGATGAGATCGTGATTGAGAACCTGGGCGGGGAGACGCGCGGGGCCTCGCTCGAGGTCGACGTGGTCACCGCCGACGGCTCGCTCGGCGGCCCGAAGGTACTGCTCGCCGACCTCGGCGAGAAGCAGTCCACCATTCTGCGCGCGATCGACCTCATTCTCGACCCGGCGCGCATGCTCGCCGTGGAGGAGCAGCGCCCGGGCCTGATTCGCGCCACCCTGCGCGACAGCGCGGGAACTCTGCTCGCCGAGGCATCCGTTGACGTACAGATTCTTGCCCACAACCAGTGGGTCGCCACTCCCCTGCACCTGGGCCTCGAGCTTCTCGCCGCCCACGTGCAGCCCAACTCGGCCACGATCGCGCCGCTGCTGAACGAGGCCTCCGACCTGCTCCAGGAGCGCACGGGAGATTCCGCGCTGTCGGGCTACCAGCTCGAGAGCGGGCAGCGCGTCGACGACACCGTCGCCGCCGTCTGGGACGCCATGCGGGCCCGCGACATCCGCTACGCCGAACCGCCGGCCAGCTGGGGCAACAGCGGGCAGAAGATCCGCACGCCAGAAGAGGTTCTTGTGGGCCGGCTCGGCACCTGCCTCGACACCACCGTGACCCTCGCCGCCGCCCTCGAACAGGCCGGCCTCAACTCCACACTCTGGCTGCTCGAAGGCCACATCTTTCTCGGCTACTGGCGCATCGATTCCTCGCTCGGCGCCATCGCGATCACCGACGTCGCCGACATCGTGAATCTCGTTGACCTCGGCGTGATCGCACTGATTGAGACCACGTCCGTCACCGGCGGAGCCCAGTCGAAGACCTTCGCCGAGGCCCGCCGCATCCCACACACCGTGCACCTCGCCGCAGGCCTTGACAAGTTCCTCGGCGTCACCGACATTCGCCAGGCCCGCGAAAGCCATATCTTTCCGCTGCCCAGCCGCTCCAGTGCCGCCGACGGCGAGGTGACTGTGACGGTGTACCAGCCGGCCGCCGGCCGCGCCATCGACCCCTATTACGGCGCACCGGCAACGGATGCGACGCCCGACGCGGCCACGGTGCCCGCCCGGGTGAGCCAGTGGAAAAACGCCCTGCTCGACCTGAGCCTGCGCAACAAGCTCATCAACTACACGGACCGGTCGGGCTACTCCCTCGCCGTGCCCGCACCGGCCGTGGCCCGCCTCGAAGACGCGATCAGCGCGGCCACGCCGGTCACGCTCGTGCCCTCCGACGCGGTGCCGAAGATCGACGAGGTGCGCGGCATCCGCTTCGGGCGCGACCTGCCCGAAGACGTGCGCGAGATGATGCTCGCCGACAAGAAGAGCATTTTCGTGGACATCACCTCGGCGTCGTACACGAGCAAGCTGCGCTACCTGGCGAACAAGGCCCGCACGATCGTGGAAGAAACCGGCGCGAACAACCTCTACCTCGCGTTCGGCATGCTGCACTGGACCTTCAACGACCGCGAACTGCGCTCACCGCTCGTGCTCATTCCGGTGAACATGACCAGCGCCAGCCGCGGCACCTCCTACAAGCTCACGATCGACGAGGCCGGCGCCTCCACGCCCAACTACTGCCTGCTCGAGAAGCTGCGCCTCAGCTTCGGGCTCGAGATCCCGGGGCTGTCCAACCCCACGGAGGACGCATCGGGAATCGACCTGCACGCCGCTTTCACCGCTGTGCGCGAGGCCATCGCCACCGCCGGACTGCCGTTTCGGGTGGAGGAGAGCGTCGACCTGTCGATTCTGCAGTTCGCCAAGTTCCGGCTCTGGAAAGACCTCGACGAGAACTGGGAAACACTCTCGCAGAACAGCCTGGTGTCCCACCTGATCAACTCCCCCACCGCCACGTACGCCGACCCGGTCACCGGAGCATCCGCCCTGGACCTCGATGAGCTCGGCGGAACGGTGCCCGTGCCCGCCGACTCCTCACAGCTCGAGGCCGTGGCGGAAGCCGTGCACGGGCGCACGTTCGTGCTCGAAGGCCCGCCCGGCACCGGCAAGTCGCAGACCATCACGAACCTGCTCGCGCGGTCGCTCGCCGCCGGCAAACGCGTGCTGTTCGTGGCCGAGAAGCGCGCGGCCCTCGACGTGGTGAAGAAGCGCCTGGAGAGCGTGGGCCTCGGCGATTTCTCCCTCGACCTGCACGACAAGAGCGCCCGGCCGGCCGCGGTGCGCGCCCAGATCAAAGCGGCCCTCGACCTGCATATCCAGCCCGACACGGCGGCGCTGCAGACCAACGTGGAGGCCGCGTCCTCGAGCCGCGGAAGCCTCGCCCGCTACGCGGATCGCCTGCACGAGGCCAACGCCGCCGGCCTGTCGCTCTACGGCGCCCGCACGCACGAGCTCGCAGCGGATGCCGACGTGACCGCCCTCGACATTCCCTCGTCTCTCGTGGCCGGCAGCACCCCCGAGGCCTTCGCGGAGCTGCGCCAGGTGCTGCGGCGCCTGCCCGAGGTGAGCGACCTCGCGCGCCCCAGCCCCACGCATCCGTGGGGCTTCGTGGACGAGCGCGCGAGCCACCCGCTCGACGCCGCGGCGATCCATGCGGCCGCCCGCGCCTTCGACAGCGCTCTGATTGCTGCAGAGGCGGCCGGGTTCAGCCTTGAGGCGCTCAACCGCCGCGACTCCGCGGATCTGATGCGCGAATGGAGTGCACTCGCCGGCGCTCCGCGCTACTCGCTGCAGACCATCGACGCCCTACACAGGGACGACTGGCAGGCGTATGTCTCGGCGCTGGAGAAGGAACTCGCGGTCGTGACGGCATCGCAACCCGAGTGGCTTGCGTCGGTGAAGCCGACCGTGCTCGCTCGTGATGTGCCGACCATTCATGCCGCCGCCGTCGCCGCCGATCAGTCGGGGTTCTTCGGGCGCAAGAAGAGGCGCCGGGCCGTGTTGGCACTCTTCGCCGACGAGCTCACGATCGCCTCGGAATCCGTGCCGCTCAAGACCCTGTCGACACTCACCGGCGCCCTCTTCGCCTCGTACGCGGCCGCCACGAGAGTGCGCGACGCCGCGCTCAAGCTGCCGACACCGCTCGTCGACGCGGGCTGGAACCCGTTCATCACCGAGCAGGCGGAGAAGCTGGCAGCCGATCTCACCTGGCTCGGCTGGATCGGCGACACCCTCAACCCGCCGGGCACCGCGGACGTGACAGACCTGCGCGAGTATTACGCGGCGAGCGCCGTGAACGCGGGAGAGAGCGAGCTCGCAGCGTTCGCCGACGCCTGGCAACAGCTCACCACCGCGGCCGACCTTGTGCCCGCGACCCTCACGCTGTGGGCCGGCGACCTCGGCTTTGCCGCCCGGTGGACTGCGACGCGTGCCGCGCGCAACCTCGAGGCCAGCCAGCCCGTGGCCCTTGAGCGCTGGCTCGGTCTCGTGCGTCACCTCGAACCGCTCGTGCGCAGCAACCTCACCGAGGCGCGCGCCGCCCTGCTGGCCGGCCGCATCCCCGCCGACGATGCCGCCCTCGCCTTCGACAAGGGCGTGGCGATCACTTCCATCGTCGAGCGCGAAGATGCCACCGCGCTCGGAGATTTCAACATGGCCGCGCACAACAAGACCATCGGCCGGTTCACAACAAGCACGGGCCTGGTGCGCGCCGAGCTACCTCGCGCCATCCCGGCCGAGGTGCTCGCCCTGCGCCGGTTCGATACGACCGTGCTCTCGGGGCAGGTGGGCGGTCTGCGCCGCCAGCTCGACCGACAGCGCGGCGGCATGAGCGTGCGTGCCCTGCTGCAGAATTACGGCGACCTCATCACTCAGGTGATGCCGTGCACGCTGATGAGCCCCGAGTCCGTGGCGCGGTTCTTCCCGGCGCAGGCCGACCTGTTCGACATCGTCGTGTTCGACGAGGCCTCGCAGATTCGGGTGGCGGATGCCATCGGTGCCATGGGGCGCGCGGCATCCGTTGTGGTGGTGGGCGACAGCAAACAGATGCCGCCGACGAGCTTCGCCGAGGCGAGCGCGAGCATCGACGATGAGGTGGACACGGCCCCGGAGGTCGTGGTCGACGAGGAATCGATTCTCACCGAGTGCGTACACGCGGGGGTCGCGAGCAAGTGGCTGTCGTGGCATTACCGCAGCCAGGACGAATCGCTCATCGCGTTCAGCAACCATTATTACTACGAGAGCCGGCTGTCGTCGTTCCCGGCGCCGTTCGGCTCGGGCGCCGCGGTCGCCGGGCATGGTGTCTCGCTCGTGCGGGTGAACGGGCAGTTCGAGCGTGGCGGCCGCGGCAAGACCCTGCGCACGAACCTGGTGGAGGCCACCGCCATCGTTACGGACATTCAGGGCCGCTTTCGGGCCTCGCCCGCGGAATCGCCCTCGGTCGGTGTGATCACCTTCAACGCCCAACAGCGCGACCTGATCGAGAACATGCTGCGCGACAGCGACGACGAACGCATCGAACGCGCGCTCGACGAGCCCGACGGTCTGTTCGTGAAGAACCTCGAGAACGTGCAGGGCGACGAACGCGACAGCATCCTGTTCTCGATCGCGTTCAGCGCGAACGACAAGGGCGTTGTGCCGCTCAACTTCGGGCCGCTGTCGCGTGCGGGCGGTGAACGCCGCCTGAATGTGGCGATCACCCGCGCGCGGCGGCAGGTCGTGCTGTTCGCGAGCTTCGACCCCGCGGCACTGCGCGCCCAGGACACCAGCTCGGTGGGCATCAAACACCTCAAGGCCTACCTCGAGATGGCCGACCAGGGTACCTCCGTGATGCACGACGACGCGCGGCGCCAATCGGTGACCGATCGTCACCGCGACGACATCGCCGCGGAGTTGCGGGGCCTCGGCTTCGCCGTGCAGACCGACGTGGGGCTGTCGGACTTTCGCGTGGACATCAGCATCGCGGATGCCGCCGAGCCCAACCACCCACTCGTGGCCGTACTGCTCGACGGGCCGAACTGGCGGGCACGCCGCACGGTCGCCGACCGCGACGGCCTGCCCGTCGACGTGTTGCAGGGCCTGATGCGCTGGCCGAGCGTGGAGCGCGTGTGGTTGCCGGAATGGCTGCACCAGCGCGACGAGACGCTGGCGCGGCTGTCTGAGGCGGTGGCCTCGGCGGCGGCGGGGGCTTCCGCTCCGGTGCGTGATTCCGCACCGGCTGCCGCGGTGGTGGCGGAGCCTGTGGTCAGTTTGCCGAAGGCGCCGGCCGCGGCGGGCATCCGTTCCCTGCCTCGGAGCACGCCCGTTGCCGCCCCCGGCAACCCGCTGATCGTCAAGTTCGTGGAATGGCAGCCGAGTCGCCGCGGGTCGGTGAGCGTGCTCGACGAGCTGCCTCGCTCATCCGCCCGCGTGCAGGCGAGCATTCGTGCCGTGGTTGCGGCCGAGGGTCCCGTGCACAGCGCCCGCCTGGCCAAGCTCGTGGCGAGCGAGTTCGGACTCGACCGGGTAGCGCAGGCGCGGGCGGCCGCGATTCTGCGCTGCGTGCCCGCGGACCTGCGGCGAAGCACCGATGAGCCCTTCTACTGGCCGGCGGAGGTCGACCCGGCCAGCTGGCTCGGGGCGCGACGCACACCCGACGGCGGTGCGCGATTGTTCGACCACGTGTCCCTCGTGGAGATCGCGAATGCGATGCTCCACACGGCGGCATCCGCTGCGGGCATGGAGGAGACCGAGCTGAAACGGGAGGCGCTGGCGTTGTTCGGCGGGCGCCGGGTGACAGAAGCCATCGGGCTGCGGCTCGATGCGGCGCTCACCTACGGGCTTGAGTCGGGTCGGTTGGAGCGCGCGGGCTCCGGGGTGCTGGTGAGCGGACCGCTGAGTTGACGGGCAGCAAAGCCGATCACGTCGCCGCCGCCATGACCGCGCTCCGCGGCGGTGGCCAGCGCATCGTCGCGGAGAGCGATCATGTTCCCCATCGGGCAGGGCTGTATGCCGTGCACGCCGAGTTGGCGATCTGGCATCTGCTCGGGATCGAGGATCGCGACGGGCCGCTGTATGTCGGCAAGGCGGAGCGCAGCCTCGCCTCTCGGGATGTCAGGACGCATTTCGCCACCGGCAAGACCGGGTCGTCGACGGTTCGACGTTCGTTCGCCGCGCTTCTCCGGCATCCGCTCGGCCTGCACGCCGTTCCCCGCAATACCGCGAAGCCCTGTCACTTCTCCAATTTCGCGGTGGAGCCCGACGGAGACGCGCGCTTGACCGAATGGATGAGGGAGAACCTCACACTCGCCGTCTGGGCGAAGCCCGACGGCGCGGCGCTTCGCCCCCTCGAAATCGGCGTGCTCGCCGGTTGGAGCCCGCCCTTGAACCTCACCGATGTGCCACGCCCGTGGCCGCAGCTCAAGGCGGCGCGCAAGGTAATGGCGGACGAGGCGCGCGCGTGGGTGCACGGCATGCCCGGCGTGCCCGCTAGCGGGGCCAGCGACTAGCCCGGTGTCGCTGCGATGGTGAGCAGCAGGCGCAACCCACCAACACGCCTAGGCTTCAGGCATGACGCGACGGATGGCCGACCAACGGTTCCGCGACGACCAGATGAGACGAATCCGCGAGCCTCAGGTGCACGCCATCAACAAACTCTGCGATGACCTGATGGCAGAACTCCCGGGGTTCACCGTGCCGTACATCGCACCTCACTATGGCGCCGCGACTGCCGTCGTACTCGCGCTGTCCTCGAACCCCGGGCCGCAGGCCGGCGGCGCGACGGGCTCGGGCATGTTGTCTCGAGAAAACAACGACGGCACGGCCGCCCGGATGAGCGACATCTACACCAGCGTCGGGCTCACCGACGATCAGGTTCTGCCGTGGAACGCCTACCCCTGGCACGTGCACGAAACTCACCCGAACGGCTTGCCGAACCAGCTGATCGACGACGGACTCAATGCTCTCAAGCGTGTTCTCGACCTGCACCCCAACATCACGTCCATCGTCGCCCACGGCGGCGATGCACACCGCAGCATGCGACGGTTCATGTCGACGAAGCATTTCGGCGACTACGCGGATGCACGGGGCCTGAAGACCTGGAACACGCGGCACACCAGCAACCGGGCCTTCATCCTGCGCGAACCGGAGAAGTCCATCGCCGTCGAGGCCGTACGCGAGGTGTACCGCGACGCCATACGGCACGCAGGGTTGGCTCCGCTTCCAGCGCTGAGTAGCCTCTCCCCCACGCTTTTTACGGGAGCCGAACTGAGAACGGCGGCCCTTGAGGAGCTGCTCCCGGCCCTGGCCGACGAAGGACTCGACGTGCGGACGCTCGTCGAGCAGTACCTTGCCGTTCTCCCCGCGGACCGCCGCCGTAGCCTTCTGGCAGAGCTGCTCCTGCTCGACGTGACGAGCCAGTACAGAAAAAACTGCTAGCGCACGGCCTGCTCACATCATGGGCCGGTCCGAAACGGTCCCGGCGGGCCTGGTCGGCTAGCAGGGTGACAGAGGCAATCGGCGTACGCCTCGATGCGGCGCTCACCTGCGGGCTTGAGTCGGGTCGGTTGGAGCGCGCGGGCTTCGGGTGTTGTGAGCGGACCGCTGAGTTGACGCTCGTCCTCCACAGGTAAAAACTTTGCGAGTTCTCCACAGGAATACCTGATCAGAGCTGTTTTGGCGGTCTGAATGTCGGTGGTCGCTGGAAGAATTCAGTCATGACCACTTCAACGGATGCGCTGGTAGAGAGCACAACGGCACTCGCCGGTGTGTTCCTGCGTGCCCTGGGTGGTGGGGTGGGTTCGGGTGATGCACCGAATGCCGGACTAGACCTGAAGCGCATGACCGACGCGGGTTTGCTGCAGGTGGCTGACGCTGTGTTTGCGAGCGGGCGGCAGCTGGATGCGCTGCGGGCGCAGGTGGCCGGTCAGCTGCAGGACCGGTTCGAACACGATTCAGGGATCTCCGCCCGCACGGGCAACCGCAACGCCGCCGCGGCCCTGACGGATATTGGCCATATCTCAATGGCCGAGGCCGGCCGGCTCGTGCGCGTGGGGGTGGCCATCCGGCCGCGGATGAGCCTGATCGGCGAGCACCTGCCGCCGGAGTACCCCGAGGTGGCCGAGGCACTGATGGCGGGGGCATTGACGGTGGATTCGGCGCTGTTCATCACGGCGAACCTCGGCCAGGCAGCCCCGCGGGCCACGACCGACGACCTGGTGATGGCCGAGAAGGAGCTGGTGGAGTTCGCGGTGACGAACCCGGTGGACTCAGTGCGCAAACTCGCGGTGCGCTACCGCGACGCCCTCGACGTGGACGGGGTGGAACCTCGTGAAGAAGTCCTGGTCTCGCGGCGGGGGTTGACGCGGATCGTGCAGCCCAACGGCATGAAACGGTATGTGCTCGACGCGGACCCGGTGTCGGCGGCGTTCTTCGACACCGCGATCGACGGGATGGTCAGCGCCGAGCTGCGCAAGCCCCGGTTCGAAGCCAAAGACGATCCGGACGGGTGCGGCGACGGCCACGAAATTCTGGGCGACGGCCGAACCATCCAGCAGTTGAACTTTGACGCCTTCGTCGACATCGTGCGCCACGCCCTGTCCTGCACGGAGGGCCTGGGTCCGCTCGATCACACAACGGTGATCGTGCGGATGACGCTGGAATCCCTGCAGTCGGGTCTCGGCGAAGCGCAACTCGATGGCATCGAACAGCCGATCTCCGCCTCAACAGCGCGCAAGATGGCCGCGGATGCGTGCCTCATCCCGATGGTCCTCGGCGGCAACAGCGAAGTTCTCGACTTCGGCCTCGGGAAACGACTCTTCACCCGGGCGCAGAAGCTCGCGGCCGCCGAACGCGACGGCGGGTGCGCCACCTCGGGGTGCAATAGGCCGCCGAGCTATACCGAGGGGCATCACATCCGCTGGTTCAAGGCGCATGACGGGCCGACGAACATGAACAACATTGTGATGCTCTGCACGGCCTGTCACCACAGAATGCATCGGGACGGATGGGACGTGGTCGTGAAAGACAACGAGGTCTACTTCATTCCACCGGGAATTGTGGACCCGAGGAGAAGACCGCGCCGAGGAGGGCGGCCGCCGGTTCCCGCCCCGAAAGGCCACGACGGTCCGCACTACCGACGATAGATGCCCCGATTCCACCCGGCGACGACCGAATAGGCCGGCCGCCGCCGGGTACCCGGCGAGAGGTCGACACGCCGCCGAGAGTGACATGGCCAGACAGCGGCGCGTCGACACGGAGAGACGGCGCCGGATGCGAGGATGCCGATCACCGTGCGGGTACCTGCAGAATAGGAGCATGAGCGACGCCGGCGACTTCGTGGATCGCACGCTGCAGAACGAAGCAACCTGGGAGCGGGCGGCCGACGCTGAGGCCCGGTTCGGGAGCGAGCTGGAGTTCTATGGCGCATCCGTAGGGGCGGTGCGAGGAACCATCCGCGATCTGGGCCGCCGCTACAAGAACATGTCGCACGACGAGGTGACCGCGCTCACCTCGGAGCTCTGGAACGTTCCCGTGTTCGAGCGCCGTCTGGCGGCAATTGTGCTGCTGCAAACGAACGTGACCCGACTCGATAACACGGACCTCACCCGTATCGAAGGCTTTCTGCGCGGCGCAGGGCTACCCGAACTCGTGGATCCACTCGCCCACGACGTGGTGCTCCCCCTGGTGCAAAACCTGAGCGGGCCCAATCGCGCCCGTGCAGTCACGGCCCTCGCGCGGTGGGCGAGCGACGCCGACCCGTGGCTGCGGCGCGCCGCACACGCCGTCACCGCTCACATCACGAACGGATAATTCCACGCCGTGTCTCTTCGCGACCATCCCAACACCCGATCACGCGTCGTCGCACCATAGGATGAGACCCGGAAGTAAGGGCGGCGATGCGGTTAACCTCGAGTGCGGATCATCGATCGCGCGTCATTATCGGCCGCGCCGCGAGCTCGAACCGCCGGGCAGGCTGGCTTGTCTGGACGATGGGCATCGTCCTCGTCGCCTTCCTTGCGGCCATGCTCATGCCGCTGTCAGCCCCGTTGGCGGCGCGCGGCGCTCTGCAACTGCTCGTCACGTGGCTCCCTTCCACCGTGTGCGTGGTGGCCGTGGTGCGAACCCGTTTTCGACGACCTGAAACCATGCTCGCCGCAGCGGCACTGTTGGCCAGCGCATTCGGCTTCACCTGGTATGGGCTCGCCTTTCTCCTCACGGAAACAGCTCCGACATTCCCCTACGTGGCCGATGCCGGCACCATCGTCTTCTACCCCCTCATGCTGGCAGCGCTCCTGGTGCTCACCCGTCGAAAGCTTCCGGGGCTGACGCGGTCCGTGCTGTTGGACGCAGCCGTGGGATCACTGGGTGCGGCTGCCCTGCTCGCCGTCATTCTCGGTCCCGTGATCGATTCACTGCTCGCCGGGCCGCAGAGTTCGAGCGCCGTCGTGGCGTACCTCAGCCCCTTCCTCGACATGCTCATCGTGGCGGCCATCGCCGGCATGGCATCACTGCAAGGACTGAACTTCGGGCGTCGCTGGTGGTTCTTCGCCCTCGGGCTGATCGTTTTCACCGCGGCCGATACGATTTACGCCCTACAGCTGTCTGCCGACACGTTCACGGTGGGAACCCCGCTGGATGCCGGCTGGGCCACCGCTCATGCCCTGATCGCTTTCTGGGTGGCCGGCACCGCACTGCCGGAGCGCGAGTCGAAGCCTCCGCGGATCAGCGTCTCGGCCCTCTCCGTACCGCTCGTGGCGACCGCAATCGGACTGGTCATCCTGATGCTCGCCAGCCAGATCACCGTGTCGACGCTCGCGGTCGTCCTGGCCGGAACAACCCTGGTCATGGCGACGATCCCACTCGCCTTCCGCCAGCTGGTGCTGCTGCGCCAGGCAACAACGGATGAACTCACCGGGCTGCCCAACCGGCGCGCACTGAACACAGACCTCCCCACCCGCCTGGCCGCCAGCAAGAGCACTCGCAGTGCCCTGCTCCTACTGGATCTGGACAGATTCAAGGTGGTCAACGACACGCTCGGACACGATATCGGCGACGAGCTGTTGATTCAGGTCGCCCAGCGGCTGAGCGCCCAACTGCGCGACGGCGATCTGCTGGCCCGCCTCGGCGGCGACGAATTCGCCATACATCTGCGCGACTGCGACCACGCCGAGGCGGTGACCAGGGCCAGAGCCATGAAAGCGGTGATCGCCGAGCCGTTCGAACTGCAGGGCAACACGGTCGGGTGCGGCGTGACCATCGGAATCGCGATGTTCCCCGAGCAGGGCACCGACCTGAGCGTGCTGTTACGCACGGCCGACATCGCCATGTACGCCGCCAAGGCCTCGACCACTGGACGACACAACATGCCCGCTGACTCGCCGGCCGGGTCGGGACTGCCCACTCTGTCGGAGCTCCGCACCGGCATAACCCGCGGCGAGCTGATTCTGCACTACCAACCCAAGGTCGATCTGACTACCGGCGCCGTGTGCGGCGTCGAGGCGCTCGTACGGTGGAATCACCCGGCTTTGGGGATGTTGCGGCCGGATGCCTTCCTCGGTCTGGCCGAGGACGCCGCACTGATGCGCGACCTGACCCACGTTGTACTCGAGGCAGCCCTTGACCAGGCCGCGGTCTGGGCGGCCCAGGGCCGGAACCTATCGGTCACGGTCAACATCGCCGCGAGCGCGGTGCTCGACACCGACCTGCCCACGCGCCTCGCCCGCCTTATCGACGCGCGAGGCCTCGACCCGGCCCTGCTGCTGCTGGAAGTGAACGCCGACGGCGTGATGAGCGACCTCGACCGCGCGCGCGCCGCGCTGGCCCGGTTGCGCTCACGGGGCATCCGTATCTCCATCGACCACTTCGGCGCCGCTCACACCTCGCTGGCACAGGTACAGAACCTGCCCATCGACGAACTCAAACTCGATCTGTCGTTAGCGATCCCGATGGGCGACGACCCGCGGGCGGCCGCCACCGTCGCGTCGACGGTGGCGCTGGCACGCAGCCTCGTCGTGCCCGTGGTCGCGGCGGGCGTGGAGAACTTCCGCACGTTCGCCGGGCTGGCCCGCTACGGATGCGACCAGGCCCAGGGCTTTTACGTGTCCGGACCGGTGCCCGCCTCGCAGCTGGAGGCTCTCCTCACCCCGGCCGGCAGCCTGGCCTCGCGCGCCGAAGCGCAAACCGCGTTGGTCGACTGACCCAGACGGGCCCTCGGATGCGCTTCGGCCGCGCTTCGGGCGTCGAACGACACCTGGCCGCGCGGCTATCTGACACCATATGGCCCCCGTGTCGCGACTATGTTGGGCAGCAGGGCAATTGTGGGGGGTAACCAAGCAGCACTGGGGGTAGAGATGCGTCGTGGAACATCGATCGCGCTGGGTGCGCTTCTTATCGTTTCGCTGATCTTGTCTGTCGTCACGCAGGTATGGCTGTTCCCCGCTGCGGTGCAGAGCGTCGTGACTGTGTTCCCGGAAGTCTCGCTGCTCACCGTTCCGGCCGTCACGTGGGGTGTGCTCGCGGTCCTTTGTTGGCAGGCCGTCGCTGTGATTGCGTTGCGCGTTATCGTGCTCTCGCGCACCGGCCGGTTCTACGCATCGGCCCACGAATGGCTGCGGGCCATGGTCGGCTTCATCTTGGCCTTCCTCGTGCTTGTGGTGTCTGCTCTCATTGCGCTGACCGTGATGGGATACACGACGCCCGGCGTGATGATCGGACTCATCGTCGGTGGGCTCGTGGCATCTGTCACCGCGGTCTCTCTCATTCTGTATCTGGCGACCGGGCGATAGTGCGGCAGGGCGGGGGCCCAGCGCCGCTTACGCGGCCGCGGCCTCGGCCGCCGCGCCCAGCCGCGCGATGGCCTCGAGCAGGAAGCGCTTCGGCGCCGGGGCCGGCAGCGCCGCGGTGACTTCGGCGAGCGCCCGCTCGATCGGGATACCGAGGTGCAGCGCCGCATACAGCGCCGCGACCGACGGAGTGCGGCTCTGCGCCTGCGCGCAGTGCAGCAGCACCGTGCGACCCTCCGCCCGCAGCGCGGCGATCGCCGCGACGGTGTCGGCCAGCACGAAGTCGAGGTTGGGGTTCTGCGCGGGGTCGTTGTTGTCGATCAGGCGCACCTCCAGGTGGTGTCGGATGCGTGCGGGAACTTGCGCGGTGCCCACCCGACACATCGAAACCACCGCATCGACCTCGGCCGGCAGCGTATCGAGCGCCCCCGCGGCGCCGAGCCAGACGCCGTCGTCGTGCGGGTGCCGCACCAGGGTCGAGACATCGCCGAAGTGCGCGTAGTCGAACCATCCCTTGCTCGCGTCGGTGGCGGCGCCCGGGTCGCCGCAGGCCTGGCCGCCGAGACGCACGAGATCCGCGCCGGTGAGGCCGGGCCAGCCGTGCAGGATCCGGCGCCACTTGGCCGGAACGGCGGATGCGCCCCAGCGCGCGCCGAGCAGTCCGCCGGCGATCGCCGCGACGGTGTCGGTGTCGCGCCCGCCGCGAACGGCGGCGTCGAGGGCGAGGCGCAGGTGCGTCGCATCCGTCGCGGGGGTGGTGCGGATCGCCGACCACGCCGCCTGCAACGCCTGTACGACCCAGCCGTTGCGCTCGAAGTCCCGCGGCTCAGCCGTCTCGGCCTCGGCGATGCGCGTCGCCCACAGCTCCCGGCGCTCGGCGGGCAGCGCGCCCAGGCCCACGCGCACGTCGAGCTCGCCCTCGAGCACGGCATGCCGAATGGCCAGGCTCCAGAGCACGCAGGCGTCGCCGGCATCCGCTTCGTAGTGCGTGAGGTCGCTGAGCATCCGGGCCGCGTCGGCGAGCGCGACCCGGTCGTCGAGGTACGCAAGGGCCACCGGGGCCGTGCGCATCAGCGAGCCGTTGCCGGCGCTGCGGCCGGTGCGGTTGTGGTGTGCCTGGGCGACCAGACGCGCCGCGGATGCCGTCGGCTCGGTGCGGGAGAGAATCGCCCGCAGCTGAATGCCGACGTCGGGTGCCGTGGCCGCCCAGTCCACCCACGCGGCGACAATGCCGTCGAGCACCGCGTCGTCGCGGAGGTCGAGGCCGGCCGCGATGGAACGGGCGATCGGCACAGCCATGGAGGTGTCGTCGGTCCACTCCCCCGGCGCCCAGTTGAAACCTCCGCCGCCGGCCATGTGCACGGCGGTTCCATCGGGCAGCGGCGGCCCGAATTCGTAGCCGGCTCCGAGGGCGTCGCCGCCAGCCATGCCGAGGAGAACACCGGCGGCGCGGTCTTTTTGAGCAGCGGTGAGGTTCATGAACGTTCCCTTGGATCAGTGGTGCGTGAAGGCGACGGTGCGACGAGCCACCGGCAGGTCAGGGGTCGGGATCAGTCGGCGAAGGTGACGCATTCGTTGACGCGCTCGCGGAGGCGAGCGACCTGCCATGCTGCCCCCACGTCGATACCAGGCAGGCCCGATTCCAGTGCCGCGGCCAGAACGGCGGCCCCGACGACGAACGTCGGCACGGAGCAGCCGCCGAGCCGGCTCAGCCGGGCGTCAACGAGGAGCGAGTCGGGGTAGATCAGCACGGCTGCCGAGACTCCCCCGATTTCCAGTGCTCGGGCAACAGCCGCCAACCGAGGACGCAGCTCGGCGAGCACCTCGGTGGCCTGCCGCCCGCTATGGACGAGGGCATCGAATTCGATACTCACGGGGCCCGGCGTGGTCAGCGAAGCGATCAGGATCAGCCCCTGCGGCCCCACCACGAGATGGTCAACCGTCGCCTTCTCAACACCCACGTGGAGATCGTGCCAGACGGAGAAGTCCGGCCCAAGCCGGGCGAGCGCTCGAGCCGTAACCTCCTCAGCGACCGCCTTCTCCAGCCAACGGCGTACCGTCGGCGGCACCATTCCGACTGCTTCGCCAGAGAATGGTGTCGCCAAAAGCTTGTGCGCTGTGGCCGGTCGGTGACGCATGTTCCACTCGAAAGCCTGCAGAGCAGATCGATAGTCCTCCTGCGCGGCCGCGTATCGCCGCGCCGTCTCCTTGCGGGACCGAGTCCGTTCTCGGTAGTACGGGTCCGACAGCATCCTCATTACCCCGATGGGGAGGGAACACAGCGCACCAGCGACCCCGCCGAACCCTGCCACGACGGCCAACGGGATCCACAACTCGCCTAGGTCGCCCGGGAGCAGGCCCTGGCGCCACCCGACGATCAGGGTCACCACCACAGCCCCCGCGGAAAACGCCCCGGCCATTTGAGTACTGAGTTTCAGACCGGGGTGCAAGAACACCCCGCGCATTCCCCGCGAGCGCACCGGGGGCTCCGGCGGAACGGGCGCAGTCGGGTTAACCAGCCAGGCACGAAACAGTTCGAGGTATTTCAGCCGCGCGCTTCCTCCCGGATGCCCGTGGCTGTCGACGCGACGCACCCTCGGGCGCTCCCGCACCGTGGGGGTCGAGCGCCTGCGCGGTGGCTCCTGCGCGGAAGGCTCCGGTCGGCGTTGCGTCGAGTGCGCTTCGCGGGGCCTGCGGTCGTAATCCGCGCGGCGTCCCGGGTACCCCAGTACCAGCCAGGCTTCCTCAACCTGTCGAAAATGTTCCGCTGACCCGCCGGTATCGGGATGGCTCAATCGCTGCATTCGGCGATAGGCGCGCTTCAGCTCGCGTGTATCGACAGATTCCGGCACACCCAGCACGCCATAGTGATCACGCGCGCTCACCGAGGTCCCGCCGTCATCAGCTCGCCCAGCGCCGAAGGCGGCGGTTCCACACGGGCGAGGCCGGTTCGCTCGGGCGTGCCTGCTTGCTGCCGCAGCAGTTCGTCGATCACCGCTTCGGCGGCGAGTCGTTTCCCCATTCGTGGTTCGTGCATATTCATCGTTCCCCCCGCGTTCAATCTAGTGGGAGTTCGCGAACCGGATGCGCGTGGGCGCGGTCCGATGTACACCCGGCATCGTTCCGGTAACAAGCCGGTAACGAGCCTCTATGACGCTCGACGCGCCCCCTAGTGTGGGGGTAGACAGATTCTCTTCGTTGGAACCGGTCCCGTGGGGCGTACAAGTCTTGTGCGTGGTGGACGTCTGTTGGATGTGGGGCCGGGGGTTCTCTTGGGTGAACTCTGCCGGAAGCGAAGCCAGTCAATGCTGAGAAGCCCGGTGAGCAGCATCGGCGACCGCCCCACGGCGGCCCTGCCCGAGACCGCGTCCTGCGGTTCATTGAAAGGGAACACACCATGACCTCATTCCAGCAGCTTTCCACCTCACGCAAACGCCTTCTGGCCGCCGCGCTCGCCGTCGCCGTCGTCGGTATCGGCAGCATCGGCTTCGGCGGTGCCGCCGCCGTCGCAGAGCCGATCCCCCAGGCCCCGGTGAACCTCGGCGTCGCGGGCACGTTCGCGATCCTGTCGCAGACCGGCGTCACGAACGTCCCCTCCTCCGCCGTCACCGGCAACGTCGGGTCGAGCCCGATCACGGGAGCCGCCACCCTGCTCACCTGCCCGGAGGTGACCGGCACGATTTTCTCCGTCGATGCCGCCGGCCCGGCGTGCAAGGTGACGGATGCCACGCTCCTCACCACCGCCGTCGGCGACATGGGCACCGCGTACACCGACGCCGCCGGCCGCACCAACCCTGACTTCGTCAACCTTGGCGCCGGCGAGATCGGTGGACTCACCCTCAAGCCGGGTCTGTACAAGTGGAGCACCAACGTCTCCATCTCCAACGACGTGAAGCTCGTCGGCGGCCCGAACGACGTCTTCATCTTCCAGATCTCCGGCGACATCACCCAGGCCTCGGCCAAGAACGTGACCCTCGCGGGCGGCGTGCAGGCCAAGAACATCTTCTGGCAGACCGCCGGTTCCGTGTCGGTGGGCACCACCGCTCACTTCGAGGGCACCGTGCTGAGCAAGACCCTGATCGCCCTGAACACGGGCGCATCCATCAACGGTCGCCTGCTGGCCCAGACGGCCGTCACGCTGCAGAGCAGCACCGTCACCGAGCCCGCTCTGTAAAGCGCGGAATGACAGCGGGGCCGGGGAGTCAACAAACGTCGTCTCCCCGGCCCCGCGCTGTATCCGGTAAGGAGCGGATGCGTTCGCGCACTCAGTCGACGCGGGTGCTGCCTGCCTTCTCGGCCGAGTTCGCCGCGCCGGTGTCGCTGCGGAACTGCATCCGCAGAAACGCGTCGAACGCGGCCGCGCCGAGCAACCGGCGGGCGTGCACCAGAAACTTCGCCGTGGGGGTGATCAGGTAGCGGGACCGCGGTCGGGCGGAGAGCACGGCCTTCTCGATCACCGTCGCGACCTCATCCGGCGAAGCGGTGAGCAGGGCGGAAGCGTAGGAGGCGGCCATCTGCTTGTCGGCGGCGTCGTTCAGGCCCGCATAGGGGCCCGAGGGCGCTGCGCTGCGCGCGAGGGTGCTCGCCACGGCGGCGCCGAACGCGGTGCGGATCAGTCCCGGCTCGATCAGGCTCACCTTGATGCCGAACGGTGCCACCTCGAAGCGCAGCGCGTCGGTGAGCGCCTCGACCGCGTACTTGCTCGCGTGGTAGTAGCCGCCCACCGGGAACACCAGCCGGCCGCCCATGGACCCCACGTTCACGATCCGGCCGACTCCGGCCGCGCGCATCCCGGGCAGCACGAGCTGCGTCATGCGGGAGAGGCCGAACACGTTGGTTTCGAACTGGGCACGCACGGCGTCAAGGTCGGTCTCTTCGATGGTGCCGTAGGTGCCGTAACCGGCGTTGTTGATCAGCACGCCGACCGCGCCGTGCTCGGCCTCGACCGCGTCGACGGCGGCCTGCATCGAGGCTTCGTCGGTGACGTCCAGCGGCAGGATTCGCGCGCCCGCGCGGACGAGGTCGTCGAGGGTCTCGACGCGGCGGGCGGTGGCGTACACGGTGAGATCGGGGCGACGGGCGAGGCGCTCGGCGGTGGCGCGCCCGATGCCCGAGGACGTTCCCGTGATGAGCACGGCGGTGGTGATGGTCATGAGATCTCCTGAACGGTTCGGGTGCGGGTGGGCGACTGACAAGTATTGCTCATCAGATCACAACGTTGACGTAGTGCGAACGTGGGCCGGCCTGGCAGCGCGGTGCCAGCTGCCGGTCGGCCACCCCTCGTAGGATGGCGGCATGCGCGCCATCCTTGTCACCAGCCCCGGAGGACCCGACGTCCTCTCCCTCGAAACCGTCGCCGATCTGCCCCTGGGGCCCCGGGATATCCGCATTCAGGTGGCCGCCGCGGGCGTCAACCGGGCGGATGTCGCCCAGCGGCAGGGCTCCTACCCCTCACCGGTCGGGGCCCCGCAGTGGCCCGGGCTCGAAGTGTCGGGAATCGTGACCGAACTCGGCCCCGACGCCACCCTGTTCGCGATCGGCGACCGGGTGTGCGCACTGCTGTCCGGCGGCGGCTACGCCACCGAAGCGGTCGTGCACGAGCACCTCGCGCTGCCGGTGCCCGAGTCGGTGGATCTCGTCGACGCCGCAGCCCTGCCCGAGGCGCTCGCCACCGTGTGGTCCAACGTGTTCATGAGCGCGGGCCTCGGCGCCGGCGAGACGCTGCTCGTGCACGGCGGCGGCAGCGGCATCGGCACCACCGCCATTCAGTTGGCCCGCCTGGCCGGCGCCCGCGTGGCGGTGACCGCCGGCTCGGCGGAGAAGCTCGCCGTGTGCGCGAGCCTCGGCGCCGAGATCCTGATCAACTACCGCGACCAGGACTTCCCCGCCGAGATCATGTCCGCCACCGACGCACACGGCGCCGACGTCATCCTCGACATCATGGGAGGTTCCTACGCGGCCCGCAACGTGGCCGCGCTCGCGGTCGGCGGGCGCATCATGGTGATCGCCAACCAGAGCGGCGACGACGCCGTGTTCAACCCGTTCCACCTCATGCAGAAGCGCGGACGCTACTGGGGAACCACGCTGCGGGCCCGCCCGTTTGCCGAGAAGGCCGCGATCATGCAGGCGCTGCGAACGGATGTCTGGCCCTGGCTCGAATCCGGCAGCCTGCGCCCCCTGATCGACAGTCGGTACTCGTTCGCCGCGGCCGGCGACGCGCATCGCCGGCTGGAGGCATCCGCTCACGTCGGCAAGATCGTGCTCGTACCCTGACCCCGTGAGCGGTGTCCGCTACTTCTCGGCTCCCGCGACCATTCCCTTGATGAAGAACTTCTGCAGGAAGAGGTAGGCGACGAGCACCGGCAGCACGGCGAGCAGGGATGCCGCCGCCGCTGCGGGCAGGTTACTGCTCTGCACCGAGAAGAACGATGCGATGGCCGGCGCAATGGTCTGCATCTGCGGCGAGGTGAGGATGTAGCCTGACAGCGCGAACTCGTTCCAGACGGCCACTCCGGTGAGGATCACCACGGTGGCACTGACCGGTTTGAGCATCGGGAACACGATCTGCACCAACACCTGCAGCCGGTTGGCCCCGTCCATGGTCGCCGCTTCCTCGACCGAAATCGGCAGGGAGCGCATGAACGCGGTGTAGAGAAAGATGCTCAGCGGCAACTGGGTGGCGACCATCACCAGGATGGCGCCCCAGTAGGTGTTGATGGCACCCATCTGATTGAGCATCGTATACAGGGGAACGAGGATGCTCAGCGGCGGAACCATGATCAGCCCCAGAATCAGCAGCGCGATCACATTGTTCAGGCGGGTGGGGCGGCGCGCCAACGGGTAGGCCGCCATCGCACCCAACACGCAGACGATCAGCGTCGAGATGACGGTAACGATGACGCTGTTACCGATCGCCTGCAGAATATTTCCACTCTCGACGGCGGAAACGAAGTTGCCGAGATACAGCTTGGCCGTGGGAAATGACCACTGTGAGGAGAGGTCCGTGCGTTCCTTCAGCGCCGTGGTCAGCGCCACATAAAACGGCAGCAGCTGCACCAGCACCACGATGAAGACGAGTGCGCCGATGGCGACACCCACGACGCGGCGGCGGGTGTGCACGGACGCCGGCACCCGGCTCGGGCGCGTTCCTAGCGATGACGGCGCCTCTGGCGGCGCGGTGCTGATCATCGGGGCGGTGGTCGTCATTGTTGCTCCAAACGGCGTCGGTTGAGCAGGGTGTTCAGGGCGAGTGTGAAGAGCACAATGATGATGAAGAGCACCACGCCCATGCCGGAGGCGTACCCGGCGCTTTGATTGTCGAAGTAGGACACCCCGATCAGGGTGGAGACCGAGTTCGTCGAGTAGCCGGGGCCACCGCCGGTCATCACCTCGATGACGTCGTACAGTTTCAGACCGCCGATCAGGTTGATCACGACGCTCGTGGCGAGGGCCGGCTGCAACAGCGGAAGCGACACGTACCAGAACTGTTTCACCGGTGACGCTCCGTCCATCGTGGCGGCCTCGTGGTACATCTGCGGAATGGATTGCAGGCCCGCGAGGTAGATGATCATCGAGATGCCGGCGAACTGCAGCGAGTTGATGACCACGATGATGGCGACGGCCGCGCCGGAGTCGCTGAGCCAGGCGACGCGTTCGCCGCCGAGCCCCACCATCACGTCGTTGAACGCGCCGTTGTTGTACTGGAAGAGCAGGTAGTACATCGTGCCCATCACCACGGGAGACACGAGCACCGGCAGGTACACGATGGCCTTGGCAATGTTGCGCCCGCGCATCTTGCGATCAAGGGCGAGCGCCAGTCCCAGCCCCAAAATCTGCTGGATGACGGTCGACCCGATGCCGTAGATGAACGTGTTCACGAGAACAAGACGGAACGTCTCATCGCTGAACAGCCGCACGTAGTTGTCGAAACCCACGTTGGAGCGTGCGGCGCTGTAACCGTTCCAGTTCGTGAACGACAGCATGATGCCGTTCATCAGGGGATAGATCGTGAAGACGGCCAGGAGGGCGATCGCCGGCACGTACAGCAGGTTGATACCGGGCCCACCGACGGCCGACCGGAACGGGCGCGGGCGCCCCAGGGGCCGGGCCTTGAGCATCGTCACGGGCTCTAGTTCCCCTGGGCTTCGAGGCTCGTGAAGTCGCTGCGCATCTGCTCGACGGCACGGTCGACGCTCGTCTGGCCGGTGATGATGGAGTCGGTCGTGGTGACCATGGTGTTCCACATGCCGTTGGGCAGATACACGCGGTCGAAGTACGGCACGAGGGGAACATCGCCGTCGGTCACGAAGCTGTCAAAGCTGCCCTGCAGGGCGCCGAGATCGGCCGTCGCCGTGGTCAGACCGGGCAGGTTTCCAGCAGCTTCGGCGAGGATCGTCGCGTTGTCCGCCTCGGCGAGAAAAGCGATGAAGGTCTTCGCATCGTCGAGGTGGTCACTGGTCTTCGAGATGCCGTAGGCGTTCATCTCTCCGCCGATGAGGTACGGGGTGTCTCCATGCAGCGACGGCACCGGCATGAAGCCGAGATTGGCATCCGGGTTGTACTGCAGGGCGTTGTTCGCGGTCGCGTTCTGGGAGAAGACGAAGGCCGTGCGGTCTTCGGCGAGGGCCCGCGCCATGTCGTCGGCGGTGGCCGAGGAGTAGTCGGGGTTGAAGTAACCGGCCTCGCGCCAGTCGTCGACCATGGTGAGCATGTCGTTGTAGGGCTGGTCGACAAAGGTGCCGGCGGTGAGCTCGTCCAGCTCGGCGTCGTCATAACCGCCGGGGGCGATCCAGTCGGCCACGTTGCCGGCCGGCCCGCCGTCCTTGCCGGATACCGTGATGGGGATGGCGCCGCTGGCCTTCACCGCAGCGGCGGCGTCCTGAAAGTCGCTCCAGGTGGCGATCGATGCCGGGTCGATACCCGCGGCGTCGAGCACATCGCCGTTGTAGAGGATGCCGGCAACGTCGGTGTCGACGGGGAAGGCAAAGAACTCACCGTCGGCGTTCTTCATCGCGGAGGCCAAAACCGGGTTGAAGTCCGCGGCCCACGCCTCGTTCTGCAATGGTTCGAGGAATTCGCTGTAGCGCAGCAGCGACCAGCCGTGCGTGGCGAGGATGTCGGGAACGTTGCCTGCGGCAAGCCGAATCTTCATGTCTGACTCATAGTTCGTGCCGGCGGGAACCAGATTCACCGATACCTGGGGGTTGGCCTCCTCGAACTTGGCGGTGACCTCTTGCAGGGCAGCCATCAGTTTGGAGTCGACACTGACCTGGGTCTGAAATTCGAGGCTGTCACCGGAGGCTCCGGCGGTGGAGCTGCAACCGGATGCCGCCAGAAGCAGGGCAGAGGCTGTCGCGACGAGTGCAACGCGAGACTTCATTGTCATTCCTTCGTTGGAGTAGGTGTGGCGCTGATATAACGCTAGTTCCGTCGGGCGGAACCAGGTGAAACGTTTGTCAAAAGTTACCCGAGTAAATACTGGATTGCAAGGAAAATAAAGGAAATTCTCTAAACATTGACTCGCGTAACTTTTGCTGTCAGACTCAGCGCCTAGACCCTTCCGGGACGCTCCGGACGGCCTGAGAAAGGATTACCAATGACGTTTTCCCTTGGAATTGTGGGCGCCGGACAGTTCGCCGGACAGTTCGCTTCCCTCTTCCACCTGCACCCGGGCGTATCCCGCGTGCTGGTGACCGACGTGCTCCCGGAACGCGCTGTCGAGCTGAACGAACGGGTCGGTCTCGATGGAACCGCGGCCAGCTTTGAGGCTCTGCTCGAGGACGACAGCATCGACGCCATCGCGCTGTTCACGCAGCGCTGGACACATGGACCGCTCGTGCTCCAGGCGCTCCGCGCCGGCAAGCATGTCTATTCCGCCGTGCCCATGGCCATCGCCGAAGACGAAATCGCGGCCATCATCGAGGCGGTTCGCGAAACCGGCCTCACGTACATGATGGGCGAGACGAGCTTCTACAACCCCGCCACGATTTTCGCCCGCAACCAGGTGAGCGCGGGAAAGTTCGGCCGTATATTCTACGCCGAGGGTGACTACGTGCACGACATGGACCTGGGCTTCTACGAGGCCTACCAGTACAGTGGCGGCGAAGACTGGAAGCGCACCGCGAGCTACCCGCCCATGCTCTATCCGACGCATTCCATCGGTGGCGTGCTCGGGGCAATCCCCACCTACGCCACGAGCGTGAGCTGCATCGGCGTTCGTGACGACCGCGGCGACGGTGTGTTCGACCGTGAGGTCAGCATGTTCAACAACGACTTCTCCAACGCCACGGCTCTCTTCGAGCTGGCCGGCGGCGGATCGATGCGCATCAACGAGATGCGCCGGGTCGGGTACCCGTCGCACATCCGCGAAAGCCGCTTTCGCTACTTCGGCACCGAGGGCAGCTTCGAGCAGCTCGCCACGGTGGCGTTCTGGCAGGACAAGACCGGTGTCGAAGATGTGTCGGAGCTGCTGGCGACGGATGCCACCCTGGATGCCGATGACCCGTCGCTCGCCCACGTTGCCCCCGCCCTGCGGGATGCGTTCGTGTCGGGCCACGCCCCGGTGCACGAGACGGACCGTCTCCCGGTCGAGTTCCAGGGCACGCACAACGGACACGAGGGCAGCCACCACTTCCTCGTCGACGACTTCGTGACGGCAGTGAACACCCGCACGCTGCCCCCGGTGAACGCGTGGGTGGCCGCCCGCTTCACGCTGCCCGGCATCATCGCGCACCAGTCGGCCCTCAACAACGGGGAGCGACTTCCCATCCACGACTTCGGCCCGGCACCGGAGTTCGTCGGCGCATCCGTGGGCGCCGCCGAGGTCTGAGCCCCCGCTGACCGGGGCAGGGGCGCGGCCAACGACCGCGCTCCTGCCCCGGTGGGCAGTATCCTCAGGAGCACCCACCTCATTCCCGTTCACCCGAACAGCAATCGAAGGCCTCAGCCCATGACGTCACTGCCGGCCGCAAGCCCGCGCAAGGTCACACGTAAAGACGTGGCACGGTACGCCGGGGTGAGCGATGCCGTGGTGAGCTACACGCTCAACGGCGGGTCCTCGGTCGCCCCGGCGACGGCCGCCCGCGTGCGCGAGGCGGTGCGCCTGCTCGGTTACACCCCCAACGCTTCGGCGCGGGCGCTCAAGATGGGCTCGGCCCGCCTGATCGGGGTGATCGTTCCCGACAGCTCCAACCCGTTCTTCGCCGAACTCTGCCAGGCGGTGGAGGCCGCGGCGGGCCCCGCCGGCTATGAAGTGCTCATCGTCAACTCCGACGACACGAAAACGCGCACCCTGCAGCACCTCCAGTCGCTGGCCTCGCGCCAGGTCGACGGCGTGCTCATCGCCACCGCTGTGGACGAAACCGACGTGGCGGCGCTTCGGGCGGCCGGCATCCGGTGGGCGCTGCTCAACCACGACACTTCACTCGAGGACGCCCTCACCGTGGGCATGGATCTGGAGGCTGGGGCCCGGGTGGCCACGCAGCACCTCGTCGACCATGGCTATCGTCGCATCTCCTTCATCGGGCAGGCGCAACCGACCGATCCGCGCTTTCGCGGCTGGCGGTCCGTGGTGGCGCAGTCCGGCCTGGAGCCCGGTCCGACGTTCTTTTCCCCCTTCACCCGCGCGGGAGGTTACGTGGCCGGTCGCGAGCTCGTTGCCCTCAAAGAACGGCCGGATGCGGTGTTCATCAGCTCGGACATGCTGGCCGTCGGCGCGCTGCGCGCCATGCACGAGGCGGGACTGGATGTTCCCGGCGACCTCGCCATCGTGTCCTTCGACGGGTCGCCGGAATCGGAGTATTCCTGGCCGTCGCTGACCACCATCCGGCAGCCCGTGCTGTCCATGGGCGCCGCGGCCGTCGCGCAGCTCACCGGAACGTCGCCGTCCCCGCACGATCACCGGCGCTTTGAAGGGGAACTCGTCATTCGGCGTTCCTGCGGATGCTCGCCCGCCGACGAAACGGCGGCTCCCGCTCTGTGACGCGGTAGGCCGCGTCAGCCTGCCCGGGCTCCGGACACGGTCACCGGGTGAACCGTATCGTCGCGGGTCCTGGACTCGTCAGTCCACTCGACCGCCGGGCGTCGGACCGAGGGCCACGGGGCGGTCGGGGTGGTTCGACCACTGGCTGAACGACCCTGGATAGAGAATGGGTGCGAACCCGGCCAGGGTCAGGGCGACGACGTTGTGTGTCGCGACGACGCCGGATCCGCAGTACACGGCCACGGGGCGGTCCTCCTGCACCCCCGCGGCCAGGAACTTCTCGCGCAGCTGCTCTGCGGGCAGAAAGCGGCCGTCGGCGTCGACGTTCTCGGTCGCCGGTGCGGTGCGCGCCCCGGGGATGTGCCCGCCGCGCGGGTCGATGGGTTCGACGTCGCCGCGATACCGTTCGGGAGCCCGGGAATCGAGCACCACTCCGGTGACGGTCAGGTCGGCGACCTCCGCCATGTCGACCGCCGGAAGGCCGTCCCATCCCAGTTCCACCTCGCCGGGAGTCACCGGCTCCTCCCCCGCGGCCAGCTCGAAACCGGCAGCCGTCCAGCCGGGCAGCGCCCCGTCGAGCAGGCGCACGTTGCGAAGGCCGGCGTGCGTCAGCAGCCACCACGCCCGCGCCGCCGAGAAGTTGTTCAGATCGTCGTAGACGACGACACTGTCGCCCGGGTTGATCCCCCACGATCGGGCCGCGTCCTGCAGCGCCTGGCGCGTCGGCAGCGGATGCCGACCGTCGGTGGCCGCCCCGTGCAACGCCAGCTGCGAATCCAAATCCACATATACCGCTCCCGGAATATGCCCCTGGCGGTACTCGGGGCGTCCGTCGGGGCGATCGAGCCTCCACCGCACGTCCAGAATCCGGAGCGTGTCGGAGGCGGCGCGCTCCCGGGCGAGTTCGGTGGCGGTGATCAGCAGGGGCATGGCGCGACCTTCGGGGCTTGGGACGGATTGGGATGGCGAATCCGTACGGTGTCTCCACCGTACGGCGCGCAGGCCGCTCGTGCTGTCGCGGGAGCCTTATGCGCAGCAGAAACTGGTCGGCCTCTGCCCGCACCGCATCAGCATCCGCTCACCAGGGATGATGTGCTGCACGATCTGGGGCGATAATCGGGGTTTCGGCGTCGTCGCCGACACTCAACCGCCGGCGCCGAACCAGGTCGTGACGCCCGGCGAATACAGCACGGAATCCGGGGGTCGATCGGTCAGCCCGGGAAACCCGGCCAGGGCCAGCAGGGTGTCGTCGAGCCGCATCAGGTCGGCCTGAAACAGCTCCCACGGCTCATGCCGATTGCGCAGGTACACGGTGCGCCCGCGTCGGCGGGTGAACAGGGCCCAGCGCGCGGTCAGAAAGTCGGCGAGCGGGTCGCCGTCGACCCGGCGGGTGCTCGGGCGCAGCACGATGTCGGAGTGCGCCAGAGTCGAGCCGTGCCGCCGGGCGGTGTAGCGCAGCTGCGGCCCGCCGGCGTGACCGGGAGCAACCTGGAGCCGCGTGCGCGACCACATGTACGGGAGCGAGAACACGGCCCGCGCGGCAAGCACGGCCGCCAGGCGAGACGCTTCCAGAGACACGAAGACGACGCCGCGGCGGCCGTGCGCGTCCACCGCATAGAGGCGCACGTTCACCTCGACGAAGGTGCCGAAGTACGGCACGGGAGGACTGCCGAACACCGTGGCGCGGTCGAGCACAAACGGGATCAGGCCCACCCAGCTGGTGCCGTCGAACTCATCGGGCACCAACCCGGGTGGCAGAAGCGGTGCGACCAGGTCGGCGTCCACACGCCAGTGCAGAAACATCAGGTGTGACCAGCGCTGACTGGCCGCGGCCCGTCCGGCGAGCAGGGGCGCGATCGACGAGATGGGGTCAAGTGCGGCGTCCGACATCTGCTCTGTCTCTCGTTCGGTGTGAGTCCACGGTAGCGGCACCGCTGCCCAACGGCCCTGATATTTTTTTTCAACGCTGTGAGAGCGCTCTCTTGACAACCTGCGCGACCGTGTCCTAGGGTAAACATCACCTTGTGAGAGCGCTCTCACACCACAGTGAGGGAGAGCGCTCTTGCGCCCCCACTGCACGCACACAAAGGAGTGACCGTGAAGCGTTTCCCGCGCACCACACTTGTAGCAACCGTCGCCGGAGCAGCAACCTTCGCACTGGTCCTGAGCGGCTGTTCGGCCGGCTCGGGCTCGGAGCAGTCCGCGGACGGAAAGGTGAAGCTAACCGTCGCCACGTTCAACGAATTCGGCTACGACGACCTCTTCGCCGAATACGAGGCCGCCAATCCGAACGTGACCATCACGCACAAGAAGGCCGCCACCTCGAACGAGGCCCGCGACAACCTCACCACCCGGCTCGCCGCCGGCAGCGGCCTGAGCGACGTCGAGGCCATCGAGGTCGACTGGCTGCCCGAGCTGTTGGAGTACTCCGACGAGTTCGCCGACCTGTCCTCGGCCGACGTCAGCGATCGCTGGCTGGACTGGAAGTCGGAAGCGGCCACGGATGCCGACGGTCGCCTGATCGCCTACGGCACCGACATCGGCCCGGAGGGCGTCTGCTACCGCTCCGACCTGTTCGCCGCGGCCGGCCTGCCGACCGACCGCGACGAGGTGGCCACGCTTCTCGGTGACAGCTGGGACAGCTACTACGCCGCCGGTGAGACGTTCACGGCCGCCGGTGGAAACGTGCCGTGGTTCGACTCGGCCGGAGCAACCTGGCAGGGCATCGTCAACCAGATCCCCAACGCCTACGAGAAGAGCGACGGCACCGTCATCGCCACCGAGAACCCCGAGGTGAAAGAGGCCTACACGAGCGTGCTCGCGGCCAGCGAGACACTCTCCGCTCACCTGTCACAGTGGAGCGACGACTGGACCGCGAGCTTCCAGAACGACGGCTTCGCCACGATGCTCTGCCCGGGCTGGATGCTCGGCGTGATCTCCGGAAACGCCGAAGGCGTGGCCGGCTGGGACATCGCCGACACGTTCCCCGGCGGCGGCGGCAACTGGGGCGGCTCGTACCTCACCGTCCCCAACCAGTCCGAGCACCAGGCCGAAGCCACCACGCTCGCCGCGTGGCTGACCGCCCCCGAACAGCAGCTCAAGGCGTTCGCCTCGAAGGGCACCTTCCCGAGCCAGGTCGACGCCCTCGCGAGTGATGAACTGCTCGGCGCCACCAACGAGTTCTTCAACAACGCACCGACCGGCCAGATCCTGGCCAACCGCGCCGCGGCCGTCGACGTGACGCCGTTCAAGGGAATCAACTACTTCCCGATCAACGACGCCATGCAGCAGGCACTCACCCGCGTGGAGGACGGCACCATGAACGCCGACGAGTCGTGGGACCAGTGGGTCACCGACGTGAAGGCTCTCGGCTAACCAGCCGCCGTGCCTGAGGGTGTCGGGGCCGCCCGGCCCCGACACCCTCAGCCCTCTGCCGCCCACGATCCTGGTCGCGACCGGCTCGACCCCCGAACACAGACGCAAGGACTCTATCCATGACTACCGCCGCCGTCGAGGTCACCGCCCGCAGCATCCGTCGCATCGCTCTCGGCCACCGACTCAGCCGCTGGGATGTGCGCTTCTCCCCCTACCTCTATATCTCGCCGTTCTTCATTCTCTTCGGCGTGATGGGCCTGTTCCCGTTGCTGTACACGGCGTGGGTGTCGGTGCACGACTGGAACCTCATCGGAGGCCAGGGCGACTTCGTCGGCCTGGAAAACTACGGAACCGTGCTCGCGCAGCCCTACTTCTGGACCTCGCTGCGCAACACGTTCAGCATCTTTCTGCTCTCCAGCATTCCGCAGGTGCTCGCCGCCATCGCCATCGCCGCGTTGCTCGACTACAACCTGCGCGGCAAGACCCTGTGGCGCATGGGCGTGCTGCTCCCCTACGTCGTGGCCCCGGTTGCGGTGGCGCTCATCTTCAACGACCTGTTCGGCGACCGCTACGGCCTGATCAACAGCGGCATCATGAACCTCGGGCTGGAACCCATCCGCTGGCACGTTGACGTGATCCCCAGCCACGTGGCCATCGCCACCATGGTGAACTTTCGCTGGACCGGGTACAACACCCTCATCTTCCTGGCCGCGATGCAGGCCATCCCCCGCGACTACTACGAGGCCGCCATCATCGACGGCGCCAACCGACTGCGCACCTTCTGGTCGATCACCGTGCCGCTGCTGCGCCCGATCATCATCTTCGTCATTCTGACCTCCACCATCGGCGGTCTGCAGATCTTCGACGAAGCCCGCATGTTCGACCAGGCCGGACAGGGCGGGGCGAACCGCCAATGGCAAACGCTCACGCTCTACATCTACGAACTCGGCTGGGGTCAACGCAACTTCGGACGCGCCTCCGCCGTGGCCTGGATGCTGTTTCTGATCATCATCGTCATCGCCATCCTCAACTTCGTGATCACCCGGCGCATCGCCAGTTCCGCCGACCGCAAGCTGCGCATCCGCACGAAAGGCATCTCATGAAACGGCGCATCATCGGCGGCCACGACCGCCGCCCCGGAATCTGGGTCTACGGGATCCTGATTGCGGTGCTGCTCGGATCGGCCTTCCCCATCTGGTGGTCGTTCCTGATCGGCAGCCAGGATGCTTCGGCGCTGAATCAGAGCGGCATGATGTGGATCCCCGGCGGCAACTTCATCGCCAACGCGGCGACCGTCATCGACAGCATCCCGTTCTGGAAGGCCCTCGGGAACAGCATCATCGTCTCCACGGCCGTGTCGCTGAGCGTCGTGCTGTTCTCCACCCTGGCCGGTTACGCCTTCGCCAAACTCAAGTTCCGCGGCCGGGAGGGGCTGCTCATCTTCGTGATCGCGACCATGGCCGTTCCCACCCAGCTCGGCATCGTCCCCCTGTTCATCATCATGGCCAAGCTCGGCTGGACCGGCAGCCTCTGGGCCGTCATCGCCCCCGCCATGGTCACCGCGTTCGGTGTGTTCTGGATGACCCAATACCTGCGTGACGCCCTGCCCGACGAGCTGATCGAGGCCGTGCGCGTGGATGGCGCGTCCATGATCCGCAGCTTCTGGCACATCGGCCTCCCGGCCGCCCGTCCCGCCGCCGCGATGCTGGCCCTGTTCACATTCATCGGAACCTGGACCAACTTCTTCTGGCCGTTCATCGTGCTCGGCCCGGGAAACCCCACCCTCCCCGTGGCCCTGCAGCAACTGCAGGCCGCCTTCTACGTCGACTACTCGCTGGTGCTCGCCGGCGTGGTGCTGTCGATCATCCCGCTGATCGTGGTCTTCATCTTCCTCGGCAAGCAGCTCGTCGCCGGCATCATGCAGGGCGCGGTCAAGGGATGACACACGCACACGCAACTCTCACGAAAGAAATCAACATGAAAACAAAGGATGCACGCTCCTTCCCCCGCGAGTTTCTCTTCGGCGCGGCGACGGCCGCCTACCAGATCGAAGGAGCCGCTCACGAGGACGGGCGCACCGACTCCATCTGGGACACGTTCAGCCGCGTTCCCGGCGCGGTGATCAACGCCGACAACGGCGACACGGCCTGCGACCACTACCACCGTTACCAGGGCGACGTGGCGATGATGAAAAACCTCGGCCTGCAGACCTACCGATTCTCCACGTCGTGGTCACGGGTGCAGCCCGACGGTGGCCCAGTCAACGCCACGGGCCTCGATTTCTACTCCCGACTGGTCGACGAGCTGCTCGGGGCGAACATCAAGCCGTGGCTGACGCTCTACCACTGGGACCTGCCACAGGCGCTCGAGGAGAAGGGCGGCTGGGCCAACCGCGACACCGCCCTGCGGTTTCGCGACTACGCGCTGAACGTGCACGATGCGCTCGGCGACCGCGTCGGAGTGTGGACGACGCTCAACGAACCGTGGTGCTCCTCCTTCCTCAGCTACACGGCCGGCGTGCACGCACCCGGACGGCAGAGCAAACGCGACGGTCTCGCGGCGGGACACCATCTGCTGCTCGGCCACGGACTGGCCATCGAAGCGCTCCGCGAGCGGGATGCCAGCCTCGAGCTCGGCATCACCCTCAACCTCACCGTCGCCAAGCCGGTCGACCCGGCGAGCGCCGGCGACCAGGATGCCGCGCGCCGGATCGACGGCCAGTTCAACCGCTTCTTCCTCGACCCGATCTTCCGCGGCGCCTACCCGGAAGACCTGCTCGCGGATGTCGCCGGACTCGGGCTCGAAGACCACATCCACGACGGCGACCTCGCCCAGATCAGCCAGCCCATCGACACGCTCGGCGTGAATTATTACCACGGTGAGCTGGTCAGCGACCGGCCGGCGGAGCATCCGCTTATCGGAGAGGCGCCCACCGGCCGGCCCACCGGTTCCCCGTTTCCGGCCGCCGACGGCGTGTACAACCACCCGCAGGGACTGCCGCTGACCGCCATGCAATGGGAGGTGCAGCCCGACGGGCTGCGCGAACTGCTGCTGCGCGTGAACACCGAGTACGCCGCCCCGGCGGGCACCGGCGTCTACGTCACCGAGAACGGCGCGGCCTACGACGACGTCGTCGCCCCCGACGGCGGCGTGCACGACGGTGAACGCACGGCGTTTCTCACCAGCCATTTGGGCGCCGTTCTCGACGCGATCGATGAGGGCGTCGACGTCAAGGGGTACTTCTACTGGTCGCTGATGGACAACTACGAGTGGGCGTGGGGCTACGAGAAGCGGTTCGGGATTGTGCGCGTCGACTACGCGACGCAGGAACGCACCGTGAAAGACAGCGGGCTCGCCTATGCCGACATCATCCGCTCGCGCGCCCTCCCCCGCGGCTGACAGTCGCGGCGGGCGCAAATAGACTGAGCAGATGACTATCGGTGTGCGCCAGACGCGTCCCTCGCAGCCGACCCTGGAGATGGTGGCCGAGGAGGCCGGCGTCTCCCGCGCCACCGTGAGCCGGGTGGTGAACGGGTCGCCCAAGGTGCGGGCGGACATCGTCGCCGCGGTCACGGCGGCCGTGGAACGGCTCAACTACGTGCCCAATCGCGCGGCCCGCTCGCTCGCCAGCCACCAGACCCAGGCCGTGGCGCTCGTGGTGCCCGAGGACATGACGCGGTTCTTCGGTGACCCGTACTTCGCCGCGGTGGTGCAGGGCATCACCCGTCGGCTCGACGAGAGCGACTACACGCTGAACCTGCTCGTCGCGTCGAGCGACCCCCGGCACAAGACCATGCGGTACCTGCGCTCGGGCAACGTGGACGGCGCGCTGATCATCTCGCACCACACCGGTGACGAGTTCGTGGCCGAGCTCGAAACGACCATGCCGGTGGTGTTCGGCGGCCGCCCGTCGACGATCACGGGCACGAACACGTACTTCGTCGACGTCGACAACGCGGCCGGAGCCGAAACGGGCACCCAGCGACTGATCGATGTGGGCCGCCGCCGGATCGGTTCGATCACCGGCCCGCTGGACATGCCCGCCGGCATCGACCGACTCAGCGGCTTTCTCCGCACTGTGGAGCATGCGGGCATACCGACGGATGCCGTCGAAGCCGCCGACTTCACGGCCGCCGGCGCGGCGGCCGCGACCACGCGGCTGCTGGATCGGTGCCCCGACATCGACGGCCTGTTCGTGGCGAGCGACCTGATGGCCACCGGCGCGCTGGCCGTGCTGCACGCACGCGGCCGCTCCGTCCCGGGGGACGTGGCCGTCGTGTCATTCGATGACAGCCCGGCCGCGCTCTCCGGTCCGGTGCAGCTCACCACGGTGAGCCAGCCCTCGAACGAGATGGGTTTCGCCATGGCAGACATCCTGCTGCGCCGACTCGCCGGAGACGCCGACGACGAGGTGCCGCTCCGTACGATCATGCCCACCCGCCTGGTTTTGCGCGACTCCGCGTAGGCATGCTGCGGGTCGCTGCCCCTATCAGGGTGCGCGCCGGGCCCATTCACGCCGAATGGCCGAGGTGGGCGGGCATGATCGCCCCGCACCGCCCCGGCCTCGTGGTTACCGTCCGGACTCCTGTCTGCCGACCGGATCAGATCCCGGCGAGACCCACCACCAGCCAGAGCAGCGACACGATCAGGAACCCCGCCACACCGAGCACGGTGGTCAGCACGGTCCAGGTGCGCAGGCCGTCGGCGACGCTGAGTCCCAGGTACCGGGTGACGACCCAGAATCCGGAGTCGTTCACGTGCGACAGCCCCAGCGCCCCGAAGGCGACGGCCAGGGTGATCAGGGCGACCTGGATGACGGAGTAATCGGAGGCCGCGACGCTCTCGGCAATCAGGCCGGCCGTCGTCAGGATCGCAACCGTGGCGGAACCCTGGGACACTCTCAGCACGAGGGAGATGAGGAACGCCAGCACCAGGATGGGCAGGCCGGTGGCGGAAAGCGCATCCGAGAGGGCGGTTCCGATGCCGCTTTCGGTCAGGACCTTGGCGAAGGCGCCGCCGGCACCGGTGACCAGGATCACGATGGCGGCCGGCGGAAGCGCGGCCTCGAGAACGTCGCCGGTGTGGGCCAGCGACCAGCCGCGTCGCACCGTGAGAAGGTAGACCGCCAGGAGCAGCGCGACCAGAAGGGCGAAGATCGGCGCGCCGATGAATGCGAACAGGGGACGCAGCGGGTCTCCGACGGGTAGCAGTGTCGCCGCGAGGGTGCCCGACATGATGAGCGCAAGCGGAACCAGGATGAGGGTGAGGATGGTTCCGGCCGTCGGCGGTGCCTCCGTCTTGCTGAGGGTGGTCGTTCCACCCGTACCACCCGATCCGCCGGCGCCCGTGGCGTTTCCGGTGCCGGTGCCGTCGATCTCGGTTCCGAACCGCGAGAACTGCAGCGCGGTTGCGGGCAGCATCACGAAGTCGCGGCGGTTCAGCAGCTTGCCCACGAAGTGGGCGAGGAAGCCCAGCGGCACGGCGATGGTCAGCCCGAGGATCGTCACCCAGCCGAGGTCCGTGCCGAGCAGGGCGGAGCCGCCGACGATGCCGGGGTGCGGCGGCACGGCCACGTGCACGGCCAACATGATTCCGGCGACCGGAAGCCCGAACTTGACCGGGTTGAGTCCCGCGACCTTGGAGAAGCCGTAGATGATGGGCACGAGGATGATGAAGCCGACATCGAAGAACACGGGAACGGCCAACACCAGCGCGGCCGCGGTGAGCGCCGCGGCCACTCGCTTGGGCCCGAGCAGCGTGGTGAACCTGCCGGCCAGGCTGGATGCGCCGCCGGAGACCTCGATGAGTCGGCCCAGCATCGCACCGAGGGCCACCAGGATCGCGACGGTACCGAGCGTGCCACCCATGCCCGCCACGATGGTCTGGATGATCCCGAGTCGTTCAGGGGCATCCTCGGTGGCGGGGATCGAGGTGAGTGGGATACCTGCGGCCAGAGCGACGAGCAGGCTGACCAGAAGCAGCGCGACGAACGCCTGCACCTTGAATCTGATGATGAGCAGAAGCAGCAGGGCGATGCCCCCGACTGCGATGCCCAAGAGGATGGCGGTATTCATAGCGGTGTCTCCTTTGACGGCGGTGGTACTCAGGTTGTGCGTGCGGGTTGTGGTTGTGGGCTATGGGTTGTCCGGGCAGGACGAGAGGCGACTCAGGGAGCCGACGGCGTGGGCGCCACCACTCTGATCACCGCGGAGTCGTCGGCGGCGGCCAGTCCGGCCGCCTGGCCGAGGAGGTAGACCTGCTCCGCGGCCGAGGCAACGGGGGTGGCCAGCCCCAGGCCGCGCGCGGCCGTGGTGACAATTCCCATGTCCTTGACGAAGATGTCGAGTCGGCTCAGCACCTCGGCGCCGTCGTCGTCGTACGCCTCCAGCATCCGCGGTCCGCGATTGGCCAGCATGAACGATCCGGCCGCACCGGCGGACAACGTGGCGAGGGTGCTCTCCACATTGAGACCGAGGGCTCCGGCGAGCGCGAGGGCTTCAGCGGCGACCGCGATGTGCACGCCGCAGAGCAGCTGGTTGACCGTTTTGAACGCCTGCCCGTCGCCGGGCCGGTCGCCGATGACGCTGAGCGTGGATGCGAGGAGGTCGAGGACCGGTTTTGCCTTCGCCCGCGCTTCGGGTGCGGCACCGACGACGATCAGCAGGTCGCCCTCCCCCGCCCGTACCGGGCCGCCGCTGAGCGGAGCGTCGACGAGCTGCACGCCCGTGACGGCCAGCCGCGCGGCGACGTCGGTGACGTCGGCGATCCCCACCGTGCTGGTCATGATCACGACGGCGCCGGGGGCGAGCACCGTCGAGATCCCGCTCGGGCCGAAGAGCACGTCCCGCAGCTGTTCGCCGTTGCGGACGGCGAGCAAAACCGCATCGGCGCCCTGGGCGGCACTCGGCGCAGAGTCGAACGGGGTGATTCCCGCGTCAACGGCCAGGGCGAGGCGAGGCTCGGCGATGTCGAATCCGTGCACGGTGAGGGCGCTGGCCAGGCGGGTGGCCATCGGCAGACCCATGGCGCCGAGGCCGAGGACGGCGACGGTGTACGCCGCGTCGGCGCTGGCGCCCTCGGTCGGGGCCTGGTCGGTCATGGTCTGGTCGGTCATGGTGTGGTCGGTGAGGGTGTGGTCGGTCATGAGTGGGCTCCAGAGGGTGCGGTGGTGCGGGTATCGGTCAGAGTGGGGGCGGTCGAGGCTGCCGGGTGAGTACGATCGGCGCTGAGTACGGCAACGACGTCGGCCAGGGACTGGTCGTCGCCGACATTCCCGGCGAAAACGACGTACGGGATGCCGGCGGCCGGGCCGTCGGTCGGTTCCCAGAGCGACACGAGGCCGGGCAGCATCGGTCCGCGCACGATCGCGTGCCGGATGCCGAGACCCCGGGTGGCCACGTCGCTGGAGGTGATGCCGCCCTTGGCGATTACGAACCGCGGCGGGTGGGCGGCCAGGGTACGCTGCACGAGCGTGACGACGGCCGCGGAGACCTGCCGGGAGATATGCAGGCTGGCCTCGGGGTCGTCGCTCTTCACAAGCACCCGACTGGTGTGCACGACAACGTCCCCCGCGCGCAGCCGCTCGACGATCTCGGCGACGATGCCGGTCAGATACGCGTCGCTCCGGGCCGGGTCCGTGCCGACCACCTTGGCGACATCGATCTCGATGGTCGCCGTCCACGGGCGGGCGGCGCCGAGTGCCGCCAGTTGCCGCGTGGTGACGCCCACATGCGATCCCACCACGATCAGGCCGCCACCGGTGTTGGCTGCGCCGACGGGGAAGATCTCGTCGATGGTGAGCGGGTCGCGCTTGTCCTGGCCGATCCGGGCGCGCACGAAGGGCGGCCCGACGCGATACAGCAGGCTTTTGCCCCTGGCCTCGGCTGCGTCGAGGCCGAGGGCGAGCAGGCGGAGGTCGTCTTCGGTCACGGCGTCAACCACGATCGGGGTCGCCCCGGTCACGCCGTCGAGGGCGTCGGCGATGACGGTCGCTCCCGCCCGGATGATACCGAGATCGAGCACCACGACATCGGCGGCACTCACCCGCCCCGCCGTCTTCTCCTCCACGTAGCCGGGAAGGTCCGAGTGGGTGTAGCCGAAGGTGGAGTCCCGGGCGAACTCGGTCTCTGCCACCGGCGTGAGACCGTTTTCCCCGCGCATGTAGTGCACACCGGCGATGGTGACCCGGCCGGCATCCGGGAACGCCGGCACGATCACGACGCCGTCGATGACCTCCCCCGTGAGCTGGGTCAGGGTCTCGGCGATCACATCGGTTTCGAGCGGGTAGTGGCCGCGCAGGGTGGAGTCGCCGCGGCTCACAAAGCCCAGCACGAGGCCGTGTCGGGCCGCGGCGGCACCGGCGTTGCGCACGATCTGCCGGTTGCGATCGGCGGCATCGGCCCGGCTCAGGCTTCGTGTGTTGGTGAGCACGTAAATGGCGGCGGCGGCTCGACCGAACGCCCAGTCGAAGTCGGCTTCCGCCCAGCTCGTGAGCACGGGCAGGTCGGCCACCGACTGTGTTCCGGTGGGGTCGTCGTCGAGCACGATGAGCACGCGACCGGACGCGGCGACCCGGCTACGCACGTCGGCGGCCGACACCGATACGGCGGCGGGGAAGGCGGCGAGGGCATGAGTCTCGTCCATGGCTTTACTCCTTTGTAAGCGTTCCTGAGCACCGGCCACGAGGACTGGATTTCGAGAGTGGCTGTCTGTTGTCAGCTGTCAGACAGGTTACGTGAGAAATAGGAAATGAACAAGCGGGTCAGCGAAGTTGTGTGCTCGACGGGTTCAGCCGGTGCCGTTGATGTACGTGCGGATATCGGCCTGCGTCTGGTCCATGTGGCTGTCCATGGCCCGGCGGGAGGCCTCGGCGTCGCCCCGGGAGAGCGCGGCGAGAATGCCGGCATGCTCGTGGATGGCGTGTTCCTGGATCGCGACGACCCGTGAGGTCTGCGTGCGACGCTCGGCCATCACACGCGTGAGCGGCTCGAAGAGCACGCCAAGGAAGACGTTGCCGGACGCGCGCAGGATCGTGTTGTGAAAGGCCAGATCGGCGGTGACGAATTCTGACACGTCGTTCCCGGCATGGGCATGGCGCATGGATTCGAGGCAACCGGCGAGGTCGGCCAGGTCGGCCTCCGTGCGACGGGTGGCCGCAAGGGACGCCGCGCCGGTCTCGAACATGCGCCGCACCTGAATGAGCTGCTCGGCCACATCCAGATCCGTACCGTCCGCGCCGGCCAGCCGCAGCACGGCGTCGAGCGACGTCCATTGTGCCGCCGGGTTCACGAAGCTGCCCTTGCCGGATTCCACCCGCACCACGCCCTGCGCCTGGAGGGTTTTCATGGCCTCGCGCACGGTCATCCGGCTCACATCGTGTTCCTCGCCGATCTCCGCTTCGCTCGGGAGGCCTTCGTCGATGCCGATGACGCCGCGCACGATCCGGTCAAGCAGGTCGTCGGCAACGACGGCCACGAGCGATTTGCGAGCCACGGTTCCTCCAGAGGTGGTCAGACGTCCGATTTCGGACAGCTGACACCATTCTGCCCCGGTCCGACGCCGGGTTGTACTCTGAGCGCTCCCCTGGCCGAGGTGGCTGGCTACGACCAGCCGCGGGCGGCGGCGAGCTCACGGATGGAGTCGGCGACGGTGGCCGCGTATGCGGCCACCTTGGGGCTGCCGGTGGTGGCCGCGGCCGCCCGGCCGAACGCGTCGGCGAGGTTCGCCCGGATGTGGCCGACCCTGGCCTCGGCCTGGCCGGCCGGGATGCGAAGCTTGGCGGCCGTTCTCAGCAGCTCCGGCAGGCCGATGGCGTCGAGGGTGTACTCGTCGTGGACCTTCATCGCAGAGAGCAGCGGGTCCTTCGACGGGTACGGGGCGTGGGTGCCGATGTCGTACAGCGGGGCGAGGGTGGCCCGACGGCCGGACAGGAGCATGGAGAAGTTCTTCGCGTGGGCGTCGGTGCAGGCCGCGGAAACGTTGAAGACCAGGCCGTCGAAGAACCGGCGGCGGCTGTTGGCCGCGTCGAGAGGGTCAGCGAGCCTGTCGAACAGCCCGGCGACCTGATTGACGCCGGGGCCGCCGTCCTGCTGGTATTTCCGCGCCGGGGCGACGGACAGCGCCTGGCAGAGGTCCTCCTGGTGTAGCCGGGCCCAGCGGCCGTCGGACTGCCGCCTGTCGTAGCGTTTGGAGACGAACACCCGGTCTCCCCGGTCGGTGGTCATCAGCTCGTGGTCGGCGACAGTCAAACCCAGGAGCCGTGCGGCGGCCATCGTGACGTGCTCGTTCACGTCATGGTCGACGTACGGCGGGACGGCGGGCTTGAGGATATGGGTGGTGGGGGTCGAGTCGTTGGGGGTGCCCCAGGAGCCGTCGTCGAACTGGAACAACGCCACTTTGGGCTGGGCGCCCGGCAAGGACCAGTGCATGTCAGGGCGGGCCCGCCCCCAGGTGTCGCGGTGCTCGATGAGATCCGCGATGACGTCGGCCACGTCGGCGGACGACAGCCGGGTGATGTCACCCTGCCGGGTGGCGGCGTCGGGTGAGCCCTCCCCCGGCGGCAGGACTTGGACGGCGCCGGCGGAGTCCCGGCCCACATGGGCGAGGATTCCGAAGGCGTTCCGGGCGGATGTGTGGTGTTCGGCAGCCAGCTGGTCGAGCTTCGTGGGGCTGTCGGGCAGCAGGCCTTGCAGGAACGGGAGAACGACCCGGTTGGGGTGGTCCCGGCGGGTCAGCGGCATCGACAGGGACAGTGGGGTGACCCCGCGCCGGTAGCGGTACTCATCGTCGTAGTGGAAGGTGGTGTTGCCGCCCGTGGACTGGCGCAGCATCCCGGCGTGGATACCGTCGAGGTAGACGCTGAGCTCGCCGGGCACTATTGGCCCAGGTCCCGGAACACGTCGTCGAGAGGGTTGTCGCTCTCGTCCTCGGGAGTGTCGGAAAGCTCGACGTGCAGTTGGAGGGTGTTCAGCACGGTGAAGACACGGCCGAGGGCGGAGCTGGGGTTCCCGGCCTCGAAGTCAAGCAGCCAGTCTCGGGGCACGCCGGCGGCGTCGGCGACAGCCTGCTGGGTCATCCCGAGGGTCTCGCGTTTCTGGCGCGCGGCGGCACCGAGGTCCCGAGCGGTGTACACGTCCATGCTGCTCCCCTCCATGTGGGCGAGAACCCACATTAGTCATTGTGGGCCAGAACCCACATTCCGTCAAGTGGGGGATAACCCACAATGTTAGATGTGAGCACGCACCGCCAGCGGGACGGCCTCGATTTTGTCTGGGCGGTGAGCCTTGACGGGGACACAGACGAATTCCTGCGGGTTGAGCAGAGCTACGCCCGCTCCACGGACAGAATGCTGGCGCTTGAGGGCGCTCCCCCGTGGACCACCAATCAGCAGATCATGCTGGTGGACCCCGTGCATGAAAAAAGCCCCGGCCAGACTGCGTCTGACTGAGGCTTTGTTTCGGTGGTGCACCCCCCCGGACTTGAACCGGGAACCCACTGATTAAGAGTCAGTTGCTCTGCCAATTGAGCTAGAGGTGCATGTTATTTCTGCAGGGCGACCTGCGGGAACGTTCAACCCTAACACCCCAAATAGTCCGGGCGCCAATCGAGACGGCGCCCGCGTGTCCTGCCTCAGAATTACTATCCTTGAGAGCGTGACCGACGCCCAGACTACGCCCGAAACCTTCTCTTTGGCCCAGGACCTGCAGCTCGCCCTGCACCTCGCCGATGCCGCCGATGCGATCTCGCGGGCCCGCTTCACCGCGCTCGATCTGGTGGTGACCACGAAGCCCGACCGCACCCCGGTAACGGATGCCGATCAGGCCGTCGAACGGGCCATCCGCGACCTGCTCGCCACGCATCGCCCCGCCGACGGAATCCTCGGCGAGGAGTTCGGCACGGCCGGCTCTACGCAGCGGCAGTGGATCATCGACCCGATCGACGGCACGGCCGGCTTTCTGCGCGGAATCCCGATCTGGGCGACGCTGATCTCCCTGGCGATCGACGGCGTTCCCTCGGTCGGAGTCGTGAGCTCCCCCGCCCTCGGCAAACGCTGGTGGGCCCACCTCGGCGGCGGCGCCTGGTCGACGGACGAACGCACGCCCGACGCCGCGCCCACCCGACTGCGGGTGTCCGGCGTGGATTCGCTCGCCGCGGCATCCCTCAGCTACAACAGCATTCAGCAGTGGGACCAGGCCGGGCACCTGGACTCCCTCGTGAGCCTGTCGCGTCAGGTGTGGCGCACCCGCGCCTATGGCGACATGTGGTCGTACATGCTGCTCGCCGAGGGGCACCTCGACATCGCCGGCGAGTTCGACCTGCAGCCCTACGACATGGCCGCTCTCGCCCCGATCGTGCAGGAGGCCGGCGGCATGTTCACGTCGGTGAACGGCGAACCGGGCGTCTGGCACGGAAACGCCCTGGCCACCAACGGCCTGCTGCATGAGGCCACGCTTGCGGCGCTCAACCCGCCGGCGGCCGCCCCGCAGTAGGGCGGCTGCCCCGCGACCGGCCGGACGGGCGCTACTCGAGGTCGAAACGCCGTTTGGCGCTGCGGCGACGCTCGCGCCAGGCCCGCGGATTGATCAGAAAGATCGGTTTGGGAATGCGGAGGGCGTAACCGGTGGGCAGCACCCACCCGTAGCGGCGCGCGAGAAGCGACAGCACCGCGCCACTCAGAATGGCCACCGCCGTGCCGAGCGCCACAAACCCGAGCTTGCTCATGATCACCATTTCCACGCTCGCCAGCACCGCGCTCGTGGCATACAGCGTGTTGCCACCGAAGATGGTGGGCACCTTGAGCAGCATCACGTCGCGCACCATGCCACCACCCACCGCCGTGGTGATGCCGAGAAGAATCGCCGGCAGCCAGCCGAGGTTGGCGTCGAGTGCCTTCTGCACGCCCACGGCCGACCAACATCCCACGGCGAGCGCGTCGAGCAGCATCAGCAGGCGCCGGGACCAGCGTCCGTTGAAGGTGACGAAGTAGGCGATCACCCCTCCGAGAACCGCCGTGATCAGATACGCCGAGTCGGTGAGCGCCGCGGGCGGCCCCTGCTGCAGCAGCGTGTCGCGGATAATGCCGCCGCCGAGGCCCGACATGATGGCCAGAACGACGAAGCCCACGATATCGAGGCGAGCAGATCTGGCCGCGACACCGCCGAGGACGGCGTTGGCGAGCACCCCGGCGAGGTCCACAAAACGGATTACCTCGAATATCGCCCCGGAGTCCATCGTCACCTGCGCTATTCTCCCGCATTCGGGGCCCGCCCGCGCGCGGTCGTAGTCTGAAGACATGCGAATCACCGCCTTTTCGGATGTCTGCCTGCGGGTGGTCATGCTGCTGGCCGCCGAGCCCACCCCGGCGCTGATCACCAGCCGCACCATCGCGGACGGCGTCGCGACCCCCTACAACCACGTGACCAAGGCGATCAGCCGGCTGCGCGAACTCGACCTGGTCGATGTGGTGCGCGGCCGCACCGGGGGCGTGCAGATCAGCGCGTTCGGGAGAACGGCCACGGTGGGATGGCTGCTGCGCCAGCTCGACCCCCGCCTCGACCTCGCCGGCTGCGAAACCCACGCGGGCACGTGCCCGCTCATTGCCGGCTGCCAGCTGCGCTGCGCGCTGCGCCGCGCGCGTGAGGCCTTCTACGGCGAGCTCGACGACCTCGTGATCGCGGATATGTTGCACAGCCGCACGTCCGGCCCGGTGCCCGTCACGCTGCTCACCCGACCGTCCGGGACTTAAGACCCCAATTTCTACATATCGTAGAACTAGGCACGTAATTCGGCATATCAAATGTTACTTTTGGGATCGTCCCCACACAAAGGAGCCCCCATGCTTTCGGTCCAGTCGGTACCCATCATCGAAGCCACCCTCCCCATCGTCGGCGAGCGGATGCCCGCCATCGCGAAAAACTTCTACCACCGCATGCTCACCGCCCACCCTGAGTTGTTCGACGGGCTGTTCAGCCGGTCCAACCAGAAGAACGGCACCCAGCAGCAGGCCCTGGCCGGCAGCGTCGCGATGTTCGCGAGTCACCTCGTGCAGAATCCCGACAGCGCCCCCGAGATCATGCTCTCCCGCATCGCGCACAAGCACGTGTCGCTCGACATCCGCCCCGAGCAGTACGACATCGTCTACAAGTACCTGTTCGAGGCCATCGCCGACGAACTGAGCGACGTCATCTCCGCCGAGATCGCCGACGCCTGGACCGAGGTGTACTGGCTCATGGCCCACGCCCTGATCAAGCAGGAAACGGAACTGTACGCCGGGCTCGCCAGCCCGAAGGCCCTCAACCCGTGGACCGTCACCAAGAAGGAAGCGGCCGGCACTGACGCGATCACGTTCACCCTGGCTCCCGCCGACGACACCCCCGTGTCCGCGTCGAAGCCCGGTCAGTACGTGAGTGTCACGGTGATGATGCCCGACGGCATCCGCCAGGTTCGCCAGTACACCCTCTCGGCCGGTACCGGCACAGACGTGCGCGTCTTCACGACCAAGCTCGACTCCGACGGCGAGGTCTCCCCCGCCCTGCACCGCGACGTGCAGGTCGGCGACCAGCTCACGCTCTCCCACCCCTGCGGCGACGTGACCCTCGCCGAAGAGGACGGCCCGCTCATCCTGGCCTCCGCCGGCATCGGTTGCACGCCGAGTGCGTCGATTCTGCGCTCGCTCGCCGACGCCGGCTCGAAGCGTGAGGTTCTCGTGCTGCACGCCGAGAGCACCATGGAGCGGTGGGCGCTGCGCGACCAGATGAAGGCCGACGTCGCCCACCTCGGGGACGCCAGCATGCAGCTGTGGCTGGAGAAGCCCAGCGAGGAGTCTCACGCCGGCTTTATGTCGCTCGACGGCGTGACCCTGCCGGCGAACGCGTCCATGTACCTGTGCGGGCCACTGCCGTTCATGCGCAAGATCCGTTCGCAGGCCCTGGCCTCTGGCGTTCCGGCCAAGCACATTCATTATGAGGTCTTCGGCCCCGACCTGTGGCTGGCCGGAACCGACCCGGCCGCGTAACGCGTGCGGCCCGGGCATCGGTGCCGGGAACGTCCCCACCGACGGAGCCCCGGCGATAGGGTGACGTGTGGATACTTCGCGCGGACGTGAGATTGAACTGAAGTTCGACGTCGACGAGCAGGCGACGCTGCCGACACTGCAGAACCTGCCGGGCGTGAAGACCGTCGAGCCGCCGACGGAACATCACCTGGAGGCGGTGTACTTCGACACCGAGAGCCTCGTGCTCGCCGCCCACCACATCACCCTGCGGCGTCGCGCCGGCGGCGACGATGCGGGGTGGCACCTCAAGTTGCCGATCGATGCCGGTGAGCGGCAGGAGATCCACGCCCCGCTCACCGGGGACTCCGCCACGGTGCCCGAATCGCTTGCACGCCTCGTGCGGGTGCACGTGCGCGACCGTCCCCTCGTGGCGATCGCACTGCTGCGCACCCGGCGCATCGTGCACCGGCTCCGCGGACTCGACGGCGAGGCCCTGGCCGATGTCTGCGACGACCGCGTGGAGTCCGACCGGCTCGTGCCGACCCCCCAGCATGCGGCCTGGCGTGAATGGGAGGTCGAGCTGGTCGACGGCCCACTCTCCCTGCTCGACGCGAGCCGCGAGCTGCTCGCGGCCGACGGCATCCGTCCCTCGGTGCATGCCTCCAAGCTCGGGCGGGCGCTCGGCGACGGCTTTCCCGCTGAGCCGGCCGGCGTTCCGGCGGCCACCTCGTCCGGCGCCGCGGCCGGCGTTCTGCTGGCCTACGCGCACGAACAGGTGTCCGCACTCGCCGAGCAGGACCCCCGGGTGCGTGAGGACGAGCCCGACGCCGTGCACAAGATGCGAATCGCCACCCGCCGCCTGCGCACCGCCCTCGCCACGTACGCTCCGCTGTTCACCGACGAGCACGCCACCACCCGGCTGCGGGCAGAACTGCGCTGGCTGGCGCGCTCGCTCGGCCGCGCCCGAGACGAGCACGTGCAGGAAGCCCGCCTGCTGAAGCTCATTGCGAAGGAGCCGGCCAAGCTGCTGCTCGGTCCGGTCGCCGAACGCGTTGCCGCGCAGTTCGCGGACCGAACGGAGGCCGCCCGAGGCGATCTTCAGTCGGTGCTCGACGGCACCCGCTACTTTCGACTGCTCGACGAGCTCGACGAGCTACTCGTGGCGCCACGCTTCACCAGGCTCGCCTATGCCTCGGCGCGCACGGTAGTGCCCGGCCTGCTCGCGCGCGACTGGAAACGCGTGCGCACCGCGGTACGCGCGGCCAAACATGTACCGGCCGGCCCGGAGCATGACCGCGCCCTGCACGAGGTGCGCAAGAGCGCGAAACGCCTCCGCTACGCCGCCGAAACGGCCCTGCCCGTGCGGCGCAAAAGCGCCAAACGTCTGGCCGCCGACGCACAAAAGCTGCAAAGCATCCTCGGCGAGCACCAGGACAGCGTGATCGCCCGTGACCTGCTGCTCACCCGCTTCACCGAGCAGGCGCACCGCAACGGCGAGCCCACCTTCAGCTATGGTCGCCTGTACACCCGGGAGGAGTTCCGGGCAGCGGATGCCGTGGAGCGTTTTCACCGCGCCTGGAAGGCCTTCTCCCGCCCCGAATAAGGTCGGGCAACGCCGCGCAAGATGTGACGTCAGCCGCAGGTCAGCCGAGGCTGACCGTTCCGGCGGCGCCGTCAACGGTCACCTGTTGGCCGGTGACGATGCGCAGGGTCGCATCGGCCACGCCCACCACCGCCGGGATGCCGTACTCCCGAGCGACCACGGCGCCATGGGAGTTGGAACCGCCCATTTCCATCACGAGGGCCCCGGCCGTGAGAAACAGCGGCGTCCAACCGGGGTCGGTGGACGGTGCCACCAGAATCTCCCCCGGTTCGACGTGGGCACCCACCGGATCGAGAATCACCCGCGCCAGGCCGGTGATCGTGCCCGATGATGCGGGGCTGCCCAGCAGCGTATTCGGATCGTTGTGCCGCGCCGTCCCCGGCAGCGCTTCCGGCTCGGTGCCGTCGGAGAGCAGCACGCGGGGAACATGACGGCGGCGCATCTCCCGTTCGTAGTCCTCGCGCCGCTCCTCGATTCGCGCCCGGACGGCTTCCCCGCCGTGCAGGGCGAGCCGCGCCTCCCCGAGATTCAGCCAGAAGACATCCGTGTCGGCAGCGAGCAGCCCGCGGTCGGCGAGTTCCCGGCCCACCAGCAGGAGCTGGTCGCGTGCGGCGCTGATCATGTGCACGATGTAGTTCTTGGGCAGTTCCCGCTGCCCGCACAACAACCGCGCCCGGCGCAGCGCGGCGTGCACGAGCACCCCGCGCAGCCACCCTCTGCGCCGAGCCGTGGCCACGAGCCTCGCGACGGTGGCCTCCGCCGCGGTCGCGCCGGCCTCAAACTGACGGTCGGGCGCGAGCTCGGGGTCGCTCAGCCGCAGGTAGTTGGCGACCATCCCCACGATATGCGTGGGGTCATCGCTCCAGCGGGGCATGCCGATGTCAATCTCGGCCACGGCCCGGTGCCCATAGCGGGCGAGGAAGAGCGTCAGCGCGTCATGTGCCGCGTGCGGCAGCGTGCCCTCCCGGTATTCCTCCGCCAGTTCCCGCACCGGCGCGGCCTCGAACCGCGCGAGGGACGCCTCGTCACGCCGAATCGTCTGCGCGACGGACCACAGCGCCAGGTCCATTTCGGTGGTCACGTTGTGGGGCAGCCCGCGCAGCACGCCCTGCAAGTCCCCCGGCGCCGCAGACGCCCCGAGCAGTGAGCGCGCGGCGGCCAGCATGACGAATCCCGCCACCGCCACCGGCAAAACGGACGGAACCAGGGGAAAGATGCTGCCGAGAATGCGTTCGGCGTGGTCCAGCCGTTCCCGCGGCGTGGACCCGGGCGGTACCGTGCAGAGCTGTTCCAACACCTCCCCCACCTGCTCGGCCCGCCGCAGCGCGGCCTTCGGGAAGAGCACCGCACGCACGAGAACCGGGGCCGCACCGATGCGGGCGGCCACGCGCACGAAGCGCTTCACCACGGGGAAGGGCGACCGGCCGGTGACCAAGAAGCGCGGATCGGCACCGACGGCAGCGAACACGACCGCGGACCGTGCCTCCATCACTCCGAGGGCCCGGCCGATCATCTCGCGGCCGATGCGGCTTTTCAGCATCGGCGTCACGTCCAGGAACATGCGCTGGCCGATCTCGGTGTACGCGCCGGGCCCGTTTCGGGGATCGGCCACGACGACCCCGCCCATCCGGGCCATGGAGGATGCGATCACCCGAAAACCGGCTCGACCCATCGGCGTAATCGGGCGGGTGAGGCCCTGAGCGAGGCTGAGACACAGATAGGCACGCGAACCCGGATGGCTCGAGGTTCGGGGTGCTCGCGGGTACAGCGTGGTCACCGGCCGGGATTGCGTCACCCACAACATCCCGTCGGAGTCGATGGCCCATTCCACGTCTTGCGGTGCCGCGAAGTGCCGCTCGATCCGGCGTCCCAGGGCCGCGATCGCGCGTACCTGCATGTCGTCCAGGCAGGCAGCCGCGGAACCATCGCCCTGATCGACCTGTTCGGTGCCGCCGCACGGCATCGACCGCACGGATGATCGCCGGTCACCGTGCTGCCGCGAACGAATGGTCCCGGACTCGCTGGCCACGACGAAATGATCGGGCGTCACGAGGCCGGATACCACGGCCTCGCCGAGGCCTTCGCTCGCGTCGATGACCGCCTCCCGGCGCCGACCGGTCACCGGATTCGCGGTGAACATCACGCCGGCCACGGCTGCCTGCACCATGCGCTGCACGACGACGGCGAGTGCCACGTCACGGATGCCGTTCTGCGCCCGGTACACCACCGCCCGGTCGGTGAACAGGCTGGCCCAGCAGCGACGCACCGCATCGACGACCGCGGCGCCGCCCACCACGTTGAGGAATGTGTCCTGCTGGCCGGCGAAGCTCGCCGTCGGAAGGTCCTCGGCCGTCGCCGAGGACCGTACCGCCACGGGTTCGTTCTCGCCCCAGCGCGCGTAGGCGCGCCGCACGGCCTCGTCGACCGCGGCGGGAACCGCGCTCGCCAACACGATGGCGCGGGCCTCGCCGGCCAGCCGGGTGAGGCGTGGAACGTCGTCGATGCCCGTGTCGCGCAGGGCGCGCAGCACGGGGTCGAGCGCGGTGTCGGCGGTGCTGAGCCGGTAGGCATCCGTGGTGAGCGAAAAACCGGGCGGTACGGCGAACCCGGCCCGGATCAACACTCCGAGGTTGGCGGCTTTTCCGCCCAGCAACGCGAGAGCATCGGCATCGATCCGGTCCAGATCACGCACGAGCAGCCGCTCCTGGGCTGGCGTGTCAGTACTGTGCATGGTTCTCCGCCCTGGGCCGTTTGGTGGCGCCAGACTAGCACCGGGCCCCTCCCGCCTCAGGCGTCATCGTCCCAGGCGGTGCCCTCGAGGTCACCGCGCAGAGTTCCGGTCGCCGCGTCAACGGCGGCGCCAACGGTGCCGGCAAACCGCTCGGGACGAAACCGGTCGCCCAAGCCGTACTCCCGGAGGGTGTCTTTCACCGGCCCCTTCATCTCGGCGAAAATGAGGGTGATGCCGTGGGATGCGAGAAAATCGTCGAGTGCGATGAGGTCGTCGATCGCGGTGGTGTCGATTTCGGTGATGGGTTCGGCGGCCAGAATAACGGTGCGGATCCCGTCCCCGGCCCTGGCGACCGTGGCCCGCACGAAGTCATCGAACATGCCGCCGTTGGCGAAAAACAGCGGGGCGTCGAAGCGCACGATGACGAGACCGGGAAGCCGCTCGCCCTCGGGGTGCCGCGCGAGATCGTGATAACCGCGCACGCCGCTCACCCGACCGAGCTCCGCGCGGTATGGGCGCCAGGCATGGGCGATGAAGGCCCCGAGGGAGAGCACGATCGCCACGACGATTCCTTCGATCACCCCCACGGCGAGCACTCCGGCGAAGGACGCGAGCGACAGGGCGGCCTCGATCTTATTCATTCTCACGAGCGCAATGAAACCGCGCACATCGACGAGTCCGGCCGCAGCGACGATCACCACGGCGGCGATGGCGGCCGAGGGCAGGTACGCGGTCAGACCCGGCGCGAGCAGCATGAATGCCACGATGAGCAGCGCTCCGACCACGTTCGTGAGCTGCGACCGCGCCCCCGCCTGCTCGGCAACGGGAGTGCGCGACGACGACGCGCACACCGGAAAGCCGCCGAGCAGCCCGCCGGAAATATTCGCCAGACCGACGGCCGTCATCTCCTGGCCCCCGTCGACGCTCTCGCCCCGTCGCGCCGCGAACGAGCGCGAAATCACGGCCGTGTCGGCAAAGGCGATCAGGGCGATGCCCAGCGCCGGCACGACGAGGGGACCCACGTCGTGCCAGCTGAGGCCGCCGAGCGCCGGCGCCGGGATTCCCTGCGGCAGCGCCCCGACGACGGGAAGGTCATTCTGCAGCCCCAACACCGCCGTCAGCGTCGTTGCGCCGACGACGGCCACGATGACACCGACCACGCGGGCCTTGCGCCACGCGAGCACGACAATGACCAGCAACGCGCCGAGCCCGATCAGCGACGCGGTCGGCTGAACCTCGCCGTCGGTGATGCCCCGGACAATGCCGACCGCGTTGCCGATGGGGGTATCCGCCGTCACCTGGAAACCCAGAAGCGCGGGCAACTGCGACATGATCACCAGCACCGCGAGCGCGTTCAGGTAGCCGACTCGCAGGGGCTTGGACAGCAGGTCGGTGATGAATCCGAGCCGCAGAATGCCGCCGAGCAGCAGGATCACGCCGACCATGATCGCGAGCAGCCCGGCGAGGGCCACGGCCCGGGCACCGTCCCCGAGGGCTAGCGGAACAATGGCCACAGCGATGATCGGTGCCAGGGCCGAATCCGGGCCCAGCACGAGAATGCGTGACGGGCCGAAGACGGCGTAGGCGAGCAGCGGAATGATCGTGGCGTAGAGGCCGGCCTGCGGCGGAAGACCCGCTACCTTGGCGTAGCCGATGCCGACCGGGATGAGCAGCGTGGTGAGCACGACTCCCGCCCGCAGATCCGGAAGCAGCCACGCGCGCTGGTAGCTGCGTGCCGTGTCGATTCCCGGCACCCATCGCCGCAGCATCCTGGCAGCCAACCTGTTCCTTCCCGGCACCTCGCTGCGCCCCAAAGTACCAGCCGGCGGGACGGCCGGACAGTGGGCACACACAGGGCCCGGAACGATAACGTTCCGGGCCCTGTGTGTGCCGGCACTGCGCCTGAGCGAACTGCGCCTGCGAGAACTGCGCCTGCGGGCAATTCAACGGCGTGTGACAACCACCAGTGGTGGAGATGCGGGGAATTGAACCCCGGTCCACTGTTGTGGTCATATGCCTTCTACGGGTGTATCCAGTGAAATCGCTTTCTCGGCCCCGGAATTTGCCACTGGCATCTACTCCGACAGGCCCAGCCTTCGTTTAAGTCCCTCTACACCCCGGGGCTCAGTGTAGAAGCAATCTCTCTAGCTGACGTCAGGATCCGGGTAGAGAGCATTCCCAGTCTGACGGTCTCAATGTGGTTCTACTTAGGCCGCGAGGGCGAAAGCGGAACGCGAGACAGTGCGGTTTGAATTGGCACTTATTGTTTTGCAGAGATCGTTTACGAGATAACCCTGCATCCTCGACCCGCTTCTCATAATTGCGCAAACAATGTCGAAACCGATCATCCCCATGAAGAGGTGGTTGTCACACGCTGTTGAATTACCAAACTGCTTTCGCAGCCCTTAACTCTACCGCACGCACAGCCTGGGCACCAGTTAGTCGCCCAGGTGGCGACGGGCAGACATGGCGCGATCCGATTCACGCTTGTCCTGGCGTTCGCGCAGGGTCTGACGCTTGTCGTACTCTTTCTTGCCCTTCGCGACCGCGATCTCCACCTTCGCGCGACCGTTCAAGAAGTAGATGCGCAGCGGAACGAGGGTGTAGCCGCCCTCTTTCGTCTTATGGCTGATCTTGATGATCTCCTGCTTGTGCAGCAGGAGTTTACGCTTGCGGCGGGGCGGATGATTCGTCCAGGTGCCGCCCGAGTATTCGGGAATGTGCACGGCATCGAGCCACATTTCGCCGCCCTCAATGAAGGCATAGCCGTCGATGAGTGAGGCTCGACCGGCGCGCAGGGATTTCACCTCGGTGCCGCTCAAGACCATTCCGGCCTCGTACGTGTCACCGATGGAATAGTCGTGGCGCGCCTTGCGGTTGGACGCTACAACTTTCTCGCCACTTTCCCTGGGCACAATGTCTCCAATACTCGAGCGGCCCGCATCTGCGGGGCAGCCCATCAGTCTAGCGTGAGCAGGCCCGGGGCTAGACCTTGAGGTAACGCGTGATCGCGAAGTTGGCCGAGAACGCCGCCAGGACCGCTCCCACCACCAGCAGAATCGGCACCACAAGCGCCGCGTCATCCATGCCGACCAGTGCGAATCCGGTGAGCCTCATCCCGAGGTACCCCTGCACGAAGAAGTGCACAATGCCCACGATGGCACCGCCGGCCAGCAGCGAGCCCAGGAGCGCCGCGAACACGCCCTCAAGAATGAACGGGGTCTGAATGAACCGGTTCGACGCTCCGACCAGCCGCATGATGCCCAATTCGCGCCGCCTCGAGAATGCCGACAAGCGGATGGTCGTGGCGATGAGCAACGCCGCCGCCACAAGCATGAGCCCCGCGATCCCGATGGCGGTGTAGCTGGCGACGTTGAGCACGGAGAAGATTTGGTCCAGGTACTTGCGTTGGTCGGCCACGTTCTCGACGCCGGATTGGCCGGACAGGCTCTCCACGAGCACGTCAGACTGCGAGGGGTCGTTCAGGTTCACCCAGAACGTCTGGTTGAGCTGGTCCGGGGACACATAGTCGGCGACCGGGTTGCCCTTGAACTGCGTCTGGAAGTTCTCGAAGGCCTGATCGTGGGTCTCGAAGTAGTACTTGTCCACGAACGGCGCGAGGGTCGGCGACTTCAGCTGGTCCTCCACCGCGTCGATCTGCTCCTGAGTTGCTTCGCCCCCGGTGCACGTCTCACCGGACGACACGTCCGTGCACATGTAGATGCCCACCTGCGCCTTCTCATACCAGAAGTTCTTCATCTGGCCGATCTGCATCTGCATCAGAATGGCGGCGCCCACGAAGGTGAGGGAGATGAACGTGACGAGCACGACGGAAACCACCATGGAGGCGTTGCGGCGCAGGCCGTTCCCGGCCTCAGAAAGTACGAGTGCAAGTCTCATCGGGTGGGGCCCACGTTCTGCTCGCCGGTTTGGTCGGGTTTCTCACCCGGGGCACGAAGTCCGAGCTTCTCGGCCAGGGTGAGCTGTTCGGGTGCGTCGTGCTGGGTCACCGGCAGAATCGGGCGTGTCATGGCGGGGACGCTCTCGTCGGCCGCGGTCTCGTCGTCGTTGGCGGGTTCCTCGGCGGCGTCGGCGGGCGGGGAAACGGCCGGTCGATCGAAATCAGACAGACGTGCCGGCTCGGGAGCCGGTGCGGGGACGGGCTCCGGCGTGGGCTCGGCCTTGGGCTCGAGCGTGGGCTCGGGTGTGGGCTCCGGCGTGGGCTCGGGGTCACGCGCCACCGGGGGCGCCGGCGGGAAGAACATCGCCTCGCGGGACGGTGCCTGGGCTGCGACCGCGGGGGGCGCCAGCACGGTGTCCGTGTGCACGGGGGCGACGAACCCGGGAGCCACGGCACGCGTCGCTCCGGCAACGGTCGGGATCGCGGCCGTGGCGTATCCGCCCTCACGCTCGTCGCGCACGATCGTGCCGTGCTCGAGTTCAATCACGCGACGCTGCATTTTGTCGACGATGCCGGCCTCGTGGGTGGCCATGATCACCGTGGTGCCACCGGCGTTGATGCTCGCCAGCAGGGCCATGATTTCGGCACTCGTGGTGGGGTCGAGGTTTCCCGTCGGCTCGTCGGCCAGCAGAATCTGCGGCTTGTTCACGATGGCTCGGGCGATCGCCACACGCTGCTGCTCGCCTCCGGAGAGTTCGTGCGGCAGGCGCAGCGCCTTTTCGGCCAGCCCCACCATCTGGAGCGTGTCGGGTACGGCCTCCTGGATGAAGCCGCGGGACTTGCCGATCACCTGCAGGCTGAACGCCACGTTGTCGAAGACGTTCTTGTTCGGCAGCAGGCGGAAGTCCTGGAACACCACACCGAGGTTGCGGCGAAAGTAGGGGACCTTGCGGTTGGAGATGGAGCGCAGGTCGTGTCCGAGCACGTGAATGCTGCCGCTGGTGGGCTTCTCTTCCTTCAGCACGAGACGCAGACAACTCGATTTTCCCGAGCCGGACGCGCCAACCAGAAACACGAATTCGCCGCGAAGAATCTCGAGGTCAACATTGTTCAGGGCCGGTCGGGTGGTACCGGGATACTTCTTGGTGATGTGATCAAATCGAATCATGGCCTCTTGAGCCTAGGCAGGCCACGGCCGATTTGCCACAGCGACATACCTATTGCGCGCTATCAGTCCCGAAACGATCAGTCCTGGGGCGCCCGTTTGCGCCAGCGGATGCCGGCGGAGATGAATCCGTCCAGGTCACCGTTGAACACGTTGGTGGGGTTGTTGACTTCGTGGTTCGTGCGAAGGTCCTTGACCATTTGGTAGGGCGCGAGCACGTAGCTGCGCATCTGGTCGCCCCAGCTCGCCGTGATGTTTCCGGCGAGTTCCTTCTTGGTCGCCGCTTCCTTTTCGCGCTCGAGCAGCAGCAGCCGGGACTGCAGCACGCGCATGGCCGCGGCGCGGTTCTGGATCTGGCTCTTCTCGTTCTGGCAGCTCACCACCGTGCCGGTCGGAAGGTGGGTGATGCGCACCGCGGAGTCGGTGGTGTTCACCGACTGGCCGCCGGGACCGCTCGATCGAAAAACGTCGACCCGAATGTCATTGTCGGGCACGTCAATGGATTCGGTCTGCTCGATCAAGGGGACGACCTCGACCGCCGCGAACGACGTCTGGCGTTTTCCGGCCGAGTTGAACGGGCTCATGCGCACGAGCCGGTGAGTGCCGGCCTCCACGCTCAGGGTGCCGAAGGCATAGGTGCCGTCAACTTCAACGATGGCCGATTTGATGCCGGCCTCTTCGGCGTAGCTGATGTCCAGCACGCTCGTACGATAGTCGTGCTGTTCCGCCCAGCGCAGGTACATTCGCAGCAGCATCTCGGCGAAGTCCGCGGCATCCACTCCCCCGGCGCCGGCGCGAATGGTGATGACGGCGTTGCGCTCGTCGAACTCGCCATTGAGCAGGGTCTGCACTTCCAGCTCGCCCAGCAGCTTCTGCAGACTGGCAAGTTCGGTCGCCGCCTCATCGGCCGAGTCCTGGTCTCCCTGGCCCTCATTGGCCATCTCGACCAGCAGCTCGAGGTCGTCGAGGCGTGACTCGATGCTCTCGATGCGTTTGAGGGAACTCTGCCGGTGACTGAGGTCGCTCGTGACCTTTTGCGCGTGTTCGGTGTCGTTCCAGAGGTCGGGCGTGCCGGCCTCGTCGCTGAGTTCGGCGATGTCGGCGCGCAGCCGTTCAACGTCGACCACCGAACGAATATCGCCAAACGTGGTCCGCAATGCGGCGATCTGCTCCGAGAAGTTCAAGTCAATCATGTCGGGCTCCAGCCTACCCGGCCCGGTTGGCGCGCGGACCGGCGGTTTCCCGGCGGGGCAGGCGTAGCATCGACACCGATGAGTAACGCCGAGCGCCCCTTCAGCCTGCGGTCGGTCGCCTTGGCTGCTTTTCTGCCGACCCTGCTCTTCTCGGTCGGAGAGGGCGCGATCATCCCGCTGATTCCGCTCGTGGCCAATGATCTCGGCGCCACCCTCGCCGTTGCCGGCTTCATCGCGGCCATGATCATGCTCGGCGAACTCGTGGGCGATATCCCGAGCGGAGCCATCGTCTCGCGCATCGGCGAGCGCAACGCCATGCTGTGGGCGTCGCTGCTCACCATTGTGTCCGTGCTCGTCTGCCTGGTGGCGCCCAACCCCTGGGTGCTCGGGATCGGCATCTTTCTCATCGGCATCGCCACCGCCGTCTTCGCCCTCGCCCGGCATGCTTTCATGGCGAGCTACGTGCCGCGCGTGTACCGGGCGAGGGCGCTCTCCACCCTCGGCGGCGTTTTCCGCGCCGGCTGGTTCATCGGCCCGATCCTGGCGGCCGGCCTCATCTACGTCACCGGGTCGACCCGATCGGCCTTCTGGCTGTTCATCGCCTGCTCGCTGGGCGCGGCCGTCATCCTGTTTCTGCTGCCCGACCCTGCTGCCACGTTTGGCGAACGCCCCGCCCGCGGTCCGGCCGCGGCCGGCCGGCCCGCCACCCTGCGGGCCCCCGGGCTGTTCGCCACCATTCGCGACAGCCGCGCGGTGCTCGTGCGGTTGGGCACCGGCGCCGCTCTCGTCGGTGCCATGCGCGCCAGTCGCACGGTCATGCTTCCGCTCTGGGCGGTGAGTATCGGCATCAGCGCGCCGCACACCGCCCTCATCATCGGCATCGCGGGAGGAATCGACTTCGCCCTGTTCTACGTGAGCGGTCAGATCATGGACCGGTTCGGGCGACTGTGGAGCGCCGTTCCCTCGATGCTCGGCCTCGCGGCCGGCCACCTCGTGCTCGCCGTCACCCACGACCTGCCCACGAACGTGGAGTGGTTCATCGGCATCGCCATGTTCCTGTCCCTCGCCAACGGCATCGGAAGCGGGTTGCTCATGACGCTCGGTGCCGACCTCGCGCCCGTAATCGGCCCGGCGGCGTTTCTCGGGGCGTGGCGTTTCACCGCGGATGCCGGCAGTGCGGCCGCCCCGCTCGCCGTCGCCGGCCTCACCGGAGTCGCCACGCTGTCCATCGCGAGCGGAGCCATGGGCGTACTCGGCCTTTTTGGGGCCATACTGCTATATCGGTATATTCCGCGCTATGCTCCCCACCGGCCGCGATAGCCTTCGTTTTGCGAAAGTGATAGGCATCCCATGCACCTGCTCCGCACCGAAAGGCTCCTGCTGCGGCCGTGGAATGTGACCGACGCGGATTTTCTTCTGGATGTCTACTCACGGTGGGACGTGCAGCGCTACATCGGCGTCGTTCCGTGGATGATGACCTCCATCGATGATGCCCTGGATCGCCTCGCGGCCTGGCGTCTTCTCGACGACGGCGTGCGGGGCGTCTGGGCGGTCACCGAATCGGACAGCGGCAAGCTGCTCGGGACGGTTCTGCTGAAGTTCATTCCGGCGTCCGCCTCGAGTGTGGACGGTGACCGGGCGGGCGACACGGAGATCGGCTGGCATTTTCATCCGGACGATTGGGGCAAGGGTGCCGCGAGCGAGGCGGCATCCGCGGTCTTGCGGCACGCCTTCGCGCACGGCCTCGACCGGATCGTGGCCGTCACCAACCCGCACAACCTGGCCTCGCAGCGGGTGTGCGAACGCATCGGCATGCGCCACGAGGGCGTGACCGACGCCTACTACGACGCCCGGTGCGAACTCTTCGTCGCAACGGCCGCCTGAACGACGCGGAATAATGACTGCGCCCGGGCTGTTGCCTCGGGCATGACCCTCATCGGAGAATACGAAGCAAGCACGGCCCAGTGGGTGCGTGACCAGGTGGACCTCTACGAAAGTTCCGGAGGAACCGAAGGCACCACGTTGCGCGGCATGCCCGTGGTGGTGCTGACGACGCTCGGCGCGAAGTCCGGCAAGCTGCGCAAGGCGCCGCTCATGCGCGTGGAGCACGGCGGCCGCTACGCCATCGTCGCGTCCCTGGGCGGCAGTCCCAAGAACCCGGTCTGGTACGCGAACGTGGTGAAGCACCCCGTCGTGGAATTGCAGGACGGCACGCAGAAACGGGACATGACGGCGCGTGAGGTGACCGGGGACGAGAAGGCCCAATGGTGGGAGCGCGCGGTGGCGGCGTACCCCGACTACGCGGATTACCAGACCAAGACGGAGCGCTCGATTCCGGTCTTCGTGCTCGAACCCGTCGTCGCGCACTAAGCGTGGCGCGTTCGCGCCGCCGCGGCGCCACGATCGACCCGATTCGACTGCACGACCTCGCCGACAACGATGGGTCGCAGCTGCAACGCGGTGACGACCGGGAGGCCGAACGGTTCAGCGGATGCGACCTGACCGCGCGCGACCTCACCGGCGCCTCGTTTCGCGAGTGTGAGTTCGTGGGGGTGACCTTCACGGAGACGAAGCTTCGCGGCGTGACGTTCTCCGAGGTGCAGGCCAGGGACCTGCACGCTCCCGTGTTCAGTGCCCCTCGCTCCACCTGGCGTGACGTGCGCATCGACCATGCGCGTCTCGGCTCGGTCGAGGCCTATGAGGCGCAGATGCGTTCGGTGCATATCGACGGATCCAAGCTCGACTTCGTCAACCTGCGCAGCGCCACCCTCACCGATGTGCTCATCTCCAATTGCATCATCGACGAACTGGATCTCGGCGGCGCCACCGTGCAGCGGCTGGAGCTGCAGAACTGCCGTATCGGCACGCTCGACGTGAATGGTGCCAAGCTCAAGGACGTGGACCTGCGTTCGACCGAGTTCGGTGCCGTCCACGGCCTTGAGGGACTCCGCGGCGCCACGATCGACGACGCGCAGCTGTCGCTGCTGGCGCCGTTGCTCGCCGCGCACCTCGGCATCCTGGTGGAGTAGCGCGCCGCCGCCCTCTTGCGCCGCCGCCCCCTTGCGCCGCCGCCCCCGTTTTCGGCGTTCGCTACGCCGGTTACCGTAGCGAGCACCCATCTCGGGCGCGGTGACGCGCTCGCGGTGACGCTATGGGACGGCGGTGGCCGTGAGCTCGAGGTCGGACCGCGGACGATCCTCACGTTGGGTGGCGACGGCGGCACCGGCGGCCACACACACCACGAGGATCGCGATCTGCTGCTGCAGAGTGAACGATTCGCCGAGCACGAGCGCCCCGAACCCGGCGGCGATCACCGGGCCGAAACTGGTGATGATCGCATACAGTCGCGGGGTGATCCGGCGGAGGATGTACGTGTCGACCGTGTACGGGAACGCCGACGACAGCACGCCGATGAGCACCAGCAGGCCGATGACGCCCCAGTCGAGGCGCGCGAAATCCACGGTGACGAGGGCGAGCGGCACCACGAGAGCCAGGCTGACGAGGCTCGCGATCGTGATGCCTTCCAGCCCCGGAAAATCGGCGGCGACCCGCCGCGTGAGCAGGATGTACGCGGCCCATGCCGCCGCCGCGGTGAGCGCGAGCACGATGCCGAGCAGACTGAGCGTGCCGTCCGACCAGGTGAGTAGAAACACGCCGCCGCCTGCCGCCATGGCAAACACGAAGTCCAGGGGACGACGGGACGTGGCCAAGGCCAGGGCGAACGGGCCGAGGAACTCGATCGTCGCGGCGATGCCGAGTCCGAGCAGGCCCACGGCCTGATAGAAGGTGACGTTCATGACGGCAAGCACAACACCCAGCGCGAGTGCCGGCCACACGCGACGCCAGCTGAGACTCGACAGTTTGGGCCGGTAGAACGGCAGAATCACACCGACCATCACGATCTGGCGCGCGGCGACAACGACCGGTGATCCCACGACGGGAATGAGCAGGCCGGCCAGGCTGGAGCCGAAGTTGATGCTGACCTCGGTGGCGATTTGGGCGCCCGCGCCATTCAATCGGTCGCGTTTGTCGCTCACCGCACGTCCTCCCCTGCACCGAGGAGGTGCTCTATCGAGCGTAGTGGCTACGGGCGGGTGCGGTGAGGCATCCGTTTCTAGTCGGGGATGGGGATGAAGCTGTAGTCGCTCGTGAGGTGTTCCTTCCTGCAGATGCCGCAGTACAGCACCCCGGAGTTGCGCATGGCAACGACCCGTGACGAACACTGAATGACCTTGGGGCCACAGCACGGTGAGATGACCATGTAGCTGCCGGGCTCGGCCGGGTCGTGTCCGCTGAGGCCGCGGTCGTGGTGCACGCCCTCGCAGGGAAAGTTAGTGTCAAAATCGAGCAGTTCGACAATCTCAACGTCGAGAACTGCATCCAATAGCGCATTCATGAAGGGAAACGGTCCGTCCAGGAGGGGAGCCGCGCGGTGGCACATAACACCCGCTGGCGACCACACCGGATGAGCGACGACGAAGCGTCGGTACACCAACCGGGGTCCGGGGCTGGAATGGAGTTAGGGACACATAAGAAGAAAAAATGCTCCTTACAAGGTAAGAAGCAACATTGCCAAGTACACGTTCTGTGCAGAGTACACTAGAAACATCGGAATTGTTACCACATTACCGAGCGGGCAACCGCGGTCACCTCGACGGGGATGCCGTCGGGGACGAACAGGGTCAGGACGGGTGGCCTCCACCAGGCGCTGAGCGACACGGTGGCGCTGTGACCATCGCTCGACAGGGCCTGAGACATGGTCAGGCCTTCGAATTCTTCGTGCGGCAGGGCGAGGTAGTCGGTGACGGCGCCCTGCACATCGGCGGCGTCGAGGGCGCGGTCGGCGTCGGTGGTTCCCCGCTCGACCGCGCCGAATTGGAAGGCCTCCGCTCCGGCGAGCGCCGCCCCGTCCGCGAGGGTGAACAGGCGCTTGCGCTCCAGGTACAGGGACGTCGCGGCGACGACCACGAGGATGAGCGCGAGCGACACGAACCCGTAAAAGATGGTGAGCAGCAGGGTCGAGCCTTCCTCGTTTGCCGCGCCCGGGTTGCGGCGATTCATCGCGTGCCCCAGAACCGGGACACAACGCGCGTGGCGGTGGCTTCCAGCGGGATGCTCGCCGCTCTCGGTAGCGCAAGCAGGTCGGGCACGAGCGGCAGCGTGACCCGAATGCGCACGGTGACGGTGACCGCGCTCTGGCGGGTGAGGCATCCGCCGGCGGGAGCCGTGCAATCAATGACCACGGCGGCGGCGTCCGGGTCGAGGCCGTAATCCATCAGGGCGAAGTGCACGGCGCGGGCGGCCCGCTCGTTGGCGGTCGCCTCATCGGGCGATCCCACGTAAACCCGCGCGGCCTGCCGCGCCGCGCCCTCGACCGCGAGCGACCCGCCCTGCAACGCCGACATTGCGACGACCAGATAGACGAGCGGTACCAGCAGGATCATGCCGGCGGTGATGAATTCAAGTGCGGCGGAACCGGCTTCGGAATCATCGGCCATGAGGCTCCGGGCCTCCTGGGCCCGCCTTGACCGCAGCAGTCTCAGGTAGGACGACCAGGAGCGGTCACTCCCCCGCCGTCTCCCGAGCCGCATGGCCTTCGACCTCCAACCGGCGATTGATGCCGATCAGACCCAGAAGCGGCAGCGGGGCGACAACGCGCATCTGCACGGTCGCCACTCCGCCTTCGGAGCCGTAACTCGCCGTGATCCCGCGGGCGTAGGCCGGTCCCACCGCAATCTGAATCAAATCTCGCGTGCGCGCAATTCCCTCCGCCAGGCTGCTGTCCGCGAGGGAGGCATAGCGAGCGCCCTCGGCTGCCGCGTCCAGCACGGTGTTGCGCACGTGCAAGGCAAGGGCAAGTTGCATGACCCCGAGCGTGAGCACGGTCAGAAGCGATGCGACCATGACGAACTCGGCGACCGCCGAGCCGCGCTCCGAGGAGGCGAGGGTGGGCGCCCGCACCGCGCGGAGCATCCGTTTCACGGCGATCACCGCTCAGATGCCGCTGACCCGCGAGATGGCCTGCTCGAAGACACCACTCAAGGCGGGACCGGCGAGGCCCCAGATGATGAGCACCAGCCCCGCGGTCATGAGGGTGATCAGCACCCAGCCGGGAACATCTCCCCTCTCATCGGTGAGGCGAACGGCAAGGCGGCGCATGAGCTGTGACATCATCGTCTGCTTTCCTGAAAAATCACGGTCGAATGGCACGGTCAGAAGCCGGACTGCAACACAACGAGCCCGGGGAAGATGGCGAAAAGTATGGTCATCGGCAAAATGAGAAATACCAGCGGCACGAGCATCGCGACTTCTTTCTTGCCCGCGATCTCGAGCAGGACCCGCTTGGCCTGGTCGCGGGCATCTTGCGCTTGCGCCCGCAGCACTTCGGCGAGTGGGGAGCCGCGGTCGAGTGCTCCCGTGACCTGGTCGACGAGCCGCGTCACCTCCGGCAGCTGGATGCCGCGCGCCAGCGACTGCAGCGCCACAGCGAACGGCACCCCCGTGTGCACCTCGGTCACGACGCCCGCAAATTCCCGGGACAGCTCCCCCGAACTCGTGCCCGACACCCGTCGCAATGAATCAAGGATTCCTTCGCCCGCGGACAGCGACAGGGTGAGGAATTCCAGGATCGTGGGCAGTTCGCTGCGCATACGTGCGAGCCGAGCGGTGGCGGCGCGCTGCAGCAGCCACTCCCGCGCGAGCGCCCCGCCGCAACCGGCGAGCAGGGGCAGGCTGAGCTGAAGCACGAGCGGCAGCGCTCTGACCGCCGGCAACGCCGCGGTGAGTACCACCCCGCCCGCCAGGGCGACGAGCCCCCACACCAGTTGGCCCGAACGGAACTCGTCGACGGTCCGGCTCGACCCCGCCTGCCGCAGGCGTCGTTCAATCGTCTCCGCTCCACCGAGGACGCTGGAAAACCCACGTTTGAGCCACCCGAATGCCGGCGAAAACAGCGTGCCGAGAATCGGAATCGGATCCACAGTCACGCGACTGACGAAGGCCCGTGCCTCGGCCGACACATCCACAATGTACGGCGCGACCCGATCCGCCAACCGTGGTCGACTGAGCCTCGGCATCAGGCTCACGAGCGACCACAACCCCACCCCGAGCGTGGTGCCCAGCAGCACGGCCCAGCCCAGCGAGGTCGTCACGGGCAGCACCCGCGCCGCCCGCGACTCTCCGTGCCGGAAACGATCATGGATGCATGATGCCGCGATAGCGCAAGTGATCAGCAGTTATCCACAGGCTGATTCTGAGGATGTTTCAGCGTCCCGCAAGCACGCAGCACGCGGCCCGGCGCATTTCCACTATCCGTCACCTGGACAATGGCGATACCTTCTGGGCATGCCTGTGAATGTCGGTAGTGCCGTGATGCTGTGGAACGTGCCCTGGGATGGCACTTTCGCCGCGGCCATCGTCGCCGCTCTTGTGAGTTTGCTGACCTTGGGCTGGACGATCCGGTCCGGGACCCTCACGCGCAATCACGCGACCCAGCTCAACACCATGCAGGTCGAGGCGCAGAAGACGCTGCTGGAGCGGCAGGTGCAGGCGCAGGATGAACAACTACAACGGCAGGTCACCGCCCAGGAGAAGCAATTGGAGCGCCAGATCACGGCCCAGGAACCGGCTCAGGCGCGCACTCAATTCATGGAGCGGGTGAGCTGGGCGTCCACTCTCGTGGCGAGTAATATCGCCAGTGACAAGTACTTGGGCCTTGAAATGTTCAAACTCCTGGTCGTTGCTGGATGGGCAACCGCAGCGGACCGTGAGTATGCTCACAACATTGCAACCCAACTGGAGCAAGGGTAGGGATCTGTCAGATGGTTACCGATGACGACGTTCGACGGTCTGCACGAGAGCTTCGCCTCCTGCTGGACTCGTTGCCGGCGGCAAATTCGAACTTCATCACCGGCTCGCTCCCGCCGACAATCGACGCGACACCGCCGATGAACGTCTCCGAGCTCAGATCAGCCCTCATCAAGGCGAATGAGACTCTGGAACGTACAGAAGACCAGCTGGCCGAAGCCCAGGAGCGCGAGGCGGATGCCGAAACGAAAGCCGACCGACTTCGTCACCTCCTCGCCCGAAAGACCGCATGGTATGCACGCACAGCGAAAACCGGGCGCATTGTGGGCATCACAGACGCCGGCTATCGCGCGAATCGCGGCGCGGTGAAGATCGTCGTCAACGACAAAATGTTGAACGTACCCGCTGGCGGCACCGTGCGACTGACGGATATTGACCCCGGTCAGATCGAAATCAAAAAAAGCATTCCCTTGCGGCAGCCGTCGTGGGTCAAGGGGATAACGAAACTGAACTGAAGTTCACCGCGCGGATTTCTAACGAAACCAACGATGTTCCTCGGGCAGCCGCCCGAGCGCGACCATCACCCGGTAGGCCACAACAGAGACCACCAGTCCACCGACGATCACCCCGGTGCCCGCCGGAGTGTTGTAAGCGAAAGCGGCTTCGGGCCGCGAGGCCAGCAGCACGAGGATGATCCACGGCGCCGCCACGCCCATACGCGCGGCATTCACAATCCACGACTGCCGAGCCTCAACCTCCGAGCGGATGGCGGCGTCCTGCCGCAACCAGGCCGCGAGGTTGCGCAGCACCACGGTCACATCGCTGCCGCCCACCTCCCGCGCCATGCGCAGGGTCTCGAGAATGCGATCCGCGACGGGGTCGGCCAGGCTCCGTTTGAGCTCGTCGACGCAGTACGTGAAGTTGCCGGTGGCTCGATATTCCCGTTCGAACTGCGCAAAGGCACTGCGCGTGGGCGCCGGCCCGGACAGCGCGAGGCTACTCACGCTATCGGGAAGCGCCAGACCCGAGCGCAGCGCCGACACGAGGTGGTCGACGACATCGGGCCAGACCGTGCGATTCGCCCGGCGCCGAGCCCGCGCCCGCCACGACACGACCAGCGACGGCAACACGAGACCCAGGATTCCGGCCACAACCGACAGCGCCCGCACCGCGAACAGGCCCTGCACGAGTCCGGTCGCGGCAAGCGCAACCACTCCCGAGATCGCCAGGAAGACCCCGAGCGGCACGGCGCCCAGTCCCGCCTGCGCGAGAAGGGTACGCCAGCGACCCACGAGGGTGGGCGCGCTGGACACGGCCCTGGCCTGCGCGGGCCACATCAGCGGCGACGCCAACAGCACCAGGCCGGCGCCGAGCAGGCAGCCGAGCGCGATGATCATGCCGCACCGTGCCGCAGTACCTGGGTCGGGTCGAGGCCGCTCGCCCGAAACTTCGCCAGCTTCGTGGGATGCCCCCCGGTGGGTTGCAGGTGACCGTCGGGTGACAGAAAGATCGGGCTCGCCTCGATCATCGGCCCGGCGAGCTGCCCGCTCGGTGCGATGATTTCGGTGACGCGGCGGCGCCCGTGCCGGTCGATCTCGCAGTGCACGACAATGTCGATGCACCCCGCGACGGTGGGCAGCACGAAAGATGAGTCGATGTTGCGGCCGGCCAGCAGCGGCAGCGTCGAGAGCTTCGCGAGGGCATCCCGGGCACTGTTGGCGTGAATGCTGCACATCCCCGGCAGCCCGCTGTTGAGAGCGATGAGCAGGTCGAGGCTCTCGGCCTCCCGCACCTCCCCCACGATGAGTCGATCGGGTCGCATGCGCAGAGACTCTTTGATCAAGCGCCGCAGGGTGATTTCCCCCGTTCCTTCGAGGCTCGGCTGGCGGCATTGCATGGCGACGACGTCTCGCGCGCTGAGGTCCAGCTCGAATGTCTCCTCCACCGTCACGATGCGTTCGCCGGGCCGGGTGGCCGAGAGCAGCGCGTTGAGCATCGTCGTCTTGCCCGCCTGCGTGGCCCCGGAAACGAGGATGTTCTGGCCGGACAGCACGCACAGTCGCAGGAATTCCGCGGCCTGGGTGGTGAGCGAGCCGAGCGCGACGAGCTGGTTCAGGTCGTGGATGCGGCGGGTGAACTTGCGGATGTTCACGGCCCAGAATTTGCGGGTGATGTCGGGAATCACGACGTGCAGTCGCGACCCGTCGGGCAGGGACGCGTCGACGAAGGGTGAGGACAGGTCGACGCGCCGACCGGAGGCCTGCAGCATCCGCTCGACGAGGTCGCGCACCTCACGCTCGGTGAGCAGCAGCGTGGTGAGCTCCGGCACGCCGTCCCGAGCCACGAACACCCGCGCCGGCCCGTTGATCCAGACCTCCTCGATGTCGGGATCGTCGAGAAACGGCTGCAGCGCACCGAACCCGGTGAGCGACGCCACGACCTCCCGCGTCGCCTGGTGCTCGTCGGCGAGCAGCGGCAGGGAGCCGCCGAGGGCGCGTTCGCTGTAGCGCCGCACCTCGTCGCGCACGTACTGCTCGGCGAGCGCGTTGTCGGCCGCCAGATCGACGCCGTCACGGCGCACGCGCAGGCGCACCTGCTCGGTAATGATGCGAACGGCCTCAGTCATGGGTGAATGATGCCCCATTTCCCCGGCCGACACCGAGTTATCCACAGCCCCGTTCGCGCCACGCTCGTCCGGCATCCGCTGCTAGTTCAGGACAGACACGACCGCCGGCCCCGAACACCCCCGAAACAACAGGGGCGGGCGGATGCCGGCGGTCAGATCTCCTGAATTAGCGACCACGCACGAGGGCTACCGGGCGGACCAGCCGCCGTCCATCGTGTAGCTCGAGCCGGTGACCATGGCCGCGTGATCCGACGCGAGCCAGGCCACGAGGGACCCGACCTCGTCTGGTTCGACGAGGCGCTTGATCGCGCTTTCGGTGAGCATGATCTTGCTCAGCACCTCCGACTCGGGGATGCCGTGCGCAACGGCCTGGTCGGCGATCTGCTTCTGCACGAGAGCCGTGTTTACATACCCCGGGCTCACGCAGTTGCTCGTCACCCCGTGCTCGCCACCCTCCAGGGCGGTGACCTTGGAGAGTCCCTCCAGCCCGTGCTTGGCGGACACGTACGCGGACTTGAATGGTGACGCCCGCAGCCCGTGCACCGACGACACGTTGATGATGCGGCCGAAGTTGCGCTCATACATCTGCGGCAGCGCCGCCCGAATGAGCAGGAACGGGGCCTCGAGCATCAGCGCGAGAATGCGGCGGAAGTCGCCCGGGTCGAAGTCCTGAATCGGACTGATCCGCTGGATGCCCGCGTTGTTGACGAGGATATCCACGCCGTCCATCGCCGCGGCGAGGCCCTGCCCGGCGAACTCCTCGGTCCTCAGCAGGTTGACGGCCCAACTCGAACCGCCCACCTCCTCGGCGAGCGCGGCCGCCCCGTGAGCGTCCATGTCCGCAACGATCACGTGGGCACCCTGATCCGAAAGGGAACGCGTGATTGCCGCGCCGATTCCGCTCGCTCCCCCGGTGACCATCGCTCGCTTGCCTGCGAGCGGGCCGGAACGGTGAACGGTGAGTAGTGATGGGAGTGTGTCAGTCATGATTCGCCTCTCGAAGGGGGTAGCGGATGGTGCTGCTACTTGACCGGTACGGCCGTGGGCAGTCCGTGCTTGCGGGCGTCGATGGCATCGATCTCGCGCAGCGAGGAGCCCTTGGATTCCTTGAGCGTGAGCACGGCGACGACGGTGATCGCGCAGGCGATCGCGAGGTAGATCGCGACCGGCACCCAGGAGTCAAACTGCTTGAGCAGCGCGACGGCGATGATCGGCGCCATCGAACCGGCCAGGATCGACGTGACCTGGTAGCCGAGCGAGACACCGGAGTAGCGCATCCGGGTCGGGAACAGCTCGGCCATGATCGCGGGCTGGCCGGCGTACATCAGGGCGTGGAAGCACAGTCCCAGGGTGATCGCCAGGATGATCAGAACCGGGTTCTCGGTGTCGAACATCGGGAAGGCGAACAGTGCCCACGTCGCGCCGAGCACGGCGCCGGCCAGGTAGACCGGCTTGCGGCCGACCTTGTCGGAGAGGCGCCCGACCTGCGGGATCACGAGGAAATGCACGAGGTGGGCCAGGAGCAGGGCGAACAGCAGCTTGCTGGTGTCGTACTGGTGCACCGTGACGAGGTAGACGATCGAGAAGCTCACGATGATGTAGTACAGGATGTTCTCGGCGAAACGCAGGCCCATGGCGCTGAGGATTCCGCGCGGGTACTTGCGTACAACTTCGAGCACACCGTAGTTGACGGCCTTCTGGGCCTCGGCCTGGGCGCGAGTCTCGAGGAAGATCGGGGCTTCGCTGACGTGCGTGCGGATGTAATAGCCGACGACCACGATGATGGCGGAAAGCCAGAACGCGACGCGCCAGCCCCAGCTGAGGAACGCCTCGGGGGTCAGAAGCGCGGAGCTGGCCAGCAGTACGAGGGTCGCGAGCAGGTTGCCGACCGGAACCGCGGCCTGGGGCCAGCTGGACCAGAAACCGCGGGACTTGTTGGGGCTGTGCTCGGCGACGAGGAGCACGGCGCCGCCCCATTCGCCACCAACCGCGAAGCCCTGAATGAAGCGGAGGGCGATGAGCAGCGCGGGGGCCCAGTAGCCGATGCTGTCGAAGCCGGGCAGGCACCCCATCAGGAATGTCGCGACACCGACGAGGACGATCGTGAGCTGCAGCGTGTGCTTGCGGCCCAGCTTGTCGCCGATCTGGCCGAAGACGATGCCGCCCAGCGGGCGGGCGAGGAATCCGACCGCGTAGGTCAGGAAGGCGGCGAGGATGCCGTCCAGTTCGCTGCCCGCGTTCGGGAAGAAGACCTTGCCGAAGACGAGGCTCGCTGCCGTGGCGTACAGGAAGAACTCGTACCATTCCACGACGGTCCCCACCATCGACGCGGCCACAATCTTCTTGAGCCCGGAGGTTTCGGTGACGTCACCGTTCCCCGTGCTGCCTGCGCCGGGTTTCGCGCCCCCAACTTGCTGATTGACGCTCATGTCAGTCTCCTTCAGTGTCGTCTCTGACACGGGATGGGCCGGCACGGGGCCGGCACGGTATGGGTGATGGCGCGCGTGCCTGAAGCAGACGCCTTCACCGAGTATTCCTGTCACCTCGGCGTGCAACAAGAACCACTTCGACACACGCTGTGTGCATAATTGCAGACATGACTTTTCTGTCCGCGTCACACACTCCCCCGAATCCTGATGACCTGCTCGTTCTGCTCGCCGTCGCGCGCACGGGTCGGTACACCCTCGCCGCCGAAAGCCTGGGCCTCAACCACACCACCATCTCCCGACGCATCACCGCGCTGGAGAAGGTGCTCAACGGCCGGCTGCTGTCAAAGACCGTGGGCGGATGGGAACTCACAGACCTCGGCATCCGCGCCGTGGAAGCGGCCGAAAACGTGGAATCGGCCGTGGCCCTGCTCGCCACGCCCCTCGGAGCGGCACCGCAGCTGTCCGGCGTCGTGCGAATCTCCGCAACCGACGGCTTCAGCGCGTATATCGCCGCGCCTGCCGTCGCCAACCTGCAGCGCAGGAATCCCAAGCTGCGAGTGGAGATCGTGACGGTGACCCGCCGCGCCCTGCAACACCGTTCCGGTCTCGACATCGAGGTGGTCGTCGGTGAGCCGCAGGTGCACCGGGCCGAGGCCTTCCGCCTCGGTGACTACATGCTCGGCATGTATGCCTCGCGCAATTACCTCGCCGAGAATGGAATCCCGCAAAGCATCGCCGAGCTCTGCACGCATCCGCTCGTGTATTTCGTGGACTCGATGCTGCAGGTGGATGACCTGGATGCGCCGCGTCGCATCGTGCCGGAGATGCGCGACTCGATCAGTTCGACGAACGTGTTCGTACACGTGGAGGCGACGCGCGCGGGAGCCGGTATCGGTTTTCTGCCCTGCTTCATGGCCGACCAACACAGCGACCTCGTGCGGCTGCTGCCCGACGATTTCAAGGAACAGCTCCCGTATTGGATGGTCTTGCGACCGGATTCCCTGCGCCAACCCGCCGTCGCGGCCGTCGTCAACGCCCTGCGCTCCCAGACGGCCGCGTACGCCCATGTGCTGATGGGTCGCTCCGTCGCGCAGTGACGGTGGCGTAATGAAAGTAGACTGGCACGGTAATTGCGGGAGTGGTGGAATTGGTAGACACGCAGGATTTAGGATCCTGTGCTTTCGAGCGTGGGGGTTCAAGTCCCCTCTCCCGCACCATGGGAAGTACAGCCGCGCAACCTCTGCTGAACTCACCCTGGTCCCGCTCGGATTGAAATATTCCGGTCAGACCTGATAGCTTCGGGAAATCTGATTGGCACCCTTTTGTCCCCAAACGCAAACGTGTGTCGGTCCACTCCCACTGGCGGACGCGGCCGTCTGCAGTGGCTTAGCAAAAAGGGGGAGAACTTCTTGGGTTCCCTAGTTCTGATGATCATTGGTCTGGCCGTTATGGCGGCCGGCTACTTCGTTTATTCCAAGTTTCTCGCGCGCAGGGTCTTCAAACTCAAGGACACCTTCGTGACCCCGGCTCACGAGCTCAAAGACGGCGTGGACTACGTGCCCACGAACAAGTTCATACTGTGGGGCCACCATTTCACCTCCGTCGCCGGAGCCGCCCCCATCGTCGGACCCGCGATTGCGGTGATCTGGGGCTGGCTCCCCGCCTTGCTGTGGGTGACCCTCGGCACAGTATTCTTCGCCGGGATGCACGACCTCGGCGCGCTGTGGGCCTCGACGCGTAACAAGGGACGCTCCATCGGCGGACTGTCCTCCCGATACATCGGAAAACGCGGGGCCAATCTGTTTCTGGTCGTGATTTTCCTGGTCCTGCTCATGGTGATCGCGGCGTTCGCCGTCGTCATCAAGAACCTGCTCATCAGCACGCCGGGAGCGGTCATCCCCGTGTGGGGCGCGATTGTCGTCGCCCTTCTGGTGGGCGTGGCGGTGTACCGGCTTCGCTGGCATTTGCTGCCCGTTACCGTCGTCGGCGTCGCAGCGCTTTATGCGCTTATCGTGCTGGGCGACAAGATGCCGGTGGTGCTCCCCGAATCAACACTGGGAATGTCGCCCGCCACATTCTGGATTGTCGCTCTGTTCGCCTATGGGGCGATCGCGTCGCTTCTGCCGGTGTGGGTCCTCCTGCAGCCGCGTGACTATATCAACGGTGTGCAGCTTTTCGTCGGCCTGATCCTGTTGTTCGGATCCGTCCTGCTGGCCACGCTGTTCTCCGCAACACCGCCGGCTATCGTCGCCCCCGCCATCAACATGAACGTTCCCGCGGGCACGCCGGCCATGATTCCGCTGCTGTTCGTGACCATTGCGTGTGGCGCCATCTCGGGGTTCCACGGCATGGTGGCCTCCGGCACCACATCGAAGCAGCTCGACAAGGAAACGGATGCTCGTTTCGTCGGGTACTTCGGCGCTATCGGTGAGGGCCTGCTCTCCCTGGGAACGATCCTCGCGGTCGTCGGTGGATTCAAGTCGGTTGCCGAGTGGAACGACATCTACAGCTCGTTCGGCTCCGGCGGCGTCAATGCCTTCGTTCAGGGCGGTTCGGCGCTGATGCAGAACGGCATCGGCCTGCCGGCCTCACTGAGCGCCACGCTGTTGGCGACCATGGCCGTGCTGTTTGCCGCAACCACGATGGACACCGGAATGCGGCTGCTGCGCTTCGTAGTCCAGGAAGTCGGCGTCACCTTCAAGGTCAGGATCGGCAACATCACGGCGACCCTCATCGTCGTGGCACTCGGCCTCGGCCTGACGTTCTCCCAGGGGCTCGGAGGCGAGGGCGGCCTGCGCATCTGGCCGTTGTTCGGAACCACCAACCAGCTGATGGCGTCGTTGACCCTGTCGATCGTCGCGGTCATGCTGATCCGTAAGGGACGCAACCCCCTCGCGGCCTTGATACCGCTGGTGATCATCTTCGTCATGGCATTCTGGGCAGCGATCGTGCAGCTGGGCAGTTTCATGAATCCCAGCGACCCGGATTGGATGCTTTTCTCGCTCGACGTGATCATCATCGTGGCCAGCGTGTGGGTCGCCGTCGAAGCGACCCTGGCAATGCGCAACGCCAAAAAAATGGTTCCCGAACACGAAGACGAAGACGCTGATGCGAGCATGGAACTGACCGGCACCAAGGCGACGTCCGACTAGATGGAACCTGTGCAGATTGGCCGGCGTCGGGAGGCTTTCTCCCGGCGCTGGTCCGCGTTTTGGGAGGGCCTGCACGAGTTCTATGTGGGCCCGTACCGTCAGATGTTCAAACGGGAGCAGCAGGCCGAAGACGACCTGTTCATGGTTGCCGTCCTGGGCGAGGCCCTGGGCGTGCCCGACCCGGCCGCGTATTACACCGCCGAACTCATGCCCGCCCTCTGGGAGGACTTCCACGCCTGGCATCGCCGGATGGGAATCCCCCGCTCACCATTGGACCAAATCGGATGCTGCTGACACTCGCCGGCGAGCGGAAAGTGCTCTTCGTCGGAGGCAAGGGCGGAGTGGGCAAAACCTCCGTGGCATCCGCTCTGGCTCTTGCGCGTGCCCGGAATGGCGGACGGGTGTTGCTCGTCTCCACAGATCCGGCACACAACCTCGGACATATCTGGGATACGGCCTTGTCGGATGCCGCCGCACGGGTTTTCACCGCATCCGATGGATACGTGGATGCCGTTGAGATAGACCCGCGCGCCACCATCGAGCGGCATTTCGCGGTGGTCGGCGCCACGATGATGAAGCTCCTGCCCGAGCGGCTGCATCGTTCGGCGAAGGCGCACCTCGAGCTGGCGAAGACCGCGCCGGGCAGCCACGAGTCCGCCGTGCTCGAACGGATCGCCGAGCTCATCGATCATGGTGTTGAGGCCTATGACCTGGTGGTGTTCGACACCGCGCCGTCGGGCCACACGCTGCATCTGCTCAGCCTGCCGGAGAAGTTGACGGGGTGGACGGAATCGCTGCTCGCCAGCCGCTCCCGATCGGACCGATTCGCCGCGGCGGCTCGAGGAATTGTCGGGGGTGAAGACCCGGAGGCCGCAGCAGACTCGGAACTGCGGCGCACATTGATCGCCCGCCGTGACCGGTTCGCGCGCATGAGCAAGACGATAACCGATGGCACCATCACGGGCTTCGTGGTCGTGACCCTCGCGGAAAAGATGCCGGTTGCCGAATCCCTTGACATCGTCCGTCAATTACACGAGTTAGGCGTCGACGTCACATCCCTTGTGGTCAACCGCCGCTCCCCTGCTGACGCCGGCGCCTTCCTCGCTGAACGCAGGAAACGCGAAGATGCCTGTCTCCAAGAGCTCCGTGGGCACCTCCCTACCGTGCCGATGACCGAACTGCCGCTGCTGAATCGAGATATGACCGGCGAAGATGCGCTGGAGGAACTCGCGACGCTACTCAGCGCGGCCTAGCGTTTCATCACCCGGCGCCGATGCCGGTCCGCGAGCTTGGGCACACGGTCAACGGTCCAACCGTGGCGACGACTGCACCGGCCGCCGACGTTCCAGCAGACGGAGACACGGTCCTCCAGAAGGCGGACTGGATGTCGTCGGTGCTGGCGGGAGCATCCGTTGCGTCCCTCGCCGGCGCGGGTCTCGTCGCGCTGGGGTTCCGGCAGCGACGACCGGTGTTGGGCTGAGCAGACCGCCAAGAGGGGCCGTCCTCCGGGCGAACTATCGATCAAACGCGGTACTCTGTGCCACGACGGCTCATCCTTGAGACGTCGTCAACTGGAGTAGTCACCTGTGATTCAAACCGCCTTGATTCCCTGGCTGGATCCGAACCAGATTATCAATTCGGCCGGCCCGTGGGCCCTGCTTGTCGTGTGCGCCATCGTCTTCGCCGAGACCGGTCTGCTGGTCGGGTTTCTGCTGCCCGGTGACACCCTTCTCGTGATCACGGGCCTGCTCGCCTTTCCGGCGGCGGGAGTGATCCCCATCGACATCTGGTGGGTGGCTCTGGCCATCGGTTTGGCCGCGTTCCTCGGTGGCGAGGCCGGATACTTCATCGGGCACAAGTTCGGGCCGCACGTCTTCGAACGCAAGGAGTCCGGCCTGTTCAGCATCGCGAACGTGGAGCGCACCAATTCGTTCTTCGTGCGTTTTGGCGGGGTGGCCGTCATCGTCGCCCGGTTCGTGCCCGTCGTGCGCACGTTCGCCCCGGTGGCCGCCGGCGTGGGCAAGATGAACTACCGCAAATACACGCTCTACAACCTGATCGGCGCCCTGGCCTGGGGTACCGGGCTCACCTACACCGGCTACTTCCTCGGCTACATCCCACCGGTCGCGGACTTTGTGACGAGTTACATCGACCTGATTCTGCTCGGCGCCGTGGTCATCACGCTCATACCGACGCTTTTTCACTACGTGCAGTCCACGGTCAAGGCCCGCCGTGCGGCGCGCATCGCGCTGCTGGACCGCCCGGAGGTCTAGCACAAGCAGGCGCACCGACCGAGGCGTGCCCGGTCAGGGATGCATGTGGTCGTGCCCGTGGTCGGCGTGTTCCGCGGGCTCCAGCTGAAAGGTCGAGTGATCCACGTCGAAGTGCGTCGACAAGCACTCGGACAGCTCGTCGAGGAGCGCCCCGGCGCCGCCCTCGGCGAGCACCTCCGCCTCGACCACGATGTGCGCGGTGAAGACGTGCGCGCCGCTCGTGATCGCCCACACGTGCACGTCGTGCACGGCAACGACGCCGGCGGCCCCCTCGAGGTGGCGGCGAATTTCGGCCACATCCGTGTCGGCCGGTGCCGATTCGCTGAACACGCGCACCACGTCCCGCAGCAGCACGAAGGCGCGCGGCACGATCATCGCCGCGATGACGAGCGAGGCGATCGCATCCGCCGGGGCGAAGCCGGTGAGCAGGATGACGGTGGCCGCGATGATCACCGCCACCGAACCGAGCGCGTCACCGAGCACCTCGAGGTAGGCCCCGCGCATATTGATGGATCCGGCCGCCGCCGGGCGCAGCAGGAGCAACGCGGCAATGTTGGCGACGAGGCCAATGATGGCCACGACGAGCATCGGACCGCCGAGAACCTCAACATCCACGGGGTTCAGCAGCCGTTCCACCGCCCCGATCACGACGAACACGGCGACGCCAAGCAGAATCAGCCCGTTGATCAGCGCGCCGAAGACCTCGGCTCGTTGATAGCCGAAGGTCTGCCGGTCCGTCGCCGGTCGTGCCGCGACGATGGTGGCGGTGAGGGCGACGACCAGACCGAGCAGATCGGAGAACATGTGGCCGGCATCGGCCAACAGGGACAACGAACCGCTGAGGACGGCGCCCACGATTTCGGCCACGAGCACGAGCCCGATGATGCCGATCGCGAGGGACAGGCGGGTACGGTTCGACCCCGAGGCGTGCGCGTGGTCATGACCCATGCCTCCACGTTAGGTGGGCCGGTGCCTGAATGCCAGCCGGGCCACTAGTTGGGAATGAATGCCATTCTCGACTGCCCGTTATCCGCCGAGAACCTCGCGAACCACGGGGATGAGCGCTTCGAAGGCCATCGCGCGATGACTGACCTGGTTCTTCACATGAGCGGAGAGCTCCGCCGCGGAGATCGCGTAGCCGTCCGGGAGGAAGATCGGGTCGTATCCGAACCCGTTGGTGCCGTTCGGCTCGTGCAGCAGCTGCCCCGGCCACTCGGCGGACACGGCGCGTTCGGTACCGTCCGGGAGGGCCAGTGCGGCGACGCAGGTGAAGTGCGCTCCCCGGTCGTCGTCGGCGATGTCGCTGATCTGCGACAGCAGCAGCCGCAGGTTCGCCTCGGGGTCGCGGGCCGGGCCGGCCCAGCGCGCGGAGAAGATGCCCGGTGAGCCGCCCAGCACGTCCACGCAGATGCCGGAGTCGTCGGCGATGGCCGGCAGGCCGGTGTGGGCCGCGGCGGCCCGCGCCTTGATCAGCGCATTGTCGGTGAACGTCGCCCCGTCTTCAATTGGTTCGGGGCCGTCGTAGGCGAGCACCTCGATGCCGGGCAGTTGCGGCTCCAGGATGCGGCGCAGCTCGTCCACCTTGTGGGCATTGTGCGTGGCCAGCACGATCTGCATCGGGTCAGGCCTCCAACGCGCGGTTTTGAAATTCGGTCAGGGTGATGGCGCCGCCGAGCGCGAGGTCGAGCAGGGTGTCGAGTTCGCTGCGGTCGAAGGGCGCGGCTTCCGCGGTGCCCTGCACCTCGACGAACTTGCCGCGGCCGGTGACCACGACGTTCATGTCGGTGTCGGCACGCACGTCTTCGGTATATGCCAGGTCAAGCATGGGCACACCCTTGATGATGCCGACCGACACGGCCGACACGCTGTCGGTGAGCGGCTGAGCCTTCTGCGCGATGAACTTCTTCTCACGGCCCCATTCCAGGGCATCCGCGAGGGCCACGTAGGCGCCGGTGATGGCCGCCGTGCGCGTACCGCCGTCGGCCTGCAACACGTCGCAGTCCAGCACGATCGTGTTCTCGCCGAGGGCCTTCATGTCCACGACGGCACGCAGGCTGCGCCCGACCAGGCGGCTGATCTCGTGCGTGCGCCCGCCGACCTTGCCCTTGACCGATTCGCGGTCCATGCGGGAGTTGGTGGAACGGGGAAGCATCGCGTATTCGGCGGTCACCCAGCCCTTGCCTTTGCCGGACATCCAGCGGGGCACACCGTTGGTGAACGAGGCGGTGCACAGCACCTTGGTGCGCCCGTAGGAGATCAGTGCCGAACCTTCGGCCTGGTCGCTCCAGCCGCGCTCGATCGTTACGGGGCGCAGCTCGTCGTTGGTGCGTCCATCGATACGTAAGAGGTCGTTCACGGGGTCTCCTTGAGGGTCGTGTGCGGGTGCAGTGCGGCGAACTCGTTGAGGTCGCTGAGGCTGAGGGAACCCGTTTCGATCAGGTTGACCCGGGAAATTTCTGGTCCGAGCAGCCGGTGTGCGAGGTTCAGAAAATCGTCGGCGCTCGCGCCGGTGGCCTCGTAGCGGTATGTCGGGGCCGTTCGCACCTGGCGTTCGAGGCCCTGGCTCACGAGTACGCGGTACACGTCATTGGCTGTTTCCGTGTCGCTGGACACGAGAGTCACGGCATCCCCCATCACGTAGGAAATCGCGCCGCGCAGGAAGGGGTAGTGCGTGCAGCCGAGCACCAGAGTGTCGACGTCCGCATCGCGCAGCGGTGCGAGGTATTCCTCGGCGACGGCGAGCACCTCGGCGCCCGAGGTGACACCGGCCTCCACGAATTCAACGAAGCGGGGGCAGGCCTGACTGAACAGGCGGATGTCCGTGGCCGCGGCGAAGGCATCGTTGTAGGCCCGGGAATTCACCGTTCCGCTGGTGCCGATCACCCCGACCCGCTTGTTGCGGGTGGTGCCGACGGCCCGGCGCACGGCCGGCTGGATGACCTCGATCACGGGCACGCTGTACCGCTCTCTCGCGTCTCGAAGCATGGCCGCCGACGCCGTATTGCAGGCGATGACGATCAGTTTCACGTCTTGCGCGACGAGGTCGTCGAGAACGTCGAGCGCGAATCCGCGCACGTCGGCGATTTTCTTCGGTCCGTAGGGCGAATGCGCCGTGTCGCCGATATACAGCAAGGATTCGTTGGGCAACTGGTCCTTGATCGCCCGAGCGACCGTGAGGCCGCCCACTCCGGAGTCAAAGATTCCAATCGGTGCGTCAGTCACTCGATCCAGCCTAGTCGCCCGGCCCGCAACGGCGGACAGCGCGGACGGATAGGCTTTTGCCGTGACTCCGTCCCCCGCATTCCGCACAGACCGCTACGAACTCACCATGGTTGACGCCGCTATCCAGAGCGGGCGCGCCGATCTGGAGTGCATGTTCGAGGCCTTCGCGCGCCGCCTGCCCACGGGGCGGCGGTATGGCATCGTCGCCGGAACCGGGCGTCTCATGGACCTCATCCGTCAGTTTCGATTCGAGGATTCCGAGCTGAGCTGGCTTGAAGAGAACGCGGTCGTGCGCCGCCCCACCCTCGATTTTCTTGCGAACTACGCCTTCCGGGGCAGCATCTGGGGTTACCAGGAAGGCGATGTCTATTTTCCGGGTTCGCCCCTGCTGCAGGTGGAGAGCACCTTCGCCGAGGGCGTGATGCTGGAAACCATCATCCTGAGCGTGCTCAACTACGACACGTCCGTGGCGAGCGCCGCCGCCCGGATGGTGTCCGTAAGCCTCGGGCGACCCATCGCCGAAATGGGATCACGCCGCACCAGCGAACATGCCGCTGTCGCGGCCGCGCGCGCCGCGTACATCGCCGGCTTCGCCGCGACGAGCAGCCTCGAAGCCGGCCGCACGTGGGGCATCCCCACCATGGGCACGGCGGCACATTCCTTCGTGCTGCTGCACGACAGTGAGGAGGAGGCCTTTCGCGCGCAGGTCGCTGCCTTCGGCACCAATACCACCCTGCTCGTGGACACCTACGATGTTCCGACGGGGATCGCCCTCGCCGTCAAGGTCGCCGGACCCCAGCTGGGCGCCATTCGCATCGACTCCGGAGATCTGCCCACCGTCGTGGCCGCGGCCCGCGCCCAGTTGGATTCCCTCGGCGCCGTCAACACCACCATCACGGTCACGAGCGACCTCGATGAATTCGCGATCGCCGCGCTGTCCGCTTCCCCAGTGGATGCCTTCGGCGTGGGAACGTCCGTTGTCACGGGCTCCGGAGAACCCGCCGCGGGCCTGGTCTACAAGCTTGTCGCGCACCGCAGCCCCGACACGGAGTGGATCCCGGTCGCCAAGACCTCTGCCTCCAAGGTGTCGGTCGGCGGGAGAAAGAATGCCGTGCGCCGCCTGGATGCGCACGGCACCGCCCAGCAGGAAACCGTGCTGCTCGGCGCGGAACCTGACGAGACACCGCGCAACGCCGACCCGATCGAGGCGGGAGCCCGAGATCGTGCGCTGCTCGTTCCGCTGATCGTGAATGGCGTCGTCGACGACCGGTACACGGGCGCGGCGGGAACGGTGCTGGCGCGCGAGCACTGTGCGACGGTTTTGCGGGAACTGCCCATTGAGGCGTTCCGCCTCGGCCGCGGTGAGGCTGTCATCCCCACCGTCTACCGCTAGCCCTCCGGCGTCGTAAACCGCGGCATCGACGGTTACTTGTCTTTCATCTTCTCCCAGATGGCCTTGCAGGTGGGGCACACCGGGAACTTCTCGGGGTCGCGGCCCGGCAGCCACTTCTTGCCGCACAGCGCCTTGACCGGCTTGCCGGTGATGGCCGACTCAAGGATCTTGTCTTTGGGCACGTAGTGCGAGAACCGTTCGTGGTCGCCCGGCTCGATCTGCTCCTGCTCGAGCAGCTCTTCCAATTCGCGGTCGAGGGTGGACGTTCCTCCCCCGGGCTGGCCGGGTTCAGCAATGCTCGCACGGAAGATATCAGTCATGGGTCCAGTGTAATCCGCCCCGTGCCGTTCGGGGCGGGTCAGGCGCGTTGGGCCGCCGCGAGCATGTCGGGGCCGCGGCGCTCGAAGGCGCGGCCGCCCGCCCACACGCCCACAACCAGAACGACGAGGCCGGTCCCCACACCGACGATGAGCGCGGTGGAGTGCCACATCGGGTCACTCGTCAGCCCCAGGTACGCACAGGCGAGGGCGGGCAGGGCCAAAATAATCGGTCCGAAGAACGTGAGGCTCTGGGTGAGCACCGAGGACGACTCGGACGCCTGGGGCTGGGCGAACGGACTGTCGCCCGGCTTGGCCACCGGGTAGGGGAACCGCGCCGAGGCGAAGCTGGCGAATCCGAGCCCACACAGGAATATGCACGTGGCGACCCCGAGCATGGACGGCAGTACCGCCCAGTCGTCGTAGAGGAAAATGCTCAGCGCAGACCCGAGGCCGATCACCGGAATGCCGATCGACAGCATGGGGAGCAGCCGCCCGATTCGATCGGCGATGCCGCGCGTGCCGGACGCCACGTGCAACCAGATCGCGGTGCTGTCGTAGGCGACGTCGTTGTGGATCGTCCAGCCCAGAAAAACGCACATGAGCGGCACGGGCAGCAACGCGAGCCAGGTTGTGGGTACGCCGGCGAAGGCCAGCGGAACCACCGCGATGATCGGCACGATCGGAATCATCAGGAAGGAGACCCAGTAGCGGGAGTCGCGCGCCCAATAGGTCAGGCTTCGCGCGGCGATCGCCCCGGTCGGGCCGTGCGGCAAGCGATCAAACCAGCCGAGCGGGGTGTGCTCGCGGACAGAGACGTCCCGTCCGGGCGTCAGGATGAGGCGGGCGACGACAGCCTGCCAGGCCAACCACAGCACGCCGACCGTCGCGGCCGCCACGAGCAGTTTCAGCCCCGCCGTTCCCCACAGCCCCAGGCCCGCGTCTCCGGGAATCGACCAGGCCGCGCCGAGCGGCGTCCAGCCCAGGATCGCGGACAGTTCGTCCAACAGTGCGCGCCCGCTGCGGCCCCAATTCGAGTTGACCACCAGGAGAACGACCGGTGCGATGATCACGAGCAAAACGATGCCGCCGACGCCGGTGAACTCCCGGGATCGACGCGTGGACAGGACGAGGGCGCCCACCCCCATGCTGAGGCGGGACACCAGAACACAGGTGACGAGGGCAAGTGCGGCGGCAACAACTGCAATCAGGAATTCCAGAGCGCCCCGGGACCAGGTCACGACCGTCCCCAGCAGCACAACGGTCAGGGTGAGGGAGGGCAGGCCGAGGAGGCCGGCGACTCCGAGTCCGAGCGACAACTGCCGGTTGGGCAGTCCCAAAAGCGCGAACTTCCGGGGGTCCATGGCGTCTTCCGTGCCGAACGCGAGCGGTAGAAGCAGGAAGCCGAGAACGACGATCGACCCCGCCACCGTGGAAGCGTCGCGGATCAACGCCAGGTCACCGACCGTGCGCAAGCCGACCAGCGATACGAGCAGCGCCACGGTCAGGGCGAGCGCATAGACGAGGCCCGCCACCACGCCCGCGATCTGCCCGGGGCCGCGACGGAACAGGTTGGACAGCAGCCGGAGCCTTAGTCCGAGAAACTGTGCAACCACTCCAGACCCTCCGACTCTTCGCGTCCGCCGGCGAGTTCCACGAAGCGCTCTTCCAGGGACTTGTCGCCGCGCACCTCATCGATGGTTCCGGCATCCAGCAGCTGACCGTGCACGATGACGGCCACGTTGTCGCACACCCGTTGGATCATGTCCATTCCGTGGCTGGACAGCACAACCGTGCCGCCTCCCGCCACGTATTTCTGCAGAATCTCCGTCACGGTCACGGCCGACACGGGGTCGACGGATTCGAACGGCTCGTCGAGCACCAACAGCCGCGGGGAGTGGATCATGGCGCACGCCAGGGCGATTTTCTTGGTCATGCCGGCGGAGTAGTCCGCGACGAGCCGGTTGACCGCGTCAGACAGCCCGAACGCCGCGGTGAGGTCGGCCGACCGGGCGCGTACCGTCTCGTTGTCGAGTCCGCGCAGGATGCCGGAGTAGTACAGGAGCTGGGCACCGGTGAGCCGGTCGAAGACACGCAACCGGTCGGGAAGCACCCCAATCGTGCGTTTGGCCTCGCGCGGCTTCTTCCACACGTCGATCCCATTCACGTGCACCGAGCCGTGGTCTGGGCGCAGCAGCCCCGTGATCATCGACAGGGTGGTGGTCTTGCCGGCGCCGTTGGGGCCGACGATACCGAAAAAGGAGCCGGCGCGAACCTCAAGGTCGATTCCGGACACGGCGACGTTCTGACGGAAGCGTTTGGACAGCCCGACGACCGAGAGCACGACGGGCGCCTCTGACGTGCTGGGCGCGCGGCTCGGGTTCGGCCGCGGTGCGCTCGTGGCGGGCGAATCTGCAGTAGGCGTGCGGGGCACGGTCGGGGCTGCGCGACGTTCGGCCGGGACAGCCGGCGCCGTCGTCGCGATCGCGGGCGGCGTCGGCGTCGCGGACGCGGGTGGCGTCGGCGTCGCGGACGCGGGTGGCGTCGGCGTCGCGGACGCGGGTGTCGCAGACGGCGGGGCAGGGAGGGGATGCTGCGGCTCGACGGCAGGCTCTGCAGCGGCCGCCGCCGCGGCAGCCGCGGCAGCCGCGGCAGCCTTCGCCTTCGTGGCGGCCCGGGTCGCTGCCGCCTTTTTTGCGGACGCCGACCGGGCAGCAGCGGTCTTGGCGGCCGCGGCGGTCCGAGCCGCGCTGGTACCGGCGGCGGCCGGGTTCGCGGCACCCGGCTTGGCGGTGGTCGGTTTTGCGATGGTCGGTTTTGCGGTGGCCGGTTTTGCGGTGGCCGGTTTTGCGGTGGCCGGTTTTGCAGCGCCCGGTTTCGCATTGGCCGATTTGGCGGCGCCGGGTCTGGCCGCCCCGGACCGCGGCGGGGACGACGCCGCGGCAGGCTGACGCACCGGGGATGTGCGCACGGTGGCCGGTTTGGCCGCCGGGACTGCCGAGGAAGGATCGGGGAAGGCGGGAGCGGCATCCGCCAGAAACGGCGAGGAATCGGCCGCGGCACGGCCGGGGCTGCGTGCGCCTGACGCCTGCCCGTCGGGCTCGGAGTTGGGCGGCACAGTGGTCACCCGCTTAACTTACCAAGGTCAATCTGACTGAGAGGTGATGGTACGACATCGCCGCACAATGGTCGGCGAAAAAGCCCACTGGTATGTCACAGCATGGTCCCATAATCGGGCACACTTCCCCATTCTCGAAGCAATTGGGTAAGATAAGGGTGGCATAACGGTGTGTCTTTACAGAAACTTGTGGGTGAACCCTGAGCAAACTCTTCTCTTTGAGAGGCATTCGGGGTCGCCCGATCCATCTCGAGGAGATAATCGTGAATACCCAAATTGTAATTCTTGCGGCAGGAATGGGCAGCCGTCTCGGCCGCTCGCTCCCTAAACCGCTGACCGAACTCAACGACGGTCGCACGATCATGCAGCAGCAGTTCGACAACATCGATCACGCCTTCGGCAAAGCAGCCCAGGTCACGATCGTCGTCGGCTACAAGCTCGAGCACATCATCGAGGCGTTCCCGCAGGCTTCCTTCGTGTACAACGAAGAGTACGACCAGACGAACACGTCCAAGAGCCTGCTGCGCGCCCTTCAGGCGTCGGCCCCCGGCGGCGTGTTGTGGATGAACGGCGACGTGGTCTTCGACCCGGCAATTCTCGACCGTGCCGCGGCCATGATGGCTCGCGATCAGTCCTTCGTGATGGTCAACACCGACAAGGTGTCTGACGAAGAAGTGAAGTACACGACGAGCGCCGAGGGCTACATCAGGGAGCTGTCCAAGACCGTCAAGAACGGTCTCGGTGAGGCCGTCGGAATCAACTACGTCTCCGCGGCCGACAAGGCCGTTCTCATGCGCCAGCTCGCCAAGGTCGGCGACCAGGACTACTTCGAACGCGGCATCGAGCTGGCTATCGAGAAAAACAGCATGCTTGTGGAGCCGGTCAACATCTCCGACTTCTACGCCGTTGAGGTGGACTTCGCCGAAGACCTCGAGCGCGCCAACCTGTTCGTCTAACCAGCACCTCGTGCCGCCTGGGCGAGCGAGCGGATGCGCCGTGAACACACGGTCGCATTCGCTCACCTACGATAGAGCGCGTGAATAGTAGTTTCGCCACCGTGCCCCCACAGCAGCGCACCCCGCTCGCGCGGTATTGGCATTCCCTGTGGCTGCTGACCCGACGAGACCTGCGCGTACGGTACTCGACCTCGGCGCTCGGGTACTTCTGGTCGATCCTCGACCCGCTGGTCATGGCCGGGATCTACTGGTTCGTGTTCACCCAGGTCTTCGAACGCGATGTGGGCGAGTCGCCGTACATCGTGTTTTTGCTGTCGGCCCTGCTGCCGTGGATGTGGTTCAACGGTGCGGTGTCAGACTGCACCCGTGCCTTCCTGCGCGAGGCCAAGCTGATCCGGTCGACGCGCATCCCCCGCACCATCTGGGTGAATCGCCTCGTGCTGTCCAAGGGCATCGAATTCGTCGCCGCGATTCCCGTGCTCGTGCTCTTCGCCGTGGTCTACGGGGCCGAGCTGAACGCCGGCGTTCTCCTGTTTCCGCTGGCCATAGTTCTCCAGGTGACCCTCACCGCGGGCGTCGGCCTGCTGGTGGCTCCCCTTGTGGTGTTCTTCCGTGATCTCGAACGCGCCGTGAAGCTCATCCTGCGTTTTCTCTTCTACGCCTCCCCCATCATTTACAGCACCCGCGACCTGCCCGGCGACCTGCACTTTTGGGCGGCGTTCAACCCGTTGAGCGGCATCTTCAGCCTGTACCGCTCCGCGTTCTTTCCCGACCAGCTCGACTGGTTCTCGGTCGGCGTCGGCAGCGCCATGTCGGTTGCCTTCCTGGCCCTGGGCCTGTTCGTCTTCGCGCGCACCGAGCGCGCGGTTCTGAAGGAGATCTAGTGGCCGCTCCCGTCTCTACGGTGCCGAGCACCCTTCCCGTGATCTCGCTCACGGATGTCGGCATCCGCTTTCGTCGCAATCGGCGCGGCCGCCGCAATTTCAAGGATCTCTTCGCCGCCCGCAACCGCCGCAGCCGACCCGGCGAGTTCTGGGCCCTGCAGAATGTGACGTTCTCCGTGCAGCGCGGCGAGGCGATCGGCGTGGTGGGTCGCAACGGCCAGGGCAAATCGACTCTCCTGAAGCTCGTGACCGGTGTCGTCCTGCCCGATGCGGGTGTGGTGAAGGTCACCGAGGGCGTCGCGCCGCTGATCGAGATCACCGGCGGCTTCGTGGACGATCTGACCGTTCGGGACAACGTCTACCTGACCGCGGGGCTGCACGGCATGACCCGCAAGCAGATCGATGCGCGGTTTGACGAGATCATCGACTTCGCGGAGATCGCCGATTTCGTCGACACGCCCTACAAACACCTGTCGAGCGGCATGAAGGTGCGCATCGCCTTCGCCGTCATTTCTCGGCTCGAAGAACCCATCATCCTCGTCGACGAAGTACTGGCCGTCGGCGATAAGGCGTTCCGGGAGAAGTGCTACCGCCGCATCGAAGAGCTGCTCGCCGGCGGGCGCACCCTGTTCATCGTGTCGCACAACGAACGCGACCTTCGTCGCTTCTGCAAACGGGGGCTGTACCTCGACAAGGGCGACCTCGTGCTTGACGGCCCGATCGAAGACGTGCTCGCCCGCTACAACGACGAGTACGGTGTCAAACGAACCTGAGCCGTATGCTTGCCCCGACCGCGTCCGGAAGGAACGTCCGCTGTGAAGTCGGAGAGCAGCACACTGAGGTCGAGTCCCAGCACACGGGAGAGGCGAAGCAGTGTGTGAAACGTGGGATTCCCGTGCCCCCGGTCGATACGGGCGTAATTGGAGACGTTGATCCCGGCGGCCAGCGCCACATCCTCCTGGTTGAGTGCGAGCGCCACGCGGCGCTCACGCAGTCGAAGCCCCAGTATTCGACTTGCTTCGGAGGTCAGATCAGCCATACGTCCTGTTTACCGGACGGAACTCGGCATTACCAGACCCCGCGCGGGGCACGTATGCTCTAACCGAACAGCGAAGGAGGGCTCATGTCCGCAACACCCCCGCCGCTCCCCTTGCCGACGGGCGGCACCCCGCAGGATGGCCAGCTACCCGGCGGATTCGTGCGCGGCTTTGACCGGATCCTTGCGGTGCACCGTCCCGTCGTGCTGGCCCACATCCGCGCCATCCGGCGCCACAACCCCCAAGCGACCCCCGAGACGATCATTCGGGTTCTGGAACGGCGCTACCTCACGGCCACGACGATGGGGGGCGCCGCCGTGGGCGCGACGGCCGTGATTCCGGGGGTCGGCACCGGTATCACCCTGGCGCTCTCCGGCGTGGAGACGGCCGGTTTTCTGGAGGCCACGGCGCTGTTCACGCAGTCCGTGAGTGAGGTGCACGGAATCGCCATCAACGACCCGGATCGTGCCCGCGCGCTCGTGATGACGATGATGCTCGGCAGGGAGGGATCGGAGCTGGTGCGCCAGCTTGCCGGACAGTTCACCGGCGGTGGCGCGCGGACGACGTACTGGGGAGAGCTCATCACCAGCAGCCTGCCGCACACCCTGCTCGGACCGCTGACCGACAAGCTCAAGAGCGTCTTCATTCGCCAGTTTGCGCACAAGGGCGGCGCAAGCCTGCTCGGCAAGGCGCTTCCCTTCGGTGTCGGGGCGGTCATCGGCGGCACCGGCAACCATCTGCTCGCCAAGAGGGTGGTGCATTCGTCGCGGCTCGCGTTCGGCCCGGCTCCGCACGAGTTTCGCGCCGAGTTGGCGCCGACCCTGCGGTTGGCACGAGACCCGGCGGGCAGTCGGCCGGCGCGCGCGTTGGCCGGATTGAGCGACGGAGCCCGCGCGCTGCTCCCCCGCCGTCGGCGTCCCGCGCCTTAGCGTTCCCCACCCATCGCTGCCGGCGGGTTGCCATGTGGATCAACTTGAACTATCGTTCTATTTGAACGTTCGTTCAGTTGTATGTGCAGTCGCGGCCGGAAGGAGCCTGATGGCCTACGTGTTTCTCATAAGCGCAATCGTCGCCGAGGTCCTCGCAGCCATCGCAACCCGATATTCCGATGGGTTCACGCGACTCGTGCCGACGGTTGTCACGGTCGTCGGCGTACTCGGCGCCTACTTCCTGCTGTCCCTGGCGCTCAAACAAGGCATGGGCATCGGCGTCGCCTACGGAATTTGGGCCGCTGCCGGGGTGACCCTCGTCGCGGCGATCGGCGCCCTCTTCCTCGGCGATCACCTGACCTGGCTCCAGGTCGCGGGCATCGGGCTGGTCATCGTGGGAGTCGTCGCCCTGGAACACGGCGGTACCCATGAGATCGCCTGAGAGCCCTGACCGTTCACCGACCGACGGCCGCATCGCCCGCGGCATCGACCGAAAGCTGTCGATCATCGCGGCCACGCTGCGGGTCATCGAGGCACATGGCGTGGCCGGCGTCAGCCACCGCACGGTCGCCGCGCAAGCCGACGTGCGCCCCTCTCTCGTGGCGTACTATTTTTCGACCCTGGACGACCTCCTCGTCGCCGCGTTGACACAGGCCACCGACGAGTACGACCTCCAGTATGCGAGCCTGTTGGAGGGCGGACTCTCTCCGCTCGAGGCAATCGCGGCTCTCCTCGCCGACGCCGGCGGAACCGGACGGGGCCGGGCCCTGGCCGAGCGGGAAATGATCCTGATGGCCGCACGCCGCCCGGCATTGCGACCCCTCACCACCAAGTGGCCGGATCTCGTCGGTCGCGCGGCCGTTGCCCACACGTCTGACCCGGTCGTGATCGAGGCGCTGGTCGCCATCACCGATGGCATCTGCGCCAAGGTGCTCCTCTCGGACGAGAACGCCCCGGTCTCTCGCGGCGAGATCCTCGCTCACCTGCAGCGCACCGTGGGCCTGCCCGCGACCGCGGGCTAGTCCACACCGGCCAACCGGCGCTCTAGACCTCCGAGGTGTCGACCGAGGCCGATTCGGTGAGGTCGAAGAGTGCATCACCATCATGGAGGGCGGAATGCCGGTCCCATTCGGTCATCAGGCCGGCCACGGCGGCATGCAGTCGCGCCGTCGCTGCGCCGGGTGACGTGTCACCGAAGTAGTGCTGCACCCAGGCCTCGAGCCGGGCCAATGCCGTCGTGTTGTTCGCGAGGGCGTCGAGAGCGTCCACGATATCGGTGGACGCCGCCGCGTCGAGCCACTCGCAATCCGAGAGGTAGCCGCTCGTATCGATCAGGGCGGCCGGGTTCACCGGGCGGGTGACCATGAGCGGCTTACCGGCGGCCAGCCGGTCGTAGACCATGGCCGAGATGTCCACGATTGCCACGTCGGCGGCCGACAACTGCCAGCCTAATTCGGGGCCGGTGTCATGCACGTGCTGGGCGCCGGGGTCTTTCGCGTTCGCCGCCGCGATCGCCGCGATGATGCGTTTGTTGGCCGCATCGTAGCCGGGGTCGACCACGCCGCTGCGCGGGTGCGGCCGGTAGATCACGCGGTGGATGCCGGTTTTCAGCAGTGCCGTCACCAGCGCCACGCCGTGCGTCGCAATGGACCCGTACGCCGCGGCGGGTCGGTCGCCCTCCCACGTTGGTGCATACAGCACGACCTGGCGGGTGTCTGGCGTGTAGGGCAACGGCCCGCTGAAGTGGTCGGCCTGTGGTCGCCCGATGGTGATGGCCCGCTTGTCGAAATCGTAGTTCCACAGCACCCGGCCCAGCCGGGACAGGGCCGCCTGCCCGGCGACGAGTGAGTAGTCGTAGGCCTTGAACTGGTTCGTGACCATGTACATTTTGTCGCTCTCACCATGATTGATGAAAACGTGCCACATGCGCCCGTAGCGCATCATTTGAAAGTTTCGGGGATTCTGGTTGACGTAGAACACCATGCGGATGTCTTGTTCGTGGATCACGCGTTCCAGGTCGCGCACGGTGCGCACGTGGGCGATGGGTAGGGGCGATTCCTTCATGAGTTTCAAGGATCCGCCGCCGGTGCGGCTCAACACGACCACGGGCCAGGTCTCGGCGAGTTCGAGCAACGGTTTGTACCACTGGCGCATCTGGTACATGTTCACGGGACCGTCCGCAAAGTACACGGCGATCTTGAAGTGGTTCTCCGGCAACGGCTCGCGGGTGTCGGCCAGGTACCGCTGGGCTTTCCGGGACGCTACGACGTCCTTGACCAACTTGACGGCGCGCCTGACATCTTTCTGAATACCCACCGCTTAAGCCTACCCTTCGAGAAGGGTCAGACGATCGGGGGACGCCCGGCGCGAGTCATGCGCCAAATCGTCCGCGGGGACAGCACACGCCGCTCCCCCGGGTCGGTTCGCCATCCTTCACGCCAGCCGCCGAACCAGGCGCGCAGCGCTGTGGGGTTGCGTGACCAGCGCAGCAGCTGGATCAGCGTCCAGGATGCCACGTACACGGGCACGAGCACCGTCGGCAGGTTGCGCCGGGCCAGCCACACGCGGTTGCGGGCGTTCAGGCGATAGTACGCGGCATGTCTGGTCGGATGCATGAACGGGTGATTGGCTTCGAGATCACCGGCGTACCAGACGCGCAGTCCCTGGTCCCATACCCGCCAGGCGAGCTCGATTCCCTCATGGGCGTAGAAGAACGGCTCTGCCCAGCCGCCCGTGGCGTCGAAGACGGCACGGGGCAGCAGCACGGCGCCTTCCCACACCGAGAACACGGCGCTGGACTCGGTGGCTTCGCCCTTGCGGATGCGCGGCACCCAGCGCCTCGGGGAAGCGAGGCCCTCCGGGTCGACCACACGGGGCTGGAGCAGACCGATCGTCGGATCGGCCCGGAGCTTGTCGATGGCACGGCGCAGAAAATGCGGGTCGGGTATGCTCGCGTCATCGTCGAGGAAGAACAGGAACTCACCGCTGACCCGGTCGACACCGCGGTTGCGTCCGGCGGGGATTCCGAGGTTCGTCGGAAGCCCGAGCGTTCGAACGTCGCCCGGCAGCCCGGCAGGTTCCCATCCGTTGCCCACGCAGACCACGTCCAGTTGAACGCCCTGTTGTGCCAGCAGACTCAGGATGCCGCGCTCAAGGTCCGCCGGCCGGGTGCCCTGCGAGAGCACCACGACGCCGACGGTCGGTAGCGTTCCCGCCCCGGAACGCCCGCCTGACTTAGGAACGGACACGTTTGGATGCCATGATCGCAACGAAATGCCCGATCAGCGACAGGAATGCGAGCGGAACCAGCACGATGAGGAGCGCGCGGTCCGTTGTTGGTTCGCCGATGACGAGGCCCAGCAGGGCCGCGACGAAGATCACCATGGTGAGTTCCACGGAGTGGTACAACCGGTGGAAGGGAAGGAAACGTGCCAGCCGCCGAACGCGCTTCAGCAGGCTCGAGGTCGGGGCGCTCTCCCCGTGCGCGTCGGCGAGCTTCGTGAGGCCCGCATTGGCGCGGGCGACGTGCACCATGTCGTTGAGAGCCTTATTGAGCACGATGATGAGTGCCAGCAGGAGCGCCAGGCTGGTCCAGAGAAAGTCTTCGGGTGCTTCGATCGGGTACATCGCCGCACGAAAACCGAGCGCGATGGGGATCAGAGATTCGGTGGAGTAGTGCCCCACCTTGTCGAGGAACACGCCGGCCGGTGAGGATGTTTTGCGCCACCGGGCGACTTCACCGTCGCAGCAGTCGATGAGCATTTGCAGCTGGCCGAGCACGAGGGCCAGCAGGGCACCCCAGATGCCGGGGATGAGCAGGGCCGCGGCGGTCGACCATCCGATCATGATCATCAGTCCGGTCACACCATTGGCCGAGATGCGCGTTTTCAGCAGCATCCAGGTGATGTACGGAGACAGGTTGCGCAGGTAGAGGCTGGCCGTCCAGTGTTCCGCGTTGGCCCGCAGACGAACCTCGGGCGGCTGGGCCACCCGTCGCAACTCGGCAATCGACGTGGGCCGAGCCGAGTTGGGCGTGGCTTGCATGTGGTTATCTCCCCGTGTGTGCCGTGATGTTGCTCGTGAGCTTGAGGAATCCGAGTACGAATCCCGCACCCCAGCAAAAGTGAATGCAGGGCAAGACTACGAGAAACCGGCTCGCCGAACGAAACCCGTCGGGGCGAGCCACCGTCAGCGTCGCCGCGACGACGATGAGCGCATACCCGATCGGAACGATCAGACCGAGCAGGAGCCAGGGCGTCGCCCCGGCGAGGGCCTGCGCGACGCCGCCGAGCCCGAGAAGCAGACCGAGTGCCACGGCAAGCACCATCAGCGGCGGAATGAAGTAGCGGATGCCGTTGGCCGCGGGATAGCGCCGGGCAAGTTCTCCACGCCACAACCCGGTGGAGAGCATCTGCCGCGCCAGCCGTGACACGCTCGGGCGCGGTCGGTAGACGACGCGCAACTCCGGGGTGAACCACACCGTACCCCCGGCTTCGCGCAGGCGCCGGTTGAGGTCCCAGTCCTGGCCGCGCTTGACCCCCTCGTCGAAGAGACCGACCTTGAGGATGCTCTCGGTTCGGAAGCAGCCCAGGTAGACGGTCTCGGCCTTGCCCTGTTTGCCACCCACATGGTGGGGCGTGCCTCCGAGGCCGACGCGGGTGCCATAGGCGCGGGCCACCGCCTTCTCGAACGGTGTGCCGCCCTGAGCGTCCATGATTCCGCCCACGTTGTCGGCGCCCGTGCGTTCAAGAGTCTCCACGGCTATGCGGGCATAGTTCGGGGGCAGCACGGAATGCGCGTCGACTCGAATGACGACCGCGTATGTGGAGGCCCTGATGGCGGCGTTGAGACCGGCGGGAGTGGAACCCACGTCATTGGGCACGATACGGATGCGGGCATCCACGGCGGCCATCTCCTCGACGAGTTCGGTTGTGCCGTCGAGGCTCGGGCCGAGGGCCAGGGTCACCTCGAAGGGCCCCTGATAGTCCTGATGCAGCAGGCTCATCACGGCGGCGCGCACATGCGTCACTTCGTTCAGCACCGGCATGACGTACGAGACCCCGGGTAGGAGTCGGTCACCACTCTGACGCACGCGGCAGCCCGCTTTCCGGTAGTTGGGTAGGCGATTCAGCCTATCATTGTCGCTCGCAGGCGCAGCGGGCCCGCACACACGCGTGCGCCGCCGGACAGGCCGACGGCGCACGTGGGGGGAAGGAGCGAAGGGGCTAGCCGGCGAGCTCGCCCAGGGTGACCGACACCGTGGCGGTTTTTCCGTCACGCACGTACGTCAGATCGGCCGTTCCACCGGCCGGCATCGCGCGCACCTGCGCGGTCAGATCGTTGGGGTCCGTGATCGGCAGGCCGTTGAAGTTGGTCACCACGTCACCGTTCTTGAGTCCGGCCTTTTCGGCCGCTCCGCCGGAGGACACCTTGACGATGAGCGCACCCACCGTGTCGCTCGAGTCGCTCGTGGGGTTGGATACGCTCGCACCGAGCAGGCCATGCGTCGCCGTGCCGTTCGTGATGAGTTCCTCGGAGATGCGCTGGGCGAAGTTGGAGGGAATCGAGAATCCGACGCCGATGCTTCCCGCGGCCGAGCTCGAGTCACCGGCGTTGGCGATGGCCACGTTGATACCGATGAGCTCACCCTTGCTGTTCAGCAGGGCACCGCCGGAATTTCCGGGGTTGATCGCCGCATCCGTTTGGATCACCGGCAGGGAAATGCTGCCCGTCGCCTTTTGCGTCTGGGATTGCTGCGGTGTGCCGTCCTGGTTCGGAATGTCGAAGTTCCAGAAGTCGAACGGGCTGGAACCGCCCTCGTCGGGCGTCGTGGCGTCCGGGGTGGTCGGGGCCGCGGACGACGCCACCGTGATGCTGCGGTTGAGCGCGCTCACGATACCGTTCGTCACCGTGCCGGCCAGACCCAGGGGCGCACCGATCGCGATGGCGGTGTCACCCACATTGATCTTGGACGAGTCAGCCATGACGATCGGCGTGAGTCCCGAGGCGTCGGTGAGCTTGATGACGGCGAGGTCGGAGATCGGGTCGGTGCCCACGACGGTCGCCGCATACAACTTGCCATCGTTGCTCTTCACCTGAATCGTCGCGTCCCCGACAGCACCGTCGAGGGTGACGACGTGGGTATTCGTGAGCACGTAGCCATCGGCGCTGAGGATGACGCCGGACCCGGAGCCGCCCTGCTGTCCGCTGCTGACCTCGATGGTCACAACGCTCGGGGAGGCCTTCGCCGCCACGGCGGTGATCTCATTCACACTCTCGGTGTTGTTCACCACGACATTGGCCGCGCCCGACGTCTGGCTGGTCGACACGCTCGTCTCCCGTCCGGAATCGGCGAGGGCGTAGATGCCGGCGCCGGATGCGCCGCCGACGAGGGCCGCGATGGCGAGCGCCGCGATCAGGCCGACGCTGTTGCGACGCTTGGTCGTGTCTTTGCCGAGGCTCGGGGTCGCCGTGGCCGGGTACGCGGTGGCGTAGCCGTCGGTGGCGTAACCCTGGCCGGCGGAACCGGAAGGGCCGGCGGCCGACGCTGCGACCGGACGTCCGAACGCGTCGGTGGGGTACGCCGCCGTGGGGTAGGTCTCTGCGGGGTTACTGCCCGCCGGGTTGCTGCTCGCCGGTGCGCCGGCCGCGGGAGCGGCGGAGGAGGGGTGCACCGCGGGCTGCGCCGTTTCGGCCTCGGCCGCAGCGGCGTTTTCGGTGGGCACCGAATCCGCATTGACAATGGGATCCGGGTTGGTAATGGGAGGGGTGGTCGCTGCCTCCCCGGAACCGTTCACGGCGAATGACGCTGTCTCGTCGCGAGGTTCGGGAACGTCGTTACCAGAATCCTTGGTGTTGTCGGTCATGGGGTGCTCCTTCCAAGCAACGCCAGTTTCGCGCCCAAACCTGAATGTTTGGTATGGACAGGCTGGGAGCATTCAATGATGACACCGTGACCTTACTCGGGGCCGGGATCAGGCAATTCATACCCCACGCAATTCGTCATCGTCAGGGTAGCGCGAACGCGATGACGTAGTTTTATTGCATGGGAATAATACGATGAGCATCACAGGGGCATGGCGTCGAACTGCTGCCGGAGCGGGCCTCCTCGCCGCGGACGGAAGCGTGGCGGCGAGCATTTTTGCGGAAATGAGTGCGCTCGCGATTCGGACCGGTGCTCTCAACCTGGGTCAGGGCTTTCCCGATGAGGACGGACCGGCCGAGGTGCGGGAGGCAGCCCGGCAGGCGATCGCGGACGGCGTCAATCAGTACCCGCCCGGGCGTGGAATGCCGGTGCTGCGGGAGGCAATCGCCCGCCATCAGCAGCGGTTCTACGGTTACACCATCGATCCCGAGACGGAAGTCCTCGTCACAGCCGGCGCGACGGAGGCCCTGGCCGCGACAATTCTCGCGCTCGTGGAACCCGGCGACGAAGTCGTCACGTTCGAGCCGTTCTACGACGCCTACGGCGCCCTGATCGCCCTTGGCGGCGGCATCCACCGCACCGTGCCGCTGCGTGCCCCCGATTTTCAACCGGATCTGGATGCCCTCCGGGCCGCGGTGACCGACCGCACCCGTCTGATCATCGTCAATGACCCACACAACCCCACCGGGACCGTGCTTCCCCACGAAACCCTCACCCTCATCGTGGAGCTGGCGCACCGTCACGACGCGCTCATCGTCACCGATGAGGTGTACGAGCACCTCACCTTTGACCGCCCGCACATTCCGATCAGCACCCTGCCCGGGGCACGCGAACGCACCATCACCGTGTCGTCGGCCGGCAAGACATTCAGTCTCACCGGTTGGAAGATCGGCTGGCTGAGCGCACCCGCTCCGCTCGTGACCGCGATCCTCGGCGTCAAGCAGTTCCTCACCTACGTCAACGGAGCTCCGTTTCAGCCGGCCATCGCCGTGGGCCTGGACCTGCCCGATTCCTACTATCTGGGAGCCGCCGCCGACCTCCGGGCCAAGCGCGACGTGCTCGGCAGCGGCCTCACCGCAGCCGGCTTCACGATCAGCGAGCCGCAGGGCGGCTATTTCATCATTGCGGATGCGACACCGTTCGGGTTCAGCGACGGCGGCGACTTCTGCCGCAAACTTCCCGAACTGGCCGGGGTCGTCGCCGTGCCGGTGACCGCGTTCTGCTCTCCCCGTTACCGGGCCGACTACGCCCCACTCGTACGCTTCGCCTTCTGCAAGAAGGTCGACGTGCTCGAGCAGGGCGTGTCGCAGTTGGCCGCTCTGGCGACGCGCTAGCCGCGCACGAGGGCCGGGTAGTCCGTGTAGCCCTCGGGGCCGGCGCCGTAGAAGGTCGTGGCGTCGGCGCTGTTCAGCGGCAGGTCTTCCTGCCAGCGATAGGCCAGGTCGGGGTTTGCGAGGGCCGGACGGCCCACGACAACACCCTCGGCGTGACCGTCGCGCATCAGCCCGAGGGCCTCGTCACGACTCGTCATCTGCGCGAATCCGCTGTTGAGCAGCACCGATCCGCCGAAGCGAGCGCGCAGCTCCTGCACGAAGACACCGGTGGGCTCCGCGTGCAGCACGCTGAGGTAGGCAAGGCCCAGCGGGGCGAGGGCGTCGACCAGGGCGCCGTACGTCGCGAGCACATCGGCGCTGTCTGTCTCCAGCGCGTCCTGAATGTTGTGCTCCGGGGAAATGCGCAGGCCCACC
>Ga0307487_1000047_pt1 | contig 98618 bp, 90 predicted proteins | sample CBIW12metaG_FD_203665 | JGI IMG/M metagenome (GOLD analysis project Ga0307487, IMG submission 203665) | Sea-ice brine microbial communities from Beaufort Sea near Barrow, Alaska, United States - CBIW 1.2 | ecosystem: Environmental > Aquatic > Marine > Coastal | place: USA: Alaska | collected... | reverse complement strand
GGCCACCGACCACGGTGACACCGACATCGACCTCGGCTGCCTGCTCTGCCGACGCGACCACCTCCGCCTGCACAACGACGGCTGGCGCATCCGGCACGACAACGGCCGCTACTGGCTCAGACCCCCACCCAGCATCGACCCGGAACAGACCCTCATCCCGCTGCCCAGCAAGAACCCACTCATGCTCGCCCTCCACCACACCACCCACACCGCCTAGCCCTGCGCCGCGGGCTACGGCGGACCGGTCGAGAAATCGCCGCGGCCCCCGTTGCGATCGGGGATCGGGTGCGATCAGGGATCGGGTGCGATCGGGGCTCGGTCGGGCGTCGAGTCATGGGGCGTCAGGCGCGGGCACGGCGGCCCCCGACGGGATGCCGGCGGCCACCCAGTGGTCGTAGCGCTCGCGCCAGTCCAGTGCCGCTTCGCCGTGCGGTCCCCCGGTCTCGCCCGTATCCAGATACCGGGCGAGTGCGGCCAGCCACATGTCCCAGCCGGCGGCGTTGCGCGCGCCCTCATGGCTGATGAATGTCGCGTTTTCCATCAGCCCACTATCTCGCTATTCGGGAAGGCGCTCAAGCAGAGTGATGAACATGGCGTCGGTGCCGTGGCGGTGCGGCCAGAGCTGCACGCTCGACGGGTCGCCGGCCAGGTCGAGTTCGGAGTTGCTCACCGACTGCACGACGGCGGCCGTGTCGAGGGCACTGACCTTGCCCGACCATTTCTTGAGCGCGGTCGCCACAATGCCGCGCGTTTCCGCGGTATGCGGCGAGCAGGTGACGTAGGCGAGGACTCCGCCCGGCTTGAGTGCGCCGAGGGCCGCGTCGATCAGGCCGGACTGCAGCCCGGCGAGCTCGGCGACGTCTTTCGGCTGCTTGCGCCAGCGGGCCTCCGGGCGGCGACGCAGCGCGCCCAGGCCCGTGCACGGGGCGTCGAGCAGAATCCGGTCGAACTCGCCGGGGTGCAGCTCGGCGATGCGGGTACCGTCAAGCTCCCACACCTCGACGTTCTCCGGGATCGCCGCGAGCGCGTTGCGCACGAGCGTCGCCCGGCTGTGCACGAGCTCATTGGCGACGAGTTCGGCGCCGTGGGCCCTGGCTTCGGCGGCCAGCAGCGCGGCCTTGCCGCCGGGGCCGGCACAGAGGTCGAGCCAGCGTTCGCCGGTCTCGATCGGGCGGGCCCGGGACAGTGCGAGCGCCGCGAGCTGCGAGCCCTCGTCCTGCACGCGGATGCGCCCCTTCGCCTTCGTCATGAGGTGGTACGGGTCTCCCCCGGCCAGGACATGTCCGGTGGGCGCGTAGGCGTCCGGCGTGCCCAGCAGAGCCTCATCCTCGGCGGTCGCGATACCGGGAAGCGCCACCATATTCACCTTCGCGGGCACGTTGTTGGCCGCGAGCAGGCCTTCGATCTCGTCTTCGCGCCCCTCGGCCTTGAGCGCCTGCCGGAACGCACGTACGACCCAGGACGGATGCGAGTGCTCGGCCGCGAGACGGTCGTCGACGCCGGAGGCAGCGTCGAGCACGCGTTCACGCCATTCGTCGGCGCTGGAACGCGAAATGGTGCGCAGCACGCCGTTCGTGAATCCGGTCGCGGATCGGGAGCCGACCTGCTTGGCGATGGAGACAGATTCGTTGACGGCGGCATGGGTGGCGACGCGCGTTGCGAGGAGCTGATGCGTGCCGAGGCGGAGGACGTCGAGGATGGCCGGGTCGATCGCGTCGACCGATCGGTTCGCGGCGAGGGCGATGACCCGGTCGTAGAAGCCCTGCATGCGCAGGGTCCCGTAGGTCAGCTCGGTCGCGAGGGCCGCATCCGCGGTGTTCAGGGCGGCGCGCTGGATGCGGGTGGGCAGCAGCAGGTTCGCGTACGCGTCGGATTCACGTACGGCCGCGATGACCTCGTAGGCCACGCGCCGGGCCGGTTGCACGAATTCGGTGGTCGCCGCACGGGATTTCGGAAGTTGGACGCGGTCATTCATGAGGCGACCACCTCGTCTGCTGCCACTCCGCGCCACCAGTCGTTTGCTGTCATTGCTTTCTTTCCGGCCGGTTGTACGCGTCGAAGCTCAAGCGGCGTCGTACGCGTGCCAACCAGCACCGTTCGTTCTTGTTGCAGGATGTGCCCTGCGGAAATGGGTGGGTCTGAAAAATCGTCGCCGTCTGCGCTCGGCACGACGGGGGCCACGTCAAGAATCTTGAGGCGTGCGCCGTTCACGGTGGTGAAGGCACCCGGCTCCGGGGTCACTCCGCGGATCAGGTTGTAGACGGCCGCGGCCGACTGGTTCCAGTCGACGTGGGCGTCGTCGATGGTGAGTTTGGGTGCCAACGTCACCTCACCGGTCTGCTCGGTGGCCTGGGCGGTGCCGTTACCGAGGTCGTCGACCACGCGGAGCAGCAACTCGCCGCCGCTGTGGCTGAGCGAGTCCAGCAGCATACCCGAGGTGGCATGAGCGTCCAACGGCCGGCTGAAGCTGCCGAACACGGCCCCCGCATCGAGTTCCCGCACGAGCTGGAAAACGGCGGCGCCGATCTCGTCGTCGCCCGCGATGACGGCGCGCTGCACCGGTGATGCTCCCCGCCACCGGGGAAGCAGGGAGAAGTGCAGGTTGATCCAGCCGAGCCGAGGAACGGACAGCAGCGGCTCCCGCACGATGCCGCCGTAGGCGACGATGACGCCGAGATCGGGTTGCAGGGCGGCGATGGTCTCGGTCGCGTCCTCGTCGAGGCGGTTGGTTTTGAGCACGAACAGGCCGAGGTTTTCGGCGGCCGCGGCGACCGGCGACGGGGTGAGCACGCGCTTGCGCCCGAGTGGCGCGTCGGCGCGGGTGATCACGGCCGCGATGGAATGTTCGGTCGAGGCGAGGGACGAGAGGCTCGGAACGGCGACGTCGGGCGTTCCGGCGAAGATGAGTTTCATTACAGGAGCTCCGGGTCGTCGAATCGAACTCTAAGTGTAGGCGTCGGCTGGAACGATCCCGACTTCGTCGGCCGGCGACGCGTGGCCGCGTTGCGTACGACGGATGCTTTGAGCGCGTGGGAGACCTCGTCGCCCTTCGCGTAGGCGAACCGCACGATGGCCCGCACGAGCGGCGCCTCGGTGCCGACCGGGCCCAGCACGTCGACGCCCGCACTCTCGCCCAGATCGGCCAGGGCGGAGTCCACATCGGCGGCCGTTCCGGTGACCGACGCGATGCGCACGGCGGGTGGGAATCGCAGCTGGCGTCGGTCGGCGAGTTCGGCACTCGCGAACGCCTCCGCCTGCCAGGCGTTGAGTGCCCGGGCGAGGGTGCCGCCCACACCCACCAGGACGACCGGAGCGCCCGGCGCGGCCAGGGCTGCCGCGTTCGACCACCAGCGCAGGCAGTCTTCGCCGACGCGCAGGGATTCGCGGGCGAGCATTCGTTCCCCGTCAAGGATGAGGATGGCGCGGTATCCTCCGGCGGGTATCGGTTCGGCGCCGCGGGTGGCGATCACGAGCGCGGGCTCGGCGCCGAGCGTCTGGATCGAGTGCTCGCCGTCCGCGATGATGATGCGGGCTCCGGGGAAGGCGCGTCCGAGCTCTTCCGCGGTGCGGCCGGTGCCCATGGTGACGACCCGGAGTTTGTGGCCCTCGCAGTGGATGCAGGTCCACGCGGCGGCGAGTGCCCCGCACCAGCGGCAGGCGGGCACCGCACGGGCCGAGCTGAGGCCGAGGGGGCCCTGGCAGGTGGTGCAGCGCGCCGCCTTCTTGCAGGTCTGGCAAGCCAGCATGGGCGCGTAGCCGGGGCTGGCGACCTGCACGAGCACGGGGCCGTGATGCAGGGCCTCCCGGGCGGCGTTCCATGCTGCCGTCGGAATGCGGGCGGCCCGGGCCTGCTGGTCCGACTCGGCCTGGAAATCGGTAGGGATCACGCGTGGGTGCCGGTTGACGGCGGCGTGCACCTCGCCGAGCCAGCCGAGTTCGACGAGCCGCTGCGTTTCAACGCTGCGGGAGTGGCTGATCAGCACGAGGCTGCAGCCGGCTTCCTCGCGGCGGATCAGGGCGGCATCGCGCGCGTGCACGTACGGGCTCAGCGGCTCCGCGTACAGGGGGTCCCCGTCGTCCCAGAGCGCGATGAGGCCGAGGGACGCCGCGGGGGCGTAGACCGCCGAGCGGTTTCCGAGGATGATGCGCGGTTCGGCTCCGAGGCAGGCCAGGAATGCCCGATAGCGGTCGGGGTTGCCTTGCCGCGCGTCGACGCGGCTGACCGATCCGGCCGGTGCCAGTTGGTCGAGGGCCGCCTGCACCTGATCCTGGTCCCGGTAGTCGGGAACGCAGAGAACGGCGGTCCTGCCGGTCGCGAGCGTGGCGACACCGAGCTCGGCGAGGGTCTGGGCCCAGTGACCGATGGTGGTGCCGTCGTCGAGGTGCACGAGGTCCGGGATGGCGGCCACGGCCACTCGCTGGCGGTCCATGATGGCGGTGTCGAGGCGTCCCGTGGGGTAGCCGACGAAGGCCGGTGCCGCCAGGGAGAGACCGGCGGCCGGGGCCGGCGGGGTCTGGTCAGGCTCGGGTGGCGCGGTGACGGTCGGCGGGGCCTGTGCGATGAGCCAGGCCTTTTCGACGCGCACCTGGCGCGGCGGCACGGCCAGGCGGATGATGTCGCTCGCGTTGCCGGCCGCCCGGTCGGCGGCCCGACGGGCGAGCCGCCATACCGCGGGCGTGAGCACCTGGGCCGCGGACACCACGGCGTCGAGCGGGCTCAACGTTCCGGAAAATTGCTCGCTCGGCGCGGTCGACGGATCGATCACTTCGATCAGGTAGCCGTCGATGATACGCCCGCCGGAACGGAACGGCACCTTCACCCGCACCCCGGGGCGCGCCACATCGGCGAGTTCCTCGGGGATGCGGTAATCAAACAGGTGGTCCAGCTGCGGGAGCGGTGAGTCGATGAGCACCCGGGCGACGAGTCCGGAACGAGTCACGCTGCCCCTCTCCCCGTCGCCGTCAGTACCGATGTGTCTTCTCTACAGTCCCGCGGAGCTTCGGAGATCGTCGACGCGATCGAGGCGCTCCCACGTGAAGTCGGGCAGTTCCCGGCCAAAGTGACCGTACGTCGCCGTCTGCTGGTAGATCGGGCGCAGCAGGTCGAGGGAATTGATGATCGCCGCCGGTCGCAGGTCGAAGACGTCGCGGATGGCCGCAGTGATCTCGTTGTCCGGGAGTACGCCGGTCCCGAACGTTTCCACGTAGAGACCGACCGGCGCGGCCTTGCCGATCGCGTAGGCGACCTGCACCTCCAGGCGTTCGGCGAGTCCCGCGGCGACGGCATTCTTCGCCACCCAGCGCATGGCGTACGCGGCCGAACGGTCGACCTTGGACGGGTCCTTGCCGCTGAACGCGCCGCCACCGTGCCGGCTGGATCCGCCGTAGGTGTCGATGATGATCTTGCGCCCGGTGAGTCCGGCGTCGCCCTGCGGGCCACCGATCTCAAATCGTCCCGTGGGGTTGATCAGCGTAGCCAGGTGGGAGGAATCGAGGTCGATGCCGTCCAGCACGGGACGGATGACGAGTTCGTTGACCTCGGCACGAAGCCGCTCCGTCGTGACGGACGGTGCGTGCTGCGTCGAAACGACGACGGTCTCGACCGTGCGCGGAACGATGCCGTCGTAGCCGATGGTGACCTGGGTTTTACCGTCGGGGCGCAGGTAGTCGAGTTCGCCCGACTTGCGCACGTAGGCGAGGCGTTCCGCGAGGCGGTGGGCGATCCAAATCGGGATCGGCATCAGCTCGGGGGTCTCCCGGGTGGCGTAGCCGAACATGATTCCCTGGTCGCCGGCGCCCTGCCGGTCGTAGTCGTCGAGGCTCGACTGTTCCCGGGTTTCGAACGCGTTGTCCACGCCCTGGGCGATGTCGGGAGACTGCCCGCCGATGGAGATTTCCACGCCGCAGGACCGGCCGTCAAACCATACGTCGGAAGAGTCGTAACCGATGTCGGTGATGCACTTGCGCACGATCGACGGGATCTCGACGTACGCCTCGGTGGTCACCTCGCCCGCGACGTGAACGAGACCCGTCGTGACGAGGGTTTCCACGGCCACTCGGCTGTGCGGGTCTTCGGCGAGCAGGGCATCGAGGATGCTGTCGGAGATCTGGTCACAGATCTTGTCGGGGTGGCCCTCGGTGACCGATTCGGAGGTGAAGAGGCGAAGATCGCTCATCTGGCCCGTCTCTATAGATGCGTCTGAATGAAAAGACTGTGCGAATGAATGGCTGTGCGAATGCAGGCGGTGCGTGGGGTTGATGTGCATGGGCCAGGCCGCGAAACGGCCGGGCAAGCGGGTCTAGACGACCACGTCAAGTATGCGGTGGGCAACCGACATCTTGCTGCCGGAAGCCTCTTGTACTATATCTCCGTGCCGGTCGAGCAGCAGAACCGTGTTGCCGTCTGTGGCGAAACCCTCAGCCCACCCGACCCGGTTGACCACGAGGTAGTCGCACCCCTTGCGGGTGATCTTGTCCCGGCCGAGAGCCAACAGGCGATCCGGGTCCGGCTCGGTTTCGGCGGCGAAGCCCACGATCACCTGACCGGGTCGCCGCGTTGCGGAGAGGCCGGCGAGAATGTCGGGATTCTTCACGAGTTCGAGTGTGAGGGTGTCCCCCGCGTCTTCCTTCTTGATCTTGTCTCTACGCACGTCTGCGGGTCGATAGTCGGCCACCGCGGCCGCCATGATGATCACGTCGGCCGTGGCAGCGGATGCGCGCAACGCGTCGTGCAGGTCGAGGGCACTGCTGGCGTGCAGCACACGCACGCCGTCAGGCGTGGGCACCTCGAGGTTGCAGGCCACAAGAGTCACGTCCGCGCCGCGCGCGCGTGCGGCTTCCGCGAGGGCGACGCCCTGTTTGCCGCTCGACCGGTTGCCCAGGAAGCGCACCGGGTCCAGTGGCTCCCGGGTGCCGCCGGCGCTGATCAGAATTCTCCGGTTCAGCAGATCCTGCTCCGGGGCGTCGGAGCCCGACGCCCCGTCGAGCGCCGCGAAGGCGGCCGCCACGATCGTGTCCGGCTCCTCCATCCGGCCGGCGCCCACATCCTGACCGGTCAGGCGACCGACGCCGGGGCCCACGACGGTGACGCCCCTGCTGCGTAGGGTGGCGATATTAGCGACGGTCGCCGCGTGGTTCCACATTTCGGTGTGCATCGCCGGGGCGATCACGAGCGGTGCGGTGCTGGCGAGGATGGTGTTGCCGAGCAGGTCGTCCGCGAGGCCCGCCGCAAGTTTGGCGATGGTGTTCGCGGTGGCCGGGGCGACGACGATCAGGTCGGCGGACTGGCCGATGGCCACGTGGCGCACCTCGGCGACGCCCTCATAGAGCTCCGAATACACCGGATGCCGGGAAATGGCCTCGAGGGTGGGCTTGCCGATGAACCGCAGGGCCGCCGGGGTGGCCACGACGTGCACCGAATCCCCGTTCAACACAAAAGCGCGCACGATGTTGACGGCCTTGTAGGCAGCGATGCCTCCGGTGATACCGACGACAATCGTGCGGGCTGTCTTCATCGTGCGCGCTGAGGCGAGCCGAGTTACTCGACGATGGGACGTGAGGTGAGCTTGTCCTCGTTGATTTCGCGCAGCGCCACCGACAGGGGCTTGTCTTCCACGTTCGAGTCGACGAGCGGGCCCACGTTGTCGAAGAGGCTGCCTTCGTGCAGGTCAGCGTAGTAGTCGTTGATCTGGCGTGCGCGCTTGGAGGCGAAGATCACGAGTGCGTACTTGGAATCGACCTTGGAGAGCAGGTCGTCGATGGGCGGGTCAATGATGCCAGTGGGCTTGTTGGCCATTGGTGTCACACTCCTTTAGAGCAGTTCGAGAACAGGGCTGTTCGAAATAAAACAGTGCGTCTGGGTCAGCACGGTCGCGTCATCTGACGCGTGAAGAATCTTCAGCGGGCGCTACGACGTTTCCGCCGCAGGGCGTACCTGCATCAAGTCTACGACCTCCCGGGCGGCTTCGGATGCGTCGGCGTTGACTATTCGGTAGTCGAACTCGCCCTGAGCGGCCAATTCGAGCTTCGCGGTCTCCAATCGACGGGCCTGCTCCGCGGAATCCTCGGTGCCGCGACCGACGAGCCGACGCACAAGTTCTTCCCAGGTGGGCGGCAGCAGAAAGACGAGTTTCGCCTCGGGCATGGCCCGGCGTACCGCCCTGGCCCCCTGGATGTCGATTTCCAGTAGCACGCTGTTGCCGGCGGCGATGGCCGCCTCGACCGGTCCGCGCGGCGTTCCGTAGCGATACGCGTTGTGCACGGTCGCCCATTCGAGCAGTTCGCCCGATTCGGTCATGCTGTCGAAGACCTCGTTGCTGACGAAGAAGTAACTGACCCCCTCCACCTCGCCGGGACGCGGGGCACGGGTCGTGGCGGACACGGACAGGTGCACGTCGGGGTAGTGCGTGCGAATGTGGTTCGCGACGGTGCCCTTGCCCACGGCGGTGGGTCCCGCGAGCACGATGAGTCGTGAGTCGGGCGCGCCGTGGCGCAGTGTCGGCCGTTCGGAGAGGAAGTCTCGCAACCGCTCACGCTGGTGCCGTCCGAGGCCGCCGAGACGCTTTGACGGGGAGATTTCGAGGCGGTGGATGATGCGCTGCATCTTGGTCACGCCGATAGAGGGAATGCTCACGAGCATCTCGGTGACCCGGAGTCGGCCTTCCACTCCCAGGGGTTCTTTCAGTGCCGCGCCGAGAACTTCGAGGGCCGTGCGTTCTCCGGATGCGATCTGCGCCTTGACGCTGGCCCTGGCGCGGCGCGCGGCCACGGCGGCGCGCGAGGCGGCAACCCGGTCGACTTCGGGTGGGGTGGGACGGTTTTCAGCCACGGACGGCTCCTACTTCACTAACGCGGCGCTCGATCGCTGCCGCAAGCCGGTCGGGGCCATGGGAGAGAACACTACGCGACTCACTTACGATAACCCCTTCGGCGTATTCACCATATATCGAGATCAGATCCATAATATTCCCTCCCTGGTGTCCGAAGCCGGGTGCGAGAACGGGAGTTCGGCGAGTTTTCGGCGCCGCGGCCACGTCAATGCCGAACTCGGCCAGGTCGAGGGTGGCCCCGAGCACAACCCCGAGCGAGCCGAACGGGGGCGTGGCCACCGAGACCGTTTCGGCGTTGCGACGGCCGATGTCGTCGAGCACGGCACGGGCAACGGTGAGGCCGGCGTTCGGTCCCCCGGCGACGAGCGCCTGCTGCACGGCGGCGGCCTCGGGGTTGGAGGTCGCCGCGAGCAGGAAGAGTCCCTTGCCGTGCTGCAGGGCGATGTCGATGGGACGTTGGAGGGAACCAACGCCCATGAACGGCGTCACGGTGATGGCGTCGACTTCGAGGGGCGATCCGGGCGTCAGCCACGCGTCCGCGTAGGCCTCCACACTCGTTCCGAGGTCACCGCGCTTCACGTCACCGATCACGAGCAGTCCCGCGTCGCGGGCATCGGCAAGCACTCGTTCCAGGGCCACGTAGCCGGCCGAGCCGAAGCGTTCGAAGAACGCGACCTGGGGCTTCACGATCCCGGCGCGACCGGCGGCCGCGGCGACGACGGTGCGGCCGAAGGACTCCGCGCCGACCGCCGAATCGGCCAGGCCCCAGTCCCCCAGCAGCCAGCTGTGCGGGTCGATACCCACGCAGAGCTGGCCACGCTCCACGAACGCCTCACCGAGGCGGTCGCCGAACGTGGTCACCGTCGTCGCCCCCTGGCTCACAGCAGCGCCGTCCGCGCGATCGAATACTCCTGAAGCGAGGTCACCTCGAAACCGCCGCGAATCGCGTCAATGGAGGCTACCGCCGCGCTGAGTTCCGCGATGGTGGTGAACAGGGGCAGGTCCCCGGCCACGGCGGCCGCACGAATCTCGTAGCCGTCGGCCCGGGCCGTGCGCCCACCGGGCGTGTTGATGACGATCTGCACCTCTTCGCGGCGAATCAATTCGACGATGGACACGTCTTCGTCGCCGGTTTTCTCACTGAACTTCGTGACGATCCGAGCCTGGATGCCGTTGCGCTGCAGCACCTCGGCGGTGCCCTCGGTGGCGGCGATCTCGTAGCCGAGCTGCTGCAGGCGCAGCATCGGCAGGATGATGGCTCGCTTGTCCCGGTCGGAGACCGAGACGAAGACCGTTCCGCTGAGCGGGATTCCGCCGTAGGCGGCGAGCTGGCTCTTGGCGAACGCGCGGGGGAAGTCGCGGTCGATGCCCATGACCTCGCCGGTGGATCGCATCTCCGGGCCGAGGATGGAGTCGACGACGTTGCCTTCCGGCGTGCGGAAACGGTTGAACGGCAGAACCGCTTCCTTCACGGCGACGGGCGCCTCCATCGGCACCCGTGAACCGTCGATCTCCGGCAGCTGGCCGGAGGCCTTGAGTTCGGCGATGGTTGTGCCCACCATGATGCGGGCGGCGGCCTTGGCGAGGGTGATGCCGAGGGCCTTCGCGACGAACGGCACTGTGCGCGAGGCGCGCGGGTTCGCTTCGAGCACGTAGAGCACGCCGGCTCCGATGGCGAACTGCACGTTGAGCAGTCCGCGCACCCCGATGCCCTTCGCGATTCCCAGCGTGGCCTCCCGGACGCGGTCGATTTCGGCGCGTCCCAGGGTGACGGGCGGCAGCGTGCAGCTGGAGTCGCCCGAGTGGATGCCGGCCTCTTCGATGTGCTCCATGACGCCGCCGATGTACAGCTCGTGGCCGTCGTAGATGGCGTCGACGTCGATCTCGATCGCGTCGTCGAGGAAGCGGTCGACGAGCAGCGGGTGCGAGGGGCCGATGATGCCCTGACCCTCCATGCGCGCGAAGTAGTCGGAGAGGGACGCGGAGTCGTAGACGATCTCCATGCCCCGCCCGCCGAGCACGTAGCTCGGGCGCACCAACACCGGGTAGCCGATGCCTTCGGCGGCGACGACGGCACCGGCGTAGTCGATGGCCACAGCGTTACGCGGTGCGAGCAGCCCGGCGGCGTCGAGGATGCCGGAGAACAACCCGCGTTCCTCGGCGAGGTCGATGGCGTCCGGGCTGGTGCCCAGAATCGGGATCCCCGCGGCCTCGAGGCCCTTGGCCAGGCCGAGGGCGGTCTGGCCGCCGAGCTGCACAACCACCCCGACGAGTTCGCCGCTGAGGCTTTCCGCGTGGATGACCTCCAGCACGTCCTCGAGCGTGAGCGGCTCGAAGTACAACCGATCGGAGGTGTCGTAGTCGGTCGAGACCGTCTCCGGGTTGCAGTTGATCATGATCGTCTCGTACCCGGCGTCGGACAGCGCGAAGGACGCGTGCACGCAGGAGTAGTCGAATTCGACGCCCTGGCCGATGCGGTTGGGGCCGGAACCGAGGATGACGACCTTCTTCCGGTCGCTCGGGACGACCTCGGTCTCCTGGTCGTAGCTGGAGTAGTGGTACGGCGTGAGGGCCGGGAACTCCCCCGCGCAGGTGTCCACCGTCTTGAAGACGGGGCGCAGGCCGAGGATGTGACGCACCTTGCGCACATCCGCTTCGCCGAAGCCGCGGAGCTCGCCGATCTGCGCGTCGGAGAAGCCGTGGTCCTTGGCGTGCAGCAGCACGTCACGGTCGAGGCGTTCGGCGCGCGCCACAGCCTCGGCGACCTCGTTGATCAGCACGATCTGGTCGATGAACCACGGGTCGATCTTGGTCGCCTCGAAGACCTGAACAATGGTGGCGCCCTTGCGGAGCGCCTGCTGCACGGTGACGATGCGGCCGTCGGTGGGGATTTCCGCTTCGATCAGGAGCTCGTCGACGGTGCGGTCCTCGGCGCCCCAGTGGAAGGAGGAGCCGCGCTTCTCGAGCGAGCGGAGGGCCTTCTGCAGCGCGGAGGTGTAGTTGCGTCCGATCGCCATGGCCTCGCCCACCGACTTCATGGTGGTGGTGAGCCGGGGGTCGGCTGCCGGGAACTTCTCGAACGCGAAGCGTGGCACCTTGACGACGACGTAGTCCAGCGTCGGTTCGAAGCTCGCCGGAGTCACGCCGGTGATGTCATTGGGGATCTCGTCGAGACGATACCCGAGAGCCAGTTTGGCGGCGATCTTGGCGATCGGGAAGCCCGTCGCCTTGCTCGCGAGGGCCGAGGAACGGGACACTCGCGGGTTCATTTCGATCACGATGATGCGGCCGTCGGCCGGGTTGATCGCGAACTGGATGTTGCAGCCGCCGGTGTCGACGCCGACGGCGCGGATGATGTCGATGCTGATGTCACGCAGGTTCTGGTATTCCCGGTCGGTCAGCGTCAGCGCGGGGGCGACGGTGATGGAGTCTCCGGTGTGCACACCGACGGGGTCCACGTTTTCGATGGAACAGACGACGACGGTGTTGTCGGCGGTGTCGCGCATCATCTCGAGTTCGAATTCCTTCCAGCCGAGGATGGATTCTTCGAGGAGCACCTCGGTGGTGGGGCTGTGGTGCAGGCCGTCGCCGACGATGCGGCGCAGCTCCTGCTCGGTGTACGCGAATCCGCTGCCGAGCCCGCCCATGGTGAAGGAGGGGCGAACGACGAGCGGGTAGCCGAGGTCCTCGGCGAAGCCGACTGCCTCATCGACGGTGTGCGCGATGTGCGAACGCGCCACGTCGGCGCCGGCGTCCAGCACCAGTTGTTTGAAGATCTGGCGGTCCTCGCCCTTGTTGATGGCGTCGAAGCTGGCACCGATGAGTTCCACGTCGTACTTCTCGAGGATCCCGCGTTCGTGCAGGGCGATGGCCGCGTTCAGCGCGGTCTGCCCGCCGAGGGTGGGCAGGATCGCGTCGGGGCGTTCCTTCGCAATGATGGTTTCGAGGATCTCCGGGGTGATCGGCTCGATGTAGGTGGCGTCAGCGAAGTCCGGGTCGGTCATGATCGTCGCCGGGTTGGAGTTGACCAGGATGACGCGCACGCCTTCGGCACGCAGCACGCGGCACGCCTGTGTTCCCGAATAGTCGAATTCACACGCCTGGCCGATGACAATCGGGCCGGATCCAATGACAAGGACGCTGTTGATATCGTCGCGCTTGGGCATTACTTGCCGTCTCCTGCTCCGGCGGCCGCGTTTCGTTCGACCACCACATCCCTGAACCGATCAAAAAGGTAGTTTGCGTCGTGCGGGCCGGCTGCGGCCTCCGGGTGGTACTGCACCGAGAACGCTTCGAGGTCCAGGCAGCGGATGCCTTCGACGACCTGGTCGTTCAGGCTGTAGTGGCTGACTTCCACCCGGCCGAAGCCGGTGCGGGACTCGTGCACGCCCTCGATGGGCATGTCGACCGCGAAACCGTGGTTCTGCGAGGTGATCTCCACCCGGCCGGTGGCCTTGTCCAGCACGGGCTGGTTGATGCCGCGGTGTCCGAACGGCAGCTTGTAGGTGCGGAACCCGAGGGCCCGACCGAGCAGTTGGTTGCCAAAGCAGATCCCGAAGTACGGCACGCCGGCGCGCAGGATTTCCTGCAGCAGCGTGATGTGCGCGGTGGACGCGGCCGGGTCGCCTGGCCCGTTGGAGAAGAACACCGCGGACGGCCCCAGCGACAAGACGTGCTCGGCGGTGACCGACTGAGGCAGTACGAGAACCTCGAAGCCTCGCTCGGCGAGGTGATTCAGGGTCGACTGCTTCACGCCGAGGTCGAGCACGGCCACGGATCCGATCCGGTCTCCGACCGGAGGGATCGAGAACGGTTCGACGGTCGAGACGGTGTCGGAGAGGTTGCGGCCGGCCATGGCCGGTCCGGTGCGCACGCGGTCCAGTTGTTCGCCGTCGGAGAGTTCCAGCAGGTCCCCGGAGAAGATCCCGGAGCGCATAGCGCCCTTGTCGCGGATGTGGCGGGTGACGGCGCGGGTGTCGATGCCGCAGATACCGACGATGCCGCCCTCTTCGAGATCGTGGTCGAGCGTGCGGGTGGCCCGGTGGTTCGAGGAGATGCGCGCGGGGTCGCGCACCACGAAACCGGCGACCCAGATCTTGCGTGATTCCATGTCGTCGTCATTGGCACCGGTGTTGCCGATGTGCGGCGCGGTCATGAGCACGATCTGTCCGGCGTAGGAGGGGTCCGTGAGGGTCTCCTGGTAACCGGTCATCCCGGTGGCGAAGACGATCTCGCCGAGGGTTTGCCCCTCGCTGCCGTAGGAACGGCCGTCAAAGCGTTTGCCGTCTTCGAGTACGAGAACGGCCGGGGCCGTTCGATTGATTGCCTTGTAGTCGGCGACTGAGAACACCAAGCTACACCTCACTTTCGTTGCGGTCAGCGGGCCCGGTGGCCTCGGCTGCAATGGAACGGATCGCGTCGACGAGTCGGGCACGATCGCTGGGGTCAATGATGCGGAAGTAGCTGTCGACCGAACGGCCGGGTTCTGTCGCACGGTCGGTGTCGGACGTCGGGGCGAGCCGCCAACCGAGCAGCACGAGACCGTCCGTTTCGACCACGCGGTCGATGGCCCACGTGGCCGGGGTCAGACGTTCGATGGCGTCGGCCGGAACGAAGACCGGTCGTGTCCCGGTGAGGTCGAGGGTCACCCCGGCATCCGTCGCCGTGATTTCGGCCCTGGCCCGAAACGCGAGCCCGGGAATGAACAGCCGTTCGAGGGGCGTATCGCGGGGGGTCGTCGCCACGTAGTAGCCGCGGGCAGAGGCCAGCGCCGTTTCCGTTCCGACGGGCGCCGGGTAGCCGGCGACGATGCCCGAGTCGCGGGTACTGCGTCTGCGCCAGCTGCGGAACATGAGCGTGAATACGCCGAGAAGAACCACGGCGATGATGAGGGTGGGAACGGCCCTATCCATGGTGCTCCTGCACGTTATGCGCGCGGGCCGCCGCGGCGACCTCGGCGGGATCCTGCAGCACGCGCTCGAGCAGGGTGGCGTAGCCGCGATGGAAGGTGGCCTGCACGACGCCCGGGAGGGTCATCGACAGGTACGGGGAATTCACACTGGTTCCGGACAGGTCGGAGCGGGTGAAGACCCGGCTGGCCGAGGCGTCGTACAGGGTGAGTTCGGCCGGGCCGCCCTCGGTGATCGGTTGGCCCTGCCCGGAGATGCGGCCGATTCTGGCGGGTGTGGCGGACAGCACCCGGGCGATGTCGTTCCAGCCGAGGAGCCCGGTGGAGACGACGGAGGCGTGCACGACGGAGAGCGCTGATTCGAGGCCCACCATGCCGTTCGCCGCGGCGTCCCATTCGCAGTCCTTCGACTCGATCGGGTGCGGGGCGTGGTCGGTGGCGACGATGTCGATGGTGCCGTCGGCGAGCCCGGCGCGCAGCGCCTCGACGTCTTCACGGCGGCGCAGCGGCGGATTCACCTTGAACCGCGCGTCGTACCCGGCGACGAGATCTTCGGTGAGCAGCAGGTGGTGCGGGGTGACTTCGGCGGTGACGTTGATGCCGCGCGCCTTGGCCCAGCGGATGACGTCGACCGAGCCGGCCGTGGAGACGTGGCAGACGTGCAGGCGAGATCCCACATGCTCGGCGAGCAGAACGTCGCGGGCGATGATGGATTCCTCGGCGACGGCGGGCCAGCCGACGAGACCGAGCTCGCCGGACAGCGCTCCCTCGTTCATCTGAGCCTTTTCGGTCAGTCGCGGCTCTTGCGAGTGCTGGGCGATGACGCCGTCGAAGGCCTTCACGTATTCGAGCGCGCGGCGCATCAGCAGCGGGTCGGACACGCAGAACCCGTCGTCGGAGAACACCCTGACCCGGGCCCGGCTGGTGGCCATTGCCCCGATCTCGGCGAGCTGCTGGCCTTTCAGGCCCACGGTCACGGCACCAATCGGCTGCACGTCCACGTAGCCGGACCGTTCGCCGAGGGCGAGCACCTGTTCGACCACCCCGGCCGTGTCCTGGGCCGGGGAGGTGTTGGCCATAGCGAACACGCTCGTAAAGCCGCCGCGCGCGGCTGCCTGGCTTCCGGTCAGAACGGTCTCGCTCTGTTCGGCGCCTGGTTCGCGCAGGTGGGCGTGCAGGTCGACCAGGCCGGGCAGGGCCATCAGCCCGTCAGCGTCCACCACGGTGGCGCCCGGATGCGACAGGCTCGCCCCGAGCTCGCGGACCCGTCCGTTCTCCAGCACAATGTCGGTGCGCGCACCGTCGGGAAGGGTCGCTCCCCGAATCAGGTAGGTCTGGCTCTTGCGGGGCTCAGCGGGCATCATGCATCCTCTCGGTCACCGGACAGCAGCAGGTATAGGGCGGCCATCCGCACGGAAACGCCGTTCGCGACCTGCTCAAGCACGGTCGACTTGACCGAATCGGCCGCCGCGGACGATATTTCCAGCCCGCGGTTCATCGGGCCAGGGTGCATGACAATGCTATCCGTGCCGAGCCGATTAAATCGCGCGTTGTCAAGCCCCCAGGCGCGGGAATACTCCCGACTGGTGGGAAAAAAGGCCGCACTCATGCGTTCGGCCTGGATTCGCAGCATCATGACCACGTCGGGGCGGGCGTCGATGGCCGTGTCGAGGTCGAAGCCGAACGTGGCCGGCCATCCGCTGGTGTCGGCGGGCAGCAGGGTGGGCGGAGCCACGAAGGTGACCTCGGCGCCGAGCGTGGGCAGCAGCCACAGGTTGGAACGAGCCACTCGCGAATGCAGCACGTCGCCCACGATGGTGACCCGCACCCCGTCGAGGCCCTTGCCGCGGCTGGACGCACCGTGGATGCGGCGCCGGATGGTGAACGCGTCCAGCAGCGCCTGGGTGGGGTGCTCGTGGGTTCCGTCGCCGGCGTTGATGATTCCCGCATCGATCCATCCGCTCTGCGCGAGCACGTGGGGCGCGCCCGATGCGGGGTGTCGGATCACGACCCCGTCGGCGCCGATCGCGGCCAGCGTCTGCGCGGTGTCCTTGAGACTTTCGCCCTTCGACACGCTCGAACCCTTCGCGCTGAAGTTGATCACGTCGGCGCTCAGGCGTTTCGCGGCGGCCTCGAAGGAGATGCGGGTGCGGGTGGAGTCTTCGAAGAAGAGGTTGACGACGGTTTTGCCGCGCAGCGTGGGGAGCTTTTTCACCTCGCGCTGGGAGACATCCGCCATGTCTTCGGCAATATCGAGCAGCGCGATCGCTCGGTCACGACCGAGGTCACGGGTGGACAGCAGGTGCCTCACTGGACTCGTCCTCCGTCGATCGACACGAACTCGTCGCCGTCGGTTTCCTCGAGGTGCACGTTAATGCGTTCGTCGGTGGAACTGGGCAGGTTGCGGCCCACGAAGTCCGCCCGGATGGGCAGCTCCCGGTGCCCGCGGTCGACGAGCACCGCGAGTCGCACACTGTCGGGCCGCCCGTGGTCGCCGAGCGCGTCGAGCGCCGCGCGGATGGTGCGGCCGGAGTACAGCACGTCGTCGACGAGCACGACGGTGGCCCCGTCAATGCTTCCGGGCACCTCGGTGCGTGAGGGCGTTCGGGTGCGGGTGTGCGCGAGGTCGTCCCGGTACAGGGTCACATCGAGGGAACCGGCCCGCACCCGGGTGGCGGTGGGTTCGATCCGGGCGATCGTCTCCGCGATCCGCCGGGCGAGGACCACGCCGCGGGTGGGGATACCCAGGATGACGAGGTTGTCCGGACCCCGATTGGACTCCAGGATCTCGTGGGAGATTCGCGTCAACGCGCGGGTGATGTCAGCCTGAGTGAGCACAATGTGTTCCAACAGCCGACCTCCTTCCCCGTCTCACAGGACGGCTGTTAAAGGATGTCAATTTGGGAATGTCTACACGGTCCAGCGTAGCGGATCCCGGTGGGGCGTCGTGACTCAGGGGGTGAAGGCGCCCGTGACGAACTGGGCGAACTCCACCGGGTCGGTGAGGCTGCCCCGGTATACGGCACCGTCCACGAGCACGGTGGGCGTGCCGGAAATCGCCGGGATGTCCGCGCCGTCGATGGGTCCGGTGACCGCGGCGTCCGTGTTGGCCTGCGACCAGGCGGCGTAGGAACCGCTCGCCACGCACGCCGCAATGCTCACGCCTCCGGGCGCGAGGGCGACGAGCTCGTCATCGGAGAGTCCCGCGCTGCCTTCCTCCGGCTGGTTGGCGAACAGGGCGGCGAGGTAGTCGACGGTCAGGTCGGGGTTGAGGGTGGCCTGGCAGGTGAGCGCGGATGACGCCCGGGTGGAGTAGTTCGATCCGAGGGACAACCGGTCGAGGAACGTCATCGGGTGCAGTCGGAGCGTGATGACGTCGTTCGTGGCGGCGAGGGCGAGGCTGCCGCCGTTCGTGCGCTCGAATTGCTGGCAATACGGGCACATCAGGTCGAAGTACACGTCAACGGCGACCGGGCCGGCGCCGACCACGAGATACCCGGCGTCGAAGTCGGCGGCGCCGAGTCGGCCGGACGGTTCGGCGGAGCCGTCCGGGACGTTCGTCGGATCCGGCGTGGGTGTGGCGGTCGTCGGCGCGGCCTGGTGCGTCTCGCTCGCGACGGAGAAGAACATGACGCCCATCGTCGCCGCGGCGATGATCATGAACACCACGGCGAGGGCGGTGAACACGGTCGCGGTCGAGCCGATGATGATTCCGGCGAGGGCGAGCCCGCGCCCCGCCTCGCCGCGCGCCCGGATCTGAGCGAGGGCGATGAAGCCGGTGGCGATGGCCACAACGCCGATGAAGAACGCCGAGACGAACGACACGATGGCCAGGGTGTTCGTGGTCGGCGCCTGCGGGACGGGCGGGGTTCCCGGCGCCGCAGCAGTCTGTGCTGCCGGGGGTCCGGGCTGCTCGAGGTGCTCGAGGTGCTCGAGGTGCTCGAGGTGCTCAGGGTGCTCAGGGTTCTCGGTCTGATCCGGTCCGGTGCTGGTCATGAGATCCCTGGCCTGGTTGAGGGGCGTCTTAGGCGGTGGGGGCCGTCTGTGCGATCTTACCGAGGAGTCCGTTCACGAACCCGGCCGAGTCATCCGTGGACAGAATTTTCGCCGCCTCAACGGCCTCGTCAATGGCCACGGCGTGCGGTACGGCGTCGTTGTAGAGAATTTCCCAGATTCCGATGCGCAGGATGGCGCGATCGATGTTGGGCAGGCGAGCGAGCGACCAGCCCTGCGAATAGGTTTCGATGAGTTCATCGATCTCTTCACGGTGGTCGACGACGCCGTCCACGAGTTCGCGGGCGTACAGCCACGACGCCAGGCGTGCCGGTTCGCTCGCCGCGCGTTGCGCCTCGGTGGCCAGCGACTCGGGGATGCTGATCTGACGCACGTCGGCGGCGTACAGAATGTCGATGGCGCGCTTGCGGGCCTTGGTGCGGGCGCTCACTAGTTGACGCGACCCAGGTAGTCGCCGGTGCGGGTGTCGACCTTGACCTTGGTGCCCTGTTCGAGGAAGAGAGGAACCTGAATCTGGTACCCGGTCTCCACGGTCGCCGGCTTCGTGCCGCCGGTTGAGCGGTCACCCTGCAGGCCCGGTTCCGTGTAGGTGATTTCGAGCACGACGGATGCCGGGAGCTCGACGTACAGCGGGTCGCCGTTGTGCAGGGCCACGGTCACGGCCTGGCTCTCGAGCATGAAGTTGCTTGCCTCGCCCACGACGGCGGCGGGGACGTACAGCTGGTCGAAGTCGGCCACGTCCATGAACACGTAGGACTCGCCATCGGCGTACAGGTACTGGAAGTCGCGACGGTCGACATTCTCGGTTTCGATCTTGGCGCCGGCGTTGAATGTACGGTCGACGGTCTTGCCGGAGATGACGTTTTTGAGCTTGGTACGAACGAACGCACCGCCCTTGCCGGGCTTGACGTGCTGGAATTCGATGACGGCCCAGAGGTTACCGTCGATCTTGAGCACGACGCCGTTCTTGATGTCAGCGGTAGAAGCCATGGGGGTGTGATCCGTTCAATTGTTAAAGTGCGCGGTCGATTCGACCTCATAGGAGTCTACGTGACCGATCGACAAGCGCCAAAGAGGGGCGGGGACCGGCGTCCCGGTTCGGTGCCCGCCGCAGCGTCAGCGCTGGCGGGTCACGAAGTCGAGCGCCAGGCGGTATGAGTCGAAACCGAGGCCGGCGATGACGCCGGTGGCTATCGCGCTGACGACGCTCGTGTGCCGGAACGTTTCCCGCGCGTGCGGGTTCGAAATGTGCACCTCGATGAGTTCGAGGCCGGCCTTGGTCACGAGTGCGGCCGCGTCGCGGAGCGCGTAGCTGTAGTGCGTGAACGCGGCCGGATTGATGATGACCGGGAGGCCGTTGTCCACGGCTTCGTACAGCCAGTGGATGAGTTCGGCCTCGTCGTCGGTTTGCCGCAGGTCGATGCTGATCCCGGCGGGGGCGGCCGCGGTGAGCAGGGTGCGGAGGTCGTCGAGGTCGGCGGAACCGTAGACATCCGGTTCGCGGCTGCCGAGTCGACCGAGGTTGGGTCCGTTCAAAACCAAAACAGTGCTCATGTCCACAGCCTAAAGGCGTGGGTGACCGGTCGCGGCACCGAGGCACCCGGCGTCAGCGGGGAAACGGGCGCGCCGGGGCTGCTCAGGGACGGGACTCGGCCTCGACCACGGCGGCCTCGAAGGCCACCCACGGCAGCATCGCGCACTTGACCCGCGCCGGGTAACGCGAGACGCCGCTGAAGGCCGCCGCGTCGCCGAGCACGTCCTCGTCGGCTTCGATCTTTCCACGGGAACGCAACATCTCGCGGAATGTCTCCAGCAGCGCGCGAGCCTCCGCGACGGTGAGGCCGCGCAGCGTGTCGTTGAGCACGGAGGCGGAGGCGATGGATATGGAGCAGCCCTCGCCGCGCCAGACGAGGTCGTCCACGGTGCTCTCGGCGCCCGCCGGGCTGAGCGTGACACGCATGGTGACCTCATCGCCGCACGACGTGTTCAGCTGGTGGGATTCGGCCACCCGCTGCGCGCTCGTCTGGTCGATCGCCGCGAGGGGTTCCGCGGAGGCGCCGTGCCTGGCCTTGTAGTGGTCGAGGATGATGGTCTGGTACAGCTGCTGCAGGTCGCTCACGCGGTGACTCCAAAGAACGGTGCGACCTCACGCAGGGTGGCCAGGAACCGGTCCACCTCGTCGGTCGTCGTGTACAGGTAGGTGCTCGCGCGGGTGGAGGCGGTCACTCCGAGACGACGGTGCAGCGGCTGCGCGCAGTGGTGTCCCACCCGCACGGCGATGCCCGCATCGTCGAGGTATTGGCCCACGTCGTGCGCGTGCACGCCGGCCACCTCGAAGCTCGCCAGCCCGAGGCGTTCCACTCCGACTCCCGGCCCCAGCACCCGAACGCCGGGAATCTCGGCGAGTCCGGCGACGAGCCGTTGCCCGAGTTCGGCCTCCCAGCCACCGATGCGGGTCATGCCGGTCTCACGCAGGTAGTCCACGGCGGCGGCGAGGGCGATGGCCTGCGAGATGCGTTGCGTGCCGGCCTCGAAGCGCTGCGGCGGCGCCAGGAATTCGGCCTCGGTCATACTGACCGTGGTGATCATGGATCCACCGGTGAGGAACGGCGGCATCCCGGCGAGCAGGCGCGCCTTGCCGTAGAGCGCGCCAATCCCGGTGGGCCCGAGCATTTTGTGACCGGAGAAAACCGCGAAGTCCACGTCCAGGTCGACGACGTTGACGGGCAGGTGCGGAACGGACTGGCACGCGTCCAGAACGACGAGGGCACCGACGCGCCGGGCGAGCCGCACCAGCTCGGCGACCGGGTTGATCACGCCGGTGACATTGGATGCGTGAGTGAACGCCAGCACCCGGGTGTGCGTCCCGACGATTTCGGCGGCCGCGACCAGGTCGAGGGTGCCGTCGTCATGAACGGGAATGAAGCGCAGCGTCGCACCGGTGCGCAGGGCGAGCTGCTGCCAGGGAATGAGGTTCGCATGGTGCTCCATCTCGGTGACCACGATCTCGTCACCCGCGGCGAGCGCGAAGCGTTCGGCGGCCTCTCCCCCGAGCCCGAGCGAGGCGTTGGAGAAGGAGTAGGCCACGAGGTTGATCGCCTCGGTCGCGTTGGAGGTCCACACGAGTTCGGAGCTCTCCGCCCCGATGAAGGAGGCGACCGTGTCTCGGGCGGCTTCGAAGGCGTCGGTCGCTTCAACGGCGAGGGTGTGCGCCCCACGGTGCACGGCCGCGTTGCGTTGCTCGTAATATTCCTGTTCGGCTTCCATCACGCTGATCGGGTTCTGTGACGTAGCCCCGGAATCCAGATAGTTCAGCGGATGCCCGTTCACGGTCTGGGCCAGCACGGGAAAGTCATTGCGGATGCGTTCAACCTCGACGTCGGTCAGGGTCGGCGCCGTCGTGGTCGGTGGAACGAGAGAGGTCATACGACAAGGATATTCCCTCTGCCGATGTGTGTCCCCGCCTCGTCTCGCGGTCTCGCGCGCGGGCCCGGAAAGATTGCGGTGGGAATCGGCGCGGGGTCGTGTCAGGCTTAGAGAGTGACTGTGACAGACCCCCTCCTCGACGTGCGCCCTGACACCGTGCTCGATCCGCCGTGGGTGACCGTGGTCTGGAATGACCCGGTCAATCTGATGTCCTACGTGTCGTACGTGTTCCGCAGCTATTTCGGTGTCACCCCCGAAGAGGCCGAACGGCTCATGCTGCAGGTGCACCACAACGGCAAGGCCGTCGTCGCCACGGGCAACCGGGAGTCCATGGAACGTCACGTCGAGGCCATGCACGGCTACGGTCTGTGGGCGACTCTCGCGAAGGCCGACTCGTGAACCGCTTCGGACTCGCGGCCTCCGGCAACCTTCTCGGTCGGTTCAAGCCGATCGAGGCCGACCTGTTGCAGCTGGCGATCGTCCAGCTGGTCGAACTCTTCGATGCAGCCGGCGAGGACGTGGTTGCCGCATCCTCCGATCCGGTGTTGCGCCGGATGCTGCCGGACGCCTACCCCGACGACGAGGAGGCGACCGCGGAGTTTCGTCGGTTCACGGGCAACGACCTGCTCGCGGCCAAGGTCTTTAACGCGCGGGTGGTGCTGGCGACGTTGCGAGCGGCCCTCGCCGATACGCCGGTGACTCCGGCCGACAACTCGCCGGGCGCGGCCGCCAGGCGCGCCCGCGCGCCGATCGCGGCACCCCGCGAAACCGTCACCCTCGACCTCGACCCGGAGGCCGTGCAGTCCTGGCTGCGCACCCTCAACGACCTGCGCCTCACCCTGGCCGAGCGTCTGCTGATCTCCTCCGACGGCGCCCTGCATCTGGACGGTGACGAGGCACCGTTTCTGAATGAACTCTACGAGTGGGTCGGCATGGTGCAGGAGTCGCTCATCTATGCCATTGACATCTAGCCTCCTGCAGCCGCAACGCTGACCCGAAGCCGGCGTTACTCCGGGGATCGTGCCGCGAGCCGCGCGAGGCGAAGAAGTGCGATTTCCCGCAGTTCGTTGGCCACGGTGCTCAGTTCGGCGTGCTCGTCGAGTTGAAGTCGGCGGTTGAGTTCATTCAGAATTTCGGTGCGGGATCTCCCGGCGGCGCGAATCAGAAAAATGCGCCCAAACCGTTCATCGTAGGCTCGATTTCCCTCCGCGATGGCCTCCGAGAGCGCCTGATCATGGGCGTCGTCGGACTGCTGCTCAACGCGGGAGAACCGGCTGGCCTCCGAGTCGCCGGCAGCCACCTCCCCGATCCGCGGATGCCCGGACAACGCCTGGTCGATCTCGACCCGGGTGAGCGGGGTCGCCTCCTCCCTCGCCGCGAGCAGCAGGTCGGCCGGCGTACTGAAGGGCCCGCGGGCCAGCACCCCGTCAACCCACCGCGGAACGGCCAGGCACGATTCCAGCCAGCCGCGCAATTCCTCTGTGCTTACAGTTTTCATTCGGCTCCCCAGAGATCGACACGGGTGTTGTGCTCGATCAGCCTAGGGCCTGCCGAGCGCACACGCACGGTCTCTCGGGCGCGGCTCCGGCCCCTACCACGGGGCGTCGAGCTCGGCCAGGTCTTCGTACACGCTCGTGATCGCCGCTATTCTCGTGCGGCTTTCCCGCACATTCGCCCCCATGACTCCGGTGACGAGGAGGTTGATCAGGCTCATCGCGGTCGCGTAGCTGTCAAAGGCCGAGACGGAGTCGATGGGGCACTCGAGCCAGTGAGTGGCGACGTCGGCGTGGCGACGAGCGGAGGAGTCGGCGATGAGAACCAGCGGAATCCCCCGACGGTGAATGGCGGCCACGAGCTCCCCGAATCCGGCGGAGCGGCGGCGGAAGCCGAGCAACACGACGACGTCGCCCGCCCCGAGCCCGGCGAGGTCCTCGGCCAGTGATTGTCCGGGAAGCGGGGCGAGGCGCACGTGATCGCGAACCTGCGCCAACTGCTCCCGCAACTGCAGAGCCAGCGGGTAGCTGTTGCGCATGCCGATCACCAGGACGCTGCCGGCGGTGACGATGAGCCGGCTCGCCGCGTCCAAACGCCCGTCGTCGAGGCTGTCGAGCAGGCGACGCAGGTTGTCGTTTTCGGCCTCCGCGTGCGCCGCGAGCCGAGACGGAGTCCCGGCGGAAGCCCCGGGACCGCCGATCGGGGAACCGTTGCTGCGCAGGGTACGCGCGTGATCGCGTACCTCGGCCGAGTCGTGGAACCCGAGGTGCCGGAACAGGCGGGACACGGTCGCCTTGGAGACACCGCTCAGTCGAGCGAGCTCCGAGGCGTTGTAGACGGCGAGGTCGCTGAGGTGGTCGAGTATGAAGTCCGCGGCCCGCTGCTCCTGCGGGGAGAGCTCTCCGTAGCGACCGTCGATGCGCCGGCCGATGTTGAGTGCCGCGCCGGAGGGCGGAAGGGTCGGCAGGTCGGACACGTCGGCACTCCCTCGGTTCGCGGGCTCACGCACCTGATGGATCAGTCCCGATTGAGTCAGGTGTTTCAGAAATCGAGCTTAGGCAACAGACGTTTCAGTCATGTTTCGACCAGCAGACGATTTGCGAAGCCCCGCGCAGGAGCCGGTGGTCAGATGTTGAGCACCCGCTGGGCGACGGATTCCAGCGCCCCGGGGACGAGCCTGTAGTACGCCCAGGTCCCGCGCTTGTCCCGCGAGAGGATGCCCGCCTCGACCAGAATCTTCAGGTGATGGGAGACGGTGGGTTGGCCCAGGTCCAGTGGCTCCGTCAGATCGCACACGCACGCTTCGGCCGTGTCGTGCGCGGCGACCATCGAGATCAACCGCAGTCGGGTCGGGTCGGCGACCGCCTTCAACAGCCGCGCGAGGTCCACGGCGTTTTCGGCGCTCAGCGCGGGCGTCGTCGCGGGCGGGCGCGCGCTCACGTCGGTCAGTGGGAGCAGCTTGGATAACGGCATATGAACACTCTCTCCCTAGATTGACAAGTATCAATGTATTCGTCACACTTCAAAGATCGAAGCACTTCGATCTTATCCTGGAGGCGACCGCGCCCAATGACTTCCCCCGCACCGGTTTCCACGACGGCGCTGTCGCACCAGCCGCCTCGGCTGGGCCTCACCGACCGCTTCCTGCCCGTATGGATCGTCGCGGCCATGGGGGTCGGCCTGCTCCTGGCCGCGTTCCTGCCCGCGGTCGGTGACGCGCTGCATGCCTTCTCGATCGGCTCGGTGAGCGTTCCGATCGCCATCGGGCTGCTCGTGATGATGTACCCCGTACTGGCAAAGGTGCGCTATTCGGATACCCGCGCGATTGCGGGCGACCGGCGTCTACTGGTCTCGTCCCTGCTGCTGAACTGGGTGCTCGGCCCCGCGCTCATGTTCGCGCTCGCCTGGCTGTTTCTGCCCGACCTGCCCGAGTACCGTACCGGCCTCATCATCGTGGGCCTCGCCCGGTGCATCGCGATGGTGCTCATCTGGAACGATCTGGCCTGCGGCGACCGGGAGGCCGCCGCATTCCTCGTGGCGGTCAACTCCGTGTTCCAGGTCGTCGCGTTCGGCGCCCTCGGCTGGTTCTATCTGCAGGTTCTTCCCGGCTGGCTCGGCCTGCCCACCACGAGCGCGGACTTCTCCTTCTGGGCCATCACCGCCAGCGTGCTTGTGTTTCTCGGCATTCCGCTGCTGGCCGGCTACCTCTCCCGCCGCATCGGCGAAGCACGCCGTGGCCGCACCTGGTACGAGGCAACGTTCCTGCCCCGGGTCGGACCGTTTGCGCTCTACGGACTGCTGTTCACGATCGTGATGCTCTTCGCCCTGCAGGGGCGGCAGGTGATCGACGCCCCGTTCGACGTCGCGCGCATCGCCCTGCCGATGCTGCTCTATTTCGCCGTGATGTTTCTGCTCGGGTTCGCGGTGGGCAAGATCGCGGGCCTGGCCTACGAGCGCTCGACGACGCTGGCCTTCACCGCCGCCGGCAACAATTTCGAACTGGCCATCGCCGTGGCCATCGGCACGTTCGGCGCCACGAGCGGCCAGGCTCTGGCGGGGATCGTCGGTCCGTTGATCGAGGTTCCGGCCCTGGTGGCCCTCGTCTACGTGGCCCTCTGGCTGCGCCCCCGGCTCTTCCCCGTCGGGGCCGCACCCACCTCGACCCCGGCACTGCACAGGACAACATCATGACCATTCCAACACCCACCGTGCTCTTCGTCTGCATCCACAACGCGGGCCGATCGCAAATGGCCGCCGGCTACATGACCGCCCTCTCCGAGGGCGCCGTCCAGGTGCTCTCCGGCGGTTCCGAACCCGGCAACCAGATCAACCCGATCGCGATCCAGGCCATGCAGGAGGAGGGCATCGACATCACCGGCAACGTGCCCGAGCTCCTCTCCACCGAGCAGGTCCAGGCCTCCGACGCGGTCATCACCATGGGATGCGGCGACGTGTGCCCCATCTTCCCCGGCAAACGCTACGAGGATTGGGACCTGACCGACCCGGCCGGCAAGAGCCTCGACGAGGTGCGTCCCATCCGCGACGACATCAAGCGGCGCGTACAGGCATTGCTCGCCGAGATCCTCCCGGACGCGGGCTGAATCATGACGACCTCCGCGCTGGGCGTGCCGACGCTCCCCCCGTCACGAGCGTTGGCGGCGCTGCCCGTCGCCATCATCGGCGCCGGACCCGTCGGCCTGGCAGCGGCCGCGCAGCTGCTCGAGCGCGGCGTCGAGTGCGTCGTCTTCGAACAGGCAGACACGGCCGGGGCCCACGTCACCGCCTGGGGCCACACCCGCCTGTTCTCCCCCTGGGAGTACGTCGTCGACGAGGCCGCCGTTCGCCTTCTCGACGCCGCCGGATGGGACGCTCCGACGAGTGCAACTCTCCCCCTCGGCCACGACCTCGTCACGCGCTACCTGCTCCCCCTGTCGGCGACACCCCAGCTGGCCCCCCGCATCCGCTATGGCAGCACGGTCACCGATGTCACGCGTCAGGGCATGGACCGCACCCGCTCGACCGGGCGCGGGCGCACCCCGTTCCTGTTGCGCGTGCGAGAGGGAGGAACCGTCACCGAGCATCTCGCCCGCGCCGTCATCGACGCGTCCGGCACCTACGCCACCCCCAATGGCCTCACGTCGAGCGGGTTGCCGCCCTCGGGCACGCGGGCAACCCCGGACCGGATCGGCGGGGCCCTTCCGGACGTGCTCGGGGCCGACCGCGCCCGGTTCGCGGGCCGGCACACCCTGGTCGTCGGCGCCGGTCACTCCGCCGCCAACACCCTCACCGCACTCGCCGCGCTCGCCCGGGACGAACCCGGAACGTCGATCAGCTGGGCCGTGCGGGGCGGCAACCCGGTGCGCGCCTACGGATCGGCCGACGACGAGCTCACGGCACGAGGCGCGCTCGGCACATCCACTCACGACCTCGTGCGCTCGGGCGCCGTCGCGTTGCTCGACGGGTTCGAGATCGACGATGTGCTCCTCACCGACGACCACCTCCGCGTGCAAGGACGCCGACACGGCGTGCTCACCGTCGTCGAAGCCGACCGGGTCGTGAACGCCACCGGTTTTCGGCCAGACCTCCACCTGCTGCGGGAGATCCGGCTCGCCCTCGATGACATCGTCGAGGCGCCCCGGGCGCTGGCGGTCCTGATCGACCCCGACCTGCACAGCTGCGGCACGGTCACGCCGCACGGGGTCGTCGAGCTGACACACCCGGAGCCCGATTTCTATATCGTCGGTATGAAAAGCTACGGCCGCGCGCCCACGTTCCTGCTGCTCACCGGGTACGAGCAGGTGCGCTCCATCGCCGACGAGCTGGCGGGAAACCCGTCCGCCGCCCGGGACGTGCACCTCGTGCTTCCGGAGACCGGGGTGTGCTCCACGGACATCGACGTGTCAGGCGGCTGCTGCACCTGAGCCGTGACCTGGGCCGGGCGTGGTGCCCGGCTCCGCCGGCGCGGCCCCGCCGGCGAGTGGGTGGCGGCGAGAGTCAGTGCACCGCCACGGAGGAAAGCCGGATGGTGGCGCCGGCCGGGTCCGCGATCTGGGCGATCCGACCGAACGGTGTGTCTTCGGCCGCCTGCACGACGCGTCCACCGCGTTCGAGGACCGTGGCGATCGTCGCATCCACGTCGGTCGCGCCGATGTAGATCTCCCAGGTGGCGGGTGCGTCCGCGGTCCGGTAGGCGCTCGCGTCCATGATTCCGGCGTAATCCACGTCACCGCTTTTGAGCAACGTGTACCGGAAGGTGTCGGTGTCGCTCATCACCTCGGTGTGCCAGCCGAAGGCCTTCTGGTAGAAGGCGATCTCCTTCGCGTATTCGGCGGTCTGCAGCTCGTGCCACACGGCCGTCGATGCCTCGTCGGCGAGACCGTAACCGCTCATCGTGCCAGGCTCCCACAGGCCCACCATTGCGCCGGTCGGGTCGAGGGCGATGGCCATCCGCCCGAGACCCATGACGTCCGACGGTTCGAAGAGCACCGTTCCGCCGGCCTCCCAGATGGTGGCGGCGGTGGCCGCGGCGTCGGCCGTTTTCAGGTACGTGATCCAGCCGTCGGGCGCTCCGCCCGGGTTCTGCATCATCCCGGCGATGCGGGCGCCGTCCTTGCGAAAATTCACATAGTTGCCGTAGTCGGGTCCCATCTCCTCGGCCGTCCACCCGAAAACCCCGGCGTAGAACGCTTGCGCCGCCGTGGGGTCGGTACTGGACAGTTCAAACCAGACGGGAGCACCGATCGGTGCGGTGTCGGCAGCGGGCATGATGTCTCCTTTGACCGGGGACGGCACCGTTTCGAGGTGACGACCTGCAGCGAGTGTAGGCCGACCGGGTGGAGTCGACAAGAGTCCGACCGCGAGGTGGCGACACGTGAAGGCCCGGTATTCGCGCCGCTCAGCCCACGCGAACGGCCGTCAGCGCCTCGAACGCGCGCCGCGGGCCTGCACCGCCGGAGAGGGACACCCGCAGCCGATCCAGCCGACCTCGGGGTTCCCCCGCGAGGTTCAGGAGCCGCCCGGCGGCCGCCCGGATCTCGCCGATGGAGGCAGAGTTCGGATCGAGGGATTCCCCGAAACCGGCCGAGTCGAGGGCGGCGGCCCCCGCAAACTGGTCGGTGGAAAAGGGCAGCAGGAGAAGGGGAACCCCGGCCGTCATGGCCTCGGTGACGCTGTTGTTTCCGCCGTGGCTCACGGCCAGCACGGATTCCTCGAGTAGGCGCACCTGCGGGAGAAACCCGCGCACGAGCCAGCCGGGGGGAACGGGGCCGAGCGCGGCGGGGTCGGTCGAGCCGGTGGCGAGAGCAACCCGCACGGGCAGGTCGCGCAGCGCCGCGACCACTCGTCCGAGCACGTCGCCGCGCACGGACAGGAAACTTCCGAAGCTCACGTACACCACGGGTTCGGTGCCGGTGCCCAGCCAGTCGTCGACCTCGGCGTCGTCGTCCTCCGATCGCACCGCGGAGCCGAGGAAGTCATGGTCCGGCAGCAGCTTGCTGCGCGCCGCGGAGTGCAGCTCGGCGGGGTAGTTCAGCAGCAGCACATCGCCCGTCTCCCGGAACGCGTCGACGCTCGGCTCGGCGAGCGGGTCGAGCTCGCGCAGCGCCGCGTTCCACTGCGCGGTGAACGAATCCCGCACCGTTTCGCAGAGCAGCCGCAGCGCGGCAAGGTCCTCGACGTCCGGCCGGAAGGCGCGCGGCCACTCCGGCGGGTAACCGTAGACCTCACCGAGCACGGGCAGCGCGGACGGGTGTCCGAGCACGACGTCGGCGTGCCGCACACCGGCGGCGACGAGGCCCAACCTGGCGGCAAAGGCGAGGTGGTCGACGATCACCTGGTCGGGTCGGATCCGCTCCACCAGCCGTTGCACCTCGCGGGCGATCTGCACCGGGTTCCACAGAAGGTCGTTGCTGCGCGCCTCCGCCTGGAACCGGAGGGTTTGCACCATTCCGAGCCGGGTGGCCGCGAAGAAGCCGCGCAGGGTGTCGTCCTCGCCGCGCGGCTGCGCGTCCGCCCGAATCACTCCCGGGTTGGATCCCCGGCCGAGCTGCAGATTCTCGCGCTCGAAGCCGAACGCGCGCACGATGTCGGCCGTTGCGGGGCCGCTGGCCACGACGACACGCTCCCCCGCCTCCTGCCACGCCGTACCGAGGGTCGCCAGCGGGAACAGGTGGGAGGCGTAGTCGGGACTGATGATCAGGAGCGTCATCGGGCGTTCACCTCCCAGGCGACGTCTCCGCCGGCGTTCGCGACATCCCGGTACACCCTGGTGAGCGCCCGGGCCATGGACTGAATGGTGAAGGACCGGGCCACCATCGCGCTGCCGCGTTCGGCGTACTCCGACCCGAACGGTCCGACGGCCAGATCGAGAGCGGCACGGATCGCGCCGGCGAGGGCGGCCGGGTTGGTCGTGTCCACCAGAAAGCCGGTGACGCCGTCCTCCACGTAGGTGGCAGGACCGCCCGCGTCGGGTGCGACGACCGTCAGGCCGGTCGCCAGGGCTTCCAGCAACGCCAGCCCGAATTCCTCCTTCACGCTCGCGCACACATAGGCTCCGTGCGGCGCGGCCCATCCTGGCCGGCCGACACGAGCCGCCACGAGCCAGCGGGCCACGGTGTCGTTGGCTCGATGCCCCGCCAGCAGCAGGCCCTGCTCCGCGGCGCTCTCGAGCGGAACCAGCGCGCCGATCCGGCCCAGCTGTTCCTGTTCGTCGGGTGACGGATGCTCCAGGTCACCGCCGACAATCACCAGGTTGCTTCCCTCCCGCAGGGCGGGGTCACCCGCCCACGCCTGCACGAGAGCCGCCATTCCCTTCACCCGGTGCAACCGGCCGACGGAGATGAGCAGCGGCAGGCCACGACGGTGCTCCGGCAGGCCGCGCAGCAGGGCATCCAGCTCGGCGAGCGGCGGCGGCACCGGCGCGCCCGGGCGCGCCGCGCGGGCATCGGCGAGGGAACGCTCGATCACCGTGAGGTCGATACCCTCCGCGGCCACCGTGTGCCGCTCCGGGTGGGCCACGATGTCGATGCCGACCAGATCCCGCATGTCCCGGTGCAGGTCGGGGCGGGGAAAAAACACCGTGTGGGCGGCATCCGCCGCCAACCGCTGCACGAGACGCGCTCGAAACCAGAAGTGCTCGTCCGCGTCGACGGCGCCGAAGTTCTCCCGGGTGAGTGCCCCGGAACGTTCGAGGGAGTCGATGACCGCGTGCGGGTCGGGCGCCACGGTGAAGACCACGGGAATGTCGAGTTCCCGGGCTACCGTGGCCGCCGCGAGGCTGCCGACGTCGGCCATGCGCAGGTGCAGCGCGTCGACGGTCCCAGCGGCGCGCAGGACTCGACGAATGCCTCGTTCCGCCGCAATTCGCCGTGGCCAGGCGTCCGCCGCCGATGTCACGCCCCCGACGAACGGCACCGCCGCGAAGGCATGACCCGACAGGGTGGAGGCGACCCCCGACAGTCCCCCCAGTGCTGTCTCGTGCGTGCCGCGGGAGAGGGTGAGCACACGTTCGACCTGCTCCGTCGCGGTGAGGTCTGAGGGCCTCGTGATGTGCGCCCCGGCCGCCCGGTGCCCGGCCACGAGAGCGTCGCCGAGGCGCACGAGCAGGGTCGCGATACCGCCGTTGTCGCCCGACCCCACCCGCGACAGCTCGCCGTCGATATCGGCGTGCAGGAAGAGTTGGGCGATGCTGGTTCCGTGGCTCCACGGCGGACGCGGACGGCTCGCCGCCGTGAGGTCGAACAGTGCCAGCCGGGCCACGTCGGCGAGCTCGCCGTCTCCGAACGCGAGGGTGGTGACGATGCGGATGCGCTCGTCGTTCGCGCCGCGGTCCCCGAGCGCGGCGACGGCGGCAGCACGTGTGGCGATGGTCTCGTCCTCATCCACCGCCACGGTTCGCAGCATCCGCTCGGGGATACGACCGGGTACCAGCCCGATCGTCTCCACCAGGCGCGAGCGCGCGCCGGGTTCTCGTACCCCGAGCAGCGCGGATTCGAGCGACAGCGCGACCGAGTCCGCGGCGGACGCCGACCATTGTTCGAGGGTGCGCTGGGCGATCATGCCGGAGAACCCGCCGTCGCCTACCATGCGCACGAGGCCGGCGAGGCCGTCGAGCCGCGGCAGGCGAATACCGACGGCCCAGGCGGCGTGTTCGCGGAGGAAGCTCAAGTCGTGCGAGAGGAGCGGAACCAGCACGTCGTCGGCAGAGTCGTCGAAGATTCGGGCCAGTGCGTGCACGGCAGCGATCGCCGTGAGCTGGTCGCCCGGGTCACCGGCCGCGGCCGCCAGCAGTCGCACGGCGCGGGATCCCCCGTCGCGGCTGGCCGCGACGGTCAGATCGTCGGCGCACCGCATGCCGGCGAGGATGGATCCGGACTGACGCATGGCGTCGAGAGCGGTATGCGGTCCCACGGTGGTTCTCCCGTCACGAGGTCCGGATCTGGTCAGGTTCGGCAGCCGGCGAAATGATTGTTTCGTCGCTGCATCCTGCCATGGAGTGGGATTTTCGTCCGCGCCGGCCGACGGCTCACAGCAAGCCGTCAGCTGGCGGGGCGCGGCCGGGCGCGGCCGGACGCGGTCAGCCGAACAAGGCCGCCACCTTGATCAGGGTTTGGGTGACGCCGTAGACCAGCGGGACGCCGACCAGGATCCAGCCGAGGACGATTCGTGCGTTCTTCATGTCAGGCCTCCATCGCGGGTACGCGAGCGCCGGGTGGCGTCGCGGCGGGTTCGTGGTGCTTCGCATCGACGGACTTCACGAGCAGGTTCGCGACAAAGCCGATCACCAGGATCCCGACCATCGTCAACAGCGCAGGCTGATAGTCCGCGGCGGTGAGCTGCCCCGGATCACCCTGCGCGTCCAGAATCGAATTGACGATCAGCGGACCGGCGATGCCGGCCGCCGACCACGCGGTCAGCAGCCGGCCGTGGATGGCTCCCACCTGGAAGGTTCCGAAGAGATCACGCAGGTAGGCCGGTGCCGTGGCGAAGCCGCCGCCGTAGAAGGAGATGATCACGAAGGCGAGGATCACATACAGGGTGGTCGTCGTTGATCCGACGAGCGCCAGCACCAGGTAGAGCACCGTTCCGATGCCGAGGTACATCATGTAGATGTTCTTGCGTCCCGTGAAATCCGATGTGGCGGACCACACGAATCGGCCGCCCATGTTGGCGATCGACAACAGTCCCACGAAACCGCCGGCGACCGCGACGGTCACCAGCGACGTGCCATCGGGCTGCCGGAAGAAGTCCTGGATCATCGGAGCGGCCTGCTCGAGGATGCCGATGCCCGCGGTGACGTTGCAGAAGAGCACGATCCAGACGAGCCAGAACTGGCGGGTCTTGATCGCGTTCTTGGCGGACACGTGATTGCTCGTGACGAGCCGCCTGGTCGCGACGGTGGACGCATCAAAGCCGGCCGGTGTCCAGCCGGGGGCGGGAACCTTGATCGTGAACGCGCCGAACATCATGTACGCCAGGTAGACCACGGCGAAGGTGAGAAACAGTTTGCCGACCGCGTCGCCGCTGGCAACCCACCCGGTCGCGCCGGAGTTCGGGTCGTAGGCCGTGAGCAGTGCGGTCGACAGGGGACTCGCGATCAGGGCGCCACCGCCGAATCCCATGATCGCCATGCCGGTCGCGAGTCCCGGCCGGTCCGGGAACCATTTGATCAGCGTGGATACCGGTGAGATGTAGCCGATTCCCAGCCCGATGCCGCCGATGAACCCGTAGCCGAGGTATACGAGCCACAGCTGGTTGCTGAAAATCCCGAGGGAACCGATCAGGAAACCGCCCGACCAGAAGAGCGCCGAGACGAACATGGCCTTGCGAGGGCCGTTGGTGTCGACCCAGGTCCCTAATGCCGCGGCCGATAGGCCCAGCATCACGATGGCAATTGAGAAGATCACTCCGATCTGGGTGAGGCTGGCATCGAAATGCGATACCAGCGCCGTCTTGTACACGCTCGAGGCATACGCCTGTCCGATGCTCAGGTGCACGGCAAGGGCCGCCGGCGGTATCAGCCAACGGTTGAATCCGGGTGGGGCAATAGTTCGATCGCGGTCTAACCAGCTCATATCGGGTGAATTCCTCGCTGCCCTGGGGCGTAGCTTCATTGCTGTCGAATTCGACGGTGGAAAAGTGCCTGCCCGAGAGACTATACGAACGCATCGGCGAACATTTCTCCCCCTACCGCGCCGAAATCCCCGTTCCGAGGCAAATCCACGCCATCATGGAGCTATGAAACGTGGAGCACCGGTCGAAGACATCAACGAGAACAACCTGGTCGTCAAGAAGCCCCAGACGCACGCCGCCGGTCTCGAAGCCGTCGCTGTCGCCCTGGACCGCGGCATTGCGCAGGCCGGAGTCTCCCGCACCGCCAGGTCGCTCCTACGGCTGAACCAGCGCGATGGCACCGACTGCCCCGGATGCGCCTGGCCGGAATCGCAGGGGCACCGCAAGACCGCCGAATTCTGTGAAAACGGCGCCAAGGCCGTTGCCGAGGAGAGCACGCTGCGCACCGTGACCCCCGAATTCTGGGCCGAGCATTCCCTTGCGGAGCTCGAGACCAAGACCGAGTACTGGCTCGGCAACCAGGGCCGCATCACGCATCCTGTCGTCATTCGCCCCGGTGACACGCACTATTCGCAGATCAGCTGGGACGACGCGTTCGAGCTCATCGGCGAGAAGATTCGGGCGTCGATACCCGAACGCACCGTGTTCTACACCTCGGGCCGCACCGCCAACGAGTCGGCGTTCATGTACCAGCTGTTCGCACGGTCGATCGGCACGAACAACCTGCCGGACTGCTCGAACATGTGCCACGAGTCGTCGGGGTCGGCGCTCAACCCCACCATCGGCATCGGCAAAGGCACGGTGTCTCTTGAGGACATCCACCGGGCGGAGCTGATCTTCGTGATCGGTCAGAACCCGGGCACGAATCACCCGCGGATGCTCTCCGCCCTCGCCGAATGCAAGGAGAACGGCGGCAAGATTGTGGCGGTGAATCCGCTGCCGGAGGCCGGCCTCTTCAACTTCCGGGACCCGCAGACGCCCACCGGCCTCGTCGGCAAGGGCGTCGACCTCGCCGACGAGTTCCTGCAGATCAAGGTGGGCGCCGACCTGGCCCTGTTCCAGGCCCTCGGGCACCTGCTGTTGGAAGAGGAAGAACGCGTGCCCGGCTCCGTCGTCGATCACGACTTCGTGGCGGACAACACCGACGGCATCGCGGCCTACCGCGCGGCCCGCAAGACCATCGACTGGGAGGAGACCGAGGCGGCGACCGGCCTGTCCCGCCTACAGATCGCCACGGTCGCCCAGATGATGGTGGACTCGAAGGCGACGATCATCTGCTGGGCCCTCGGACTCACCCAGCAGCCGCACTCGGTGAACACCCTGAAGGAGATCATCAACCTGCTCCTGCTGCAGGGCAACTTCGGCAAGCCCGGCGCCGGCGCGTGCCCCGTGCGCGGCCACTCCAACGTGCAGGGCGACCGCACGATGGGCGTCTGGGAGAAGCCGCAGGAGTGGATGCTCTCCGCCCTCGACCAGGAATTCTCCATCGACTCGCCCCGGGCGCACGGACTCGACTCCGTGGACACCGTCGAGGCCTTCGAGAACGACGACGTCGACGTGTTCGTGTCCATGGGCGGAAACTTCGCTCTCGCCTGCTCCGACACCGTGGCGCTCGAGGCCGCCATGCAGCGCGTCGGCCTCACGGTCAGCATCTCGACGAAACCGAACCGCTCACACGTGATGCACGGGCAGACCTCGCTCATCCTGCCGACCCTGGGACGCACCGACACGGACGACAAACATCCCGGCGGACGTCAGGTGCTCTCGGTCGAAGACTCCATGTCCGTGGTGCGCACGACGCAGGGTCGTCTCGACCCGGTCTCGGAGCATCTGCTCGCCGAACCCGTGATCGTCGCGCGGATGGCGCGGGCGACGCTCGGAGACGACCACCCGGTGGACTGGAAGGCGATGTCCGAAGACTATGACGTCATCCGCGACCACATTTCACGCGTCCTGCCGGGGTTCCACGACTTCAACGCGCGGCTGAAGACGAAGAACGGTTTCGTGCTGCCCAACCCGCCGCGGGACACCCGCAGCTTCAAGACGGACATCGGCCTGGCCCGGTTCACGGTGAGCCCGCTGGAATACCTCACCCCGCCGGCGGGACATCTGATCCTGCAGACCATGCGCAGCCACGATCAGTACAACACGACGTTCTACGGCCTCGACGACCGCTACCGCGGCATCTCCAACGGGCGCCGGGTGATCCTGATCAACGCGGATGACGCGCGACAGATGGGTTTCGCGGACCGTGAGCTCGTCGACGTGATCAGCACGTTCCAGGGCGAGGAACGCCGCGCCGACAGCTTCCGCCTCGTCGTCTACCCGACGCCGCGCGGCTGCGCCGCCGCGTACTTCCCGGAAGCGAACGCGCTCATGCACCGTGAACTGGTGGCACGCGAGTCGAACACCCCCGGGTACAAGGCGATGGCCGTTCGTTTCGTCGCCCGCGCGGAGGAGGATCGGCAGTTGAGCTGAGCCCCGTCGCCCGCACCCCAACCGGTAGCGTCGGGGGCCAACCGCACCACCGAGGAGCCCGTATGACACCGCATCACACCTGGACCGGTCACGTCTTCATCGCGACGAGCGTTGACGGCTATATCGCCCGCCCGGACGGCCGGCTCGACTGGCTCGTGGACGGGCCGGCACCCACCGGCGACGGCGGCTACGGCGATTTCACGGCCACCATCGACCACATGGTGATGGGCCGCGGGACGTATGAGGCGGTGGCCGAATACGACCCCTGGCCGTACACGCAGCTGAAGGTCCTCGTGCTCAGCAGCACCCTCGCCGCGTCCGACGATCGCGTCACCGTGGTGCGCAGCCTCGACGAGGCCGTCGACGCCCTCACCGCTGCCGGCGCCGAGCGGGTGTACGTCGACGGGGGCCGGGTCATCTCATCCTTCCTCGCCGCGGGCCTCATCGACGACCTCGTGATCACCCGGGTCCCCGTGCTGCTCGGCGCCGGCCTCCCGCTGTTCGGGGCACTCCCGACGGATGTGCGGCTCGAGTCGCGGGGGTCGGCCCCGATCGGCGGCGGGATGGTGCAGGAACGCTACACCGTCGTCCGCTGAACCCCGGCCCGCGCGGCCGCCCCGGGCGCCACCGGTGCGGCGTCCGACGCTGACTCGTCCTCGGCCTCGGCCTCGGCCTCGGCCTCGACGATGCGCTGGTCGCCGGCGTAAATGACCATCGCGGAACCGCGGAGAAAACCCACGAGCGTCATGCCGACCTCCGCCGCGAACTCCGCGGCGAGCGAGGAGGGTGCGGACACGGCCGCGAGCACCGGGATCCCGGCCATCAGCGCCTTCTGCGCCAGTTCGAAGCTCGCTCGGCTGGAGACCATGAGCACGGTGCCGGTGAGCGGCAGCCGCTCCTCCTTGACCGCCCACCCGATCACCTTGTCGACGGCGTTATGGCGCCCCACGTCCTCGCGCAGTACGAGTAGTTCGCCGGTGCTGCCGTCGAACAAAGCCGCCGCGTGCAGGCCACCGGTCTTGCGGAACACGTTCTGGCCGGCCCGGAGCGCGTCGGGGAACGTGGTGAGCAGCTCGGCGTCGACGCGGAGGGCATCCGAGGCGACGTCGTAGCTCGACCGGGTGCGCACGCTGTCGATGCTCGCCTGGCCGCAGAGGCCGCAGGCGCTGGTCGTGAGAAACGAACGTTCACGGCTCGGGTCCGGCGGCGCCACCCCTGCGGCGAGCGTGACGTCCATCACGTTGTAGGTGTTCTCCCCGTCGACCGTCGCACCGGCGCAGTAGCGTGCACTGCTGAAGTGGGCACCATGGGTGATGATCCCCTCCGACACCAGAAACCCGGCCGCCAGGTCGAAGTCGTTGCCTGGCGTGCGCATGGTCACCATGAGCGCGGTGCCGTTCACCCGCACCTCCAGCGGCTCCTCGACCGCGAGGATGTCCTCACCTGCCCGTCGACGCTCCCCCACCGTCAAACGAATGATCTTGCGTCGCGCCGTGATCCTGCCCATTATTTACCCGCCAATGTATGACATTTCTATTTTCTTCTTACCCGATGCCCGCAGTTCGCGGGTTTTGGAGCTGCGCAGCTCGGAGTACCGGTCCGTGCGTTCACGCCAGATGTGCGCCATCACGGTGGAGAGCTGCTCGTCGGTGCACCCCCCGCGCATGAGCGCGCGCAGGTCGTGGCCGTCGGTGGCGAACAGGCACGTGAACAGCTTGCCGTCGGTGGAGACCCTCGCCCGCGAGCAGGAGTGGCAGAACGACTGGGTGACGCTCGAGATCACGCCGATCTCGCCACCGCCGTCGCGGTAACGCCACCGCCTGCTGGTTTCGCCGTCATAGTTCGGGGCGACCTCCTCGAGCGGAAGCTCGGTGTTGATGCGGGCGACGACCTCGGCGGAGGGCACCACGGCGCCCATCTCCCAGCCGTTGCTCGTGCCCACGTCCATGAACTCGATGAAACGCAGAATATGCGGTGTGCCCTTGAAATGACGGGCCATGGCCACGATGTCCTGGTCGTTTTTGCCGCGCTGCATGACCATGTTGATCTTGACCGGGCCGAGCCCCACCGCGTGGGCAACGTCGATGCCGTTCAGCACCTTGGCGACCGGAAACCTGACGTCGTTCATGGCCTGGAAGGTGGCGTCGTCGAGCGAGTCGAGCGACACGGTGACCCGCTTCAGCCCGGCATCCTTGAGCGCCTGCGCCTTGACGGCCAGGACCGAGCCGTTCGTGGTCAGGGCGATGTCGATCTCGCGGCCGTCGGGGGTTCGGAGGGCCGCGAGCATGCCCACGAGTTCTTCGAGGCCGCGGCGCAGCAGCGGTTCGCCGCCGGTGAGACGAATCTTTTCCACCCCATGCGCGACAGCGATGCGGGCCAGCCGCGTCATCTCCTCAAACGTCATGAGTTCGTCACGCTCCATGAACGCGAAGTCTTTGCCGAAGATCTCCTTCGGCATGCAGTACACGCAGCGGAAATTGCACCGGTCGGTCACCGAGAGGCGCAGGTCGTGGAGGGGGCGATCGCGGTGATCGGCGAGCGACCCGGTGGCCGCCTCCGACCGCACCGGGATGTCTGACGCGTGACTGTAGAAGCGTGGTGAGAGTGCGGACATGTCGGCGCCGGTCATGTCTCCAACCTAGCTCGGTCGACCGCATTGTGAAACGCAGCGCCCCGGCGCTCCGGCGTCGTCGAATGCCACGCAAGCTGCAACCACCGCCTGAAGGTTGGCTCTGGTGAGTGTCGGTGGGGTGGCATACACTTTTCATATAGAACATGCGTTCTAAGTACGCGAGGAATCTGGCGCGGCGAACGCAGCACGTGGATTGAAGATGGAAGGCGAGGAATCCTGTTATGCCGCAGATTATTGACGCAACTGTTGATGTGGAGCTCACAAGCGATGGAGACCCGCGCGCCTTCGTCTGGAACCGGTTCGAGCACACCGTGATCGGGCAACCTCAGGCCGTTTTCAAGCGCACCCGCTGGTGGGAAGATGCCGGCACTCCCACCCGGATCGACACCGAACTGTGGCGGCTCGACGCGTCACGCGGCGGTGAGGAACAGCACCGTTACGATCTGCGGCGCGGGGCCGATGGCGCGTGGGTTCTTGCTCTCGACTGGGGGTGAGCGATGACCTTCTCACATCTGCACGTTGCGAGTGCCTATTCCACGCACTACGGGGTCACACTTCCGGAAACCCTCGTCGACCAGGCGAGCGAACAGGGGGCCGATTTCCTCGCCCTCACCGACCGGGACGGCCTGTACGGCGCCGTCAAACACGTGCGGGCGTGCGTGGCCGCCGGCATCCGCCCGGGACTCGGCGCCGAACTGGCCGTGCACGACGACGAATACCAGTCCCTCGGCAGGGTTGTCGTACTCGCGCACGGCAACAACGAAGGACGAGGCTACGCCGCGCTCTGCCGCGCCGTTTCGGCCGCTCACGACAACACGGGTGTTCCGTCGGCCGCTCCGAGCGCACCGGGCATTGACCTGCCGCCGCGCGCGATGGCTTCGGCCCGCGCACGGGCCAGCCATATCCCGAGCATCTCCCGTGCCCGCCTCTCCGACCTCGCGGCACTGCGGTCCCTCACCGTTCTGCTCGGCCCCGCCTCCGACGTGGGCCTGTCCACCCAGCAACGCAACAGCCCGGAGGCCCAGTCGCGGCTCGCCACCTGGATCCGGGTGATGCCGGAACACTCCGTGCAACTCGAAGTCGTCTGCCATCTCTCCGAGCCCGGCAGCGCCGGCAGCATCACCCCGGCCACGCGGATGCTGTCCCTCTCCGAATATTCCGGTGTTCCGGCGGTGCTCTCCAACGCCGTGCGCTACGGGACCACGGACGAAGCGGTCACCGCCGACCTGGCGGACGCCGCCCGCACCCTCACCCCGCTCGCCGACATGCCAACCCTGCAGACCAACGGACAGGCCTGGCTCAAACCGATCGGAGCCATGCGTCAGCTCGCGCGCATGGTCGTTGATGCCGGCCTGCACGACGATGGCGCACTCGAACGACTGTTCCATAGTACCGACCGGCTCGCCGAGCAGAGCAGCCTCGACCCGGACACCGATATCGGGATCGGACGCCCGCGCATGCCGGAGGCCCGAATCATCGGCGTCACCGGAGATCCGGTCGCCGAGTTGTGGCGTCGCGCGCGGCACGGCATCGACGACCTGTATGCCACCGTCGGGGACGCCACCCGTGCCGACGCGCACGCCCAACTCGCCCACGAGATGAAAACGGTGGAGCATCTGGGGTTCGCGAGCTATTTCCTCACCGTGGCCCGGGTCGCTGACCTGATTCGCGGCATGGGAATCCGTATCCAGGCCCGCGGCTCGGGCGTCGGGTCCGTGCTCAACTACGCGCTCCGCACGTCCTCCGTCGAACCTCTCTCCAACGGTCTCCTATTCGAACGGTTCCTCTCCCCCGAACGACAGACCCTGCCCGACATCGATCTCGACGTGGAGTCGGCCCGGCGCCACGACATCTACCGCAAGATCTTCGAGACCTTCGGGAGCGACCGCGTCTCGTTGATGTCGATGACCAACGCGTATCGTGGGCGCGGCGCCGTGCGCGATGCCGGTCTGGCCCTCGGCATGCCCGATGACCAGATAGCCTCGATCGCCAAACAAATGTGGCGCTTCAACGCCCGGGATTTTCGCCGGGCGCTCGACGAGAAGCCGGAGCTGGAGGCGCTGGCCGCGGAGGTACGCCAGTCGCAGCAACTCGACCTGCTGGTCGATCTCACCGCCCGGCTCGACCGACTCCCCCGACACATCTCGGTGCACCCGTGCGGTGTCATTCTCTCCGACGCAAGCCTGCTCGACCGCACCCCGGTACAGGCATCCGGGATGGGCCTGCCCATGTCGCAATTCGACAAGCACGACATGGACCCGATGGGACTCATCAAGCTCGACATCCTCGGCGTGCGCATGCAGTCGGCCATGGCCCACGCCGTTGAGGAGCACCGTCGCCTCACCGGGGAGAGCATCGACCTGGACCGCGTCCCCCTCGACGATCCGAAAACGTTCGAACTCATCCGGTCCACTCGAACGCTCGGAATCTTTCAAATCGAGTCGCCGGGCCAGATGGAACTCGTCGGCAAGCTCCAACCCGAGGTCTTCAACGACCTCACGGTAGAAATCTCCCTGTTCCGTCCGGGGCCGATGAAGAACAACATGCCGCTCACCTACCTGCAGGCCCGGCATGGCGAGGTGGCGCCCGACTACCTGCATCCCCGATTCCGACCCATTCTCGAGGAAACCCGTGGGGTCGTCATTTTCCACGAACAGGTCATGCGGCTGTTCGACGAGCTGACCGGGTGCGGGCTGGGCAAAGCGGATGTCTTTCGACGCCACCTGGGCAAACCGGAACAACTCCCGCAGATTGAGGCGTTCGTACGCGAACGCGCGCTGCTGCGCGGATTCCCCGAGGCGGTGATCAACCGGGTCTGGACCGTGCTCGAAGGGTTCGGCAGCTTCGGCTTTGCGAAGGCGCACGGCGCCGCCTTCGCCCTCCCCACCTACCAGTCCGCGTGGCTGAAGACCCATCACCCGGCGGAGTTCCTGTCCGGGCTGCTCACGCACGACCCGGGAATGTGGCCGAAAGATCTCCTCGTGGCCGAGGCGCGCACCCTCGGGGTTCCCGTGCTCGGCCTCGATGTGCAGCGCAGCGCGCTCGACTACCGGGTGGAGGAACTCGCCGACGGCACCCAGGGCATCCGTCTCGCGCTCGGCGAGCTGACCGGCAGCACAGAAACCGAGCGGGCGCGCATCGTGCGGCACCAACCGTTCAGTTCCCTGCAGGACTTTCGCGACCGGGTTCGTCCCCGCCGACGCACATTCGAGGCGCTCGCCCGGGTCGGCGCCCTCGACTGCTTCGTCGCGTACGACCGCACGCGTCGGCATGAGCTTCTGGCGCACATCCAGTCGCTGCGCGGCACGGCCGTGGCGATCACCGAGGAGCAGCTCGCGTTCGAGGTGGAACTTCCCGTGCACGCCTACGCGGGAGAGGGGGTGGGCGCGGTCACCTCGTTGGAGCTGCGTGGCCGCACCCAGACCGACCTGGAGCTGCGGGACCTGAACCTGGCCATTTCGGACCACCAGATGACACGGTTTCATGCTCTTTTCGCTGAGCTGGGGGTGACCCCGGCGTCCGAGCTGGCACACCTGCCCGGCGGCACGGAGGTGCTTCTCGCCGGTGTGCGCCGGGCCACGAACACCCCACCGATGAGGGGCGGTCGCCGGGTGGTGTTCATCAGCCTCGATGATGGCAGCGGACCGGTGTCGAATGTGGTCTTCTTCCATGACGCCCAGGAACGTGTCGGCGCGCACGTCTTCCAAACGAAGTACATGCTCGTGCGCGGCAAGACCCGCCGCTCGGGAGCGAAGGGAGTCTCGGTCACCGGCGAGAACCTGTGGGACCTCTTCGACGTCGCCCGCGAGGTGCGGGAACGGCACCAGCGGGAAATCGCCGCCCGGCAGCTGGACGAGCTGGCCGCCGAGGAGGCCGACCGGCTGGCGGCGGACCAGGCGGCCGCCCGGCTCGACGAGGCATCCCGAACCAGGTTCCCGACCGGTCGTCGGCACCTCCGGGCCGCTCGACGGGCCTGAACTCCCCACCCCGTACCGCCGGAACCCGTACCGCCGGAAGTCGTACCGCCGAGCCCCGACGCGGCAGGGCCCGACCCGGCACCAACCGTACCCGGCAGGCTAACGCCGGGGCGTCGGTGTGGGTTCGACCACACCGAAGGACTCGACCAGGTTCTCCCCGCCGTACTTCGCGTTGGCGACCGACATGACCGCCGGCCACATGCGGTGCCGCGCCGTGGCGACGGGGCCGCTCGAAAAATTCAACCGGCGCTGGTTCACGGCGCCGGAGAGGCTGACGACCGCCGCGACGGTCGCCACCTCGGAACTGGCGCCGACCATCCACGTGTCCTTCGCGTCATCCGTCGTTCCGGTCTTGCCGATCATCGGCACCCACGGACGGGTGTTCGCATTCGATTGCTGCGCCGTTCCACTCGTCATCACCCGACGCATCCCATACACCATTCCCGCGGCGACGAGCGGGTCGACCGATGCAGTGCACTGCGTTTCCGGCACGGGTACGGGGGCGCCGTCCCGGCCCACGATACTGTCGATCGCAATGGCGCTGCAGGTGACGCCCTGGTTCGCGATCCCCGCGAATGCGACCGCCATGGTCAGGGGCGCGACCTCGTTCGTCCCGATGACGGTCGCGGCGCTTTGCAGCAGTGGCCTCCCGTCGGCTCGGTGCACGAGAAAGCTCTCCGCGCTCTGGCGGATCCCGCACAGGTCCAGGCGCTTCGCCATCCCGATGAAGCCGGTGTTGATCGAGCGGACCGTGGATTCCAGGGCGGTGTAGTTCGCGCCGGACTCGTTCTGGTCGTTCCGCGGATTCCAGTGCTGCTTGTCATAGTTCTGCGGCCCCAGACAGCTGTCCTGAAAGGTGCCCCAGTTTGCTTTGCGCCGGGAATCGACCCGTTCACTGAGCCCGTGCCCCTCTTTCAGCCACTGGGCGAGGGTGAAGACCTTGTACGACGACCCCGGCTGGAATCCGCTGGACCCCCCATAGGCATAGTCGGTGTTGTAGTTGATGCCCGTGTAGTTGGCCCCGGTGCTCTGAACGGCCGGATCCTGGCTGTAGTCCTTGTTCTGAGTCATGGCAAGGACCCGACCGGTACCGACCTGCACGCTTGTGATCACCGCCCCCAGATCGCCCACCGGGTAGGTCGTCGGCACCTGCTCCGTCATTGTGGCGACGGCCGCCTGCTGCAGGTCCAGGTCGAGTGTCGTGTAAACGCTGTACCCGCCACGCCGAAAATTGAGCATCCGCGCGGCCGGGTCCGCCCCGAATGCGGGATCGTTCTGCAGAATTTTCGTGACGTAATCACAGAAGAACGCGTTGGCCGCCGCCGTCTGGCACCCCGTGCTGGGTTCGGTGATGACGGGTTCCACGGGTGTCGCCACCGCCGCGGCATAGTCCTCCGGGGAAATCTTGCCGTGTTTCAGCATCGCCGCGAGCAGGTAGTCCCTGCGCTGTTTGTTGGCCGCATACCCGTTGGCGGCTCCGTTCGTGACGCTGTTCGGGCGGTCGATCTGAAACTTGACGGGATTGTTCACGATCGCCACAAGGCTCGCCGCCTGCACGAGGGTGAGATTGGCCGCCGTCGTGTTGAAGTAGTAGTTGGCGGCGGCCTCAATCCCGTAGACCGTTCCGCCGAACCCGGCGATGTTGAAGTACTGGCCCAGGATCTCGTCCTTGCTCAGGAGCTTCTCCACACCGATGGCGAGTCGCATTTCGCGGAGCTTACGCTCCGGGGTCGTCTCGGTCGCATTCGAGTAGCACGCCCTGCGCTTCTTCGCATCGGCGATCAGTTCACACTTTTGAATCAGAACGTTCTTGACATACTGCTGGGTGATCGACGACCCGCCCTGGGTTGCGCCACCGGAGACCGTGGTGGCGGCCGCCCGCAGCGTTCCCTGCAGGTCTATTCCTCCGTGCTCGTAGAAACGCGGGTCCTCCCCGGCGATGGCGGCGTCCTTGGCGTACGCACTGATCGCGTCCGAGGGCACGTCGATTCGGTTCTGGTCATAGAACGACGCGAGCAGAACGGGGGTGCCATCGGTCTGCCTCGCGTAAATGTTGCTCTTCTGCGAGAGAGCATCAATCGAGACGAAGTCGGGAAGCCCCTCGAAGGCGTTGATGGTGTTGGACGCCGCCAATCCGGAGACGGCGACCACGGGCGTGATGCTGACGGTGACGAGGACCCCGGCGATCACGCTCAGCGCCACGAATCCGAACAGTCCGTTGAGGGCGCCGTGCAGCGTTCGCGCCGCCGATACGGCCATCGTCGACACCGGGTTGCTAGCCATGAGTGCTCCCTCATCGTGGGTGGGTCCATGAAACATCGATCACCCCGCACACGCTAGGGGCGCGCCGCCACAATGCACGGGTCTTTTCCACGGCCAGACCGGAATCGGCTAGCATCCGAGCAACGATGAGGAGCACTGATGCGCACATTCGGCACGGAAGAAGAATTCATGTTCCTCGACCGTTCCACCCTGCGCCCGCGGAACGTCAGCGCGGCCGTGCAAACCCTGCTTCAGGAGGGGTCGGCGCCGGAACTCGCTCACGCGGAGTTCCTCACCTCGCAGATCGAGCATTCCAGCCGGGTCTTCGTCGACCTCCAAGAGGCCGAGACGAACCTGCTGTCGTTTCGCTCGCGGCTGGCCGATGCGGCGGCATCTCACGGCGCACTCGCGGCCGGCGTCGGGGCGCCCTTTCAGGGAGCGGAGTCGCCGGAGGTGACCGACACGGCCCGCTACCGCCGCGTGGAGGCCGAGTTCCGCGGCCTCATCCCGGAGCATCTCATCAACGGCCTGCATGTGCACGTGGGGATTCCGAACCGGGAAGCGGGCGTCGCCGCGCTCAACCGTGTGCGGGTGTGGCTTCCGGTGCTGCTGGCCATGTCGGCCAATTCCCCGTTCTGGAAGGGCCGCGACACCGGTTTCGCCACGTGGCGGGGCATCCACGCGCGACGCTGGTCAACGACCGGCTGCCCGCCGTACTTCACGGACGTTGCCGACTACGACCGGCGTGCCGCGAACCTGATCGGTGTCGGGGGAACGTCTGACCTGCACACGATCTGGTGGGGTGCGCGCCTGGCCGAGAACTATCCCACGGTCGAGATCCGCGTGTGCGATGCCCAGCTCGACACGCGCAGCACCCTGCTCTTGACGGCCCTCACCCGGGCGTTGGTGTCCACGGCTCTCGCGGATGCCGACCGAGGCACCGCTCCCCCCTGCCTGCAGCCGGAACTCCTCGACGCCTCGCTTTGGCATGCCGCGCGCGACGGCGTGCAGGCGAACCTCCTCGACCCGATCACGGGCGAGCTCGCCTCGGCCCGCACGGTGGTAGCCGGGATGGTCGCGACGGTCTCCGACGCCCTCACTGAGGCCGGCGACGCCGACCGGGCGAGCGACCTTCTGGATCGATTCTGGCGTCTCGGTACCGGCGCCGAGCGCCAGCGTGCCGCGCTCGCCGCCGGCGGCACCGATGCTCTCGGTGCCCTCCTGCGCGATGCCGTCAGTGCTGCCGACTAGCGCGCTGCCGACCAGCGCGCTGCCGACCAGCTAGCGGCGGCCGACCGTGATGGCCGCGATCTCCCGCATCCGTGGGTGCTGGAGGTCACCGTTGTCCACGACACCCTTCATCCACCAGAGCCGCAGTCCCTCTGGTGTGACCGCCAGGGTTGCGAGGCAATTGTCGAACCATGGTCCCTTCAGCCCGGTCCAGGTGAACGGCGGCGGGGCAACCCTCGCCGAGCGGGCCAGTCGGCGGCTTGGCCGATTCGCGATTCCATATGCGACGATCGCGGCAAACGAGCGCATGGCCATCGGCAACGGGTTGCGGATCGGTGAGCAGACGGCTTGGACGATGCGGCTCCCCGACGCGCGGTCGACTTCGGCCGCGTAGGAGAAATGCACGTCTCCCGACAGGAACACAATCGACTCCGGTGCCGGGCCACGCCTGCCGTCGGCAACCGCGGTGGCCATCCCCGCCACCGCGCGGAAGCTCTTCTGGAACGCGCCCCAATGTTCCAGGTCCAGGGCCTGGCGCAGCTTCTCCCCGATTCGGGCCGCGCGCGTGCCCCACGCGCCCTCGGAAATCGCTTCGTCCCACGATTCCATGTTGTGCAGGCCGGTGGGGAGCAGGAACGGGAGCGACGTCGCCACGAGGACGTGGCGGAAACCACCGCGCAGGTGGTGGTCGAGCCACGCGGTCTCCGAGTCGTCCAGCAGCGCGCGCCGGGCGGGCTCGAGCACCCGGGCCGCCCGCGAATCGAGCACGATCAGTCTGGTGTCGCCGACGTCGCGGCAGTAGCTCCACCGGTAACTGGTCGATTCGCGGTCGCAGCGCTCGGCGAATGCGTCGAGCGTTGCTGTCAGGTCGAGTTCGACGCCGCCCGAGTCATCCGCTTCCCTGGCCGCGATCTGTTGCCAGATTTCATCGCCGGCGCGCTCGCTCGGGGATAGGTTGCCGAGGTGCTGGTACACCCAGTACGACCCGAGTCCGGACACGATGCGCCCCTTCCACCAGGTCGTCTTCTCCATCTGCTGCTTCCAGCTCAGGGAGGCGTTCCAGTCGTCGCGAATATCGTGGTCGTCGAAGATCATGGCCGTCGGCACGGTCGAGAGCAGCCAGCGGTTTGCCGGGTCCGACCAGGCGAGGTCGTAGAGATGCGCGTATTCCTCGAAGTCGGCCAGCTCGGTGCCCGGTGATCTGGTGACGTCGCGCCGGGCACGGATGAAGTCCTGCATGGCCTCGCTCGTGACGTCGGCGTAGACCTGATCGCCGAGAAAGAGGATCAGGTCGGGCCACGCGAGGCTCCCGTCCTGTTGGGCCATGTGCAGGGCGAAGGCGCGGAGGGCGTCCACCCCGTGGGTTCGATTGTTCTCCGTGTCGTGCGGAACGCTCGTGCGGCATGATCCGAATGACATGCGCAGCGGCGTCTCGTCCGAGAGCGTGGCGATGACGGATGCCGGAAAGGTCGAGCCTGCCTGCGGCCAGACCTCGGCGCCGTCGATGCTCACGGTGTAGGGCGTGGTACTGCCCGGCCGGAGACCTTCCACCGCGATCAGTGCGTAGTGGTGCCCGTGCACCGCGAAGGTGCGGGCAGACCAGGAGGTCTCACCCGCGGTCACGGTCACCCGGGCGGATTGGAGCGTCTCGACCCAGATGCTCGCAGACACCTCGTCGACATGCCTCAGCATGGGGCCCAACACAAGTGGTGATTGTGGCATGCCCCATGCTTGCAGCTGCCGGGCGGCAGCACCACCCGGCCGAGCTGTTAGTTCTGCAGCCCGTTCACAAAACCGGCGGCGGCGTGCCGCGCGGCATCGGCGGCGGCGGTTCCGACGGCGGCACCCGCCCCGGCGGCGACCGCGTCCAGGTCTGCGTCCGGAACTGTGCCCCCGGCGGAATCGTCATCGTCGTCCGACCGCACGTCGTCGGCGGGGGCCGTCGCTTTTTGCTGTGTCTTGGCCAGGGCGGCGCCCGCCGCGGTTCCCCCCACGAGACCGGCCAACAGGTCCTTGATGCCGACGCCCATGGTCGAGGAGAGTACGGCGTCGACCTCGGAGAAGCCGGAGGCCACGTTCTTGCTCAGCTGGCTTGCCCCATCCGTGGAGATCACCGTCAACTGGTCGATGTTGCTCATCGGCGCGGCGAGTTCGTGCGCGATCTTGGGCAGCATCTCCACGAGGCGCAGCTGGATCAGGGCTTCGGACTGCTGGGCGACGGCCTCGGCGGACAGCCGCGTTGCGGTGGCCTCGGCGGTACCCCTGGCCAGAATGGCGTCGGCTTCCGCCTGGCCCTCCGCCCTGGTCGCATCCGCGTTGGCGACGCGGCTGTCCCGGTCGGCGGTCGCCGCGGCGACGGATGCCTCGGCGGCGGCCAGCGCCGTCACCCGAATCCGGTAGGCGTCCGCGTCGGCAATCGCGTTCACTTCGGATTCCAGCTCGGCCTTGCGCAGGCTGGCGCGACGCTGTGCGGTGAGTTCCTGCTCCTGCACAATGGCCTGCTGCGCCTTCGCCTCGGCCAACGGCTTCGACGCCGCGGCCTCGGCCGCCGCCTTGTCGGTATCCAGCTGAAGTGCGGCCCGACGCAGCGCGAGGGTGTTCTGGGCCTCGGCCACGGCCTGCTCGGCCGCGATGGAGGCCTGCTGGGATTCGCGGTTGGCGAGGTGCTCGGCGACCTCGGCCTGACGACGCACCTTGGCCTGTTCCGCACGGCCGATGTCGCGAATGTAGTCGTTCTCGTCGGTGATGCCCTTGATCTCGAAGGAGTCGACGTCGAGACCCTGGTTCGCCAATGATTCGCGTGCGGTGGCCAGCACGGCGCTTCCGAGTTCATCGCGCTTCTGGATGACGGTCATCACGTCGGTGGCTCCGATCGAGGAGCGCAGCGAACCGGACAGCACCTCCTGGGCGAAGCCGTCGATGTTCTTGTCCTGTCCGAGGAAACGCTGCGCCGCGGCGCGGATATTCGCCGGGTCGTCGCCGACCTTGACGATGGCGACGGCCTCGACGGTCAGGGTGATGCCGTTGCGGTCCTGGGCGATGGCCGTGATCTCAATCGCCCGGCTGCGCAGGCTGATCTTGAAGGCCTTCTGAAAGAACGGGGTGATGAAGACGCCCTGGCCGTGCACGACCCGTTGCCCCGATTCCTCGAGGGTCGCCCCGTCGACGATCGTCTTCCGTGACTTCTTGCCCGTGATGATGAGGGCCTCGTCCGGCCCCGCGTTCTTGTAGATGGTGCGCGCATAGATCAGGGCGACCACCAGAATCACCACAACCGTGACGATGATGCCGGGAATCGGGCCGAACAAGAAATCGAGCATGGGGGTCCTTCCGGCGCCGGAGCGCAAGGCTGTGACACCCCCCGGCCGGTCGCCGCGGGCGCCTAGTACCCGATCAGTCTCGCAGAGATGCGCCCTGTCTGCCCCCACGGCGGATCGTGCGCAAATCGCGTGGAACAGCGCATTGACAAGTCATGGAGGTGTGGCCATTCTGGCGGTAGAACGCGTGTGTTGTTGGATAGAAGTCGCCAGAGGCTTCTACTCGGCAGGTCATACCAGGAGGGCGACAATGCCGACTATTGTTCCCCGGTGGGATCTCACCCTGCTCGGGTACTGGCAGTTGAAACGAAACGACGAACCGGTTGACGTCGGCGCCAGGCAGAAGCGCGTCATCACATCGCTGGCGTTGCTGGGCGTTCGGCCGCGCCATTTCATTGCGACCCTGCTCTGGCCGGACGGGTCTGAAACACAGGCCGCCGGGAATCTGCGCGCGAGCATCTTTCGCATCACCCACGAGCTCCCCTCTCTGATACGCACGACGGAACCGTTGCAGCTCGAAGAACACGTCGCCGTGGACGTGTATCGCCTGCGGCAGACGATCGGCGCCCTGATCGATTCCCCCGAACCCGGCGTCCCCCGCGCCACCATCGACCTGCTCCGTACGACCGAGCTGCTTCCGGGCTGGTACGAAGACTGGGTCGTGTGTGAGCAGGAGTTGCTGCAGCATGAACGCGTGGATGCGCTGGAGATCCTGGCCCGACGGTATCTGGCCGAAGGAGATTCGTGTCACGCCATCGTGGCCGCGCGCTCCGCGGCGTCGATCGAACCACTACGGGAAAGTCTGCAGTTTCTCCTCATCCGCGGGTATCTCGCTGCCGACAATCGCGCCTCCGCGTTGAGTGCCTACCGCGACTTCTGTCTGCGCCTCCGCCGCGAACTCGGCATGACCCCCTCGTCCCGGTTCGATGACCTGCTCAGATCCGAACTCTCCCGCCCGGCGCCCTCCCGCGCCGCATCCGGGCACGCAACAGCACTGAACGCATCGTCGCGCTGATCGCGCTGACCTAGCGATTCCTAGGACTTCCTAGTACATTGGGGACACACCGTCGGCACAGTCGCGTCGGTTATGACGGCACCATCCGAGGGGACACACACCAGATGAGCACCTACGACAACATTCTGCTGGAACGCCGCGGCCGGGTCGGATTGATCACCCTCAACCGCCCCGAGGCGCTCAACGCCCTCAACGAGGCCCTCATGCGCGACGTGGTTGCCGCGGCAACCGAACTGGATCGAGACCCGGAAATCGGAGCCATTGTGATCACCGGGTCGGAGCGAGCCTTCGCTGCCGGAGCGGACATCAAGGAAATGGCCCCCCAGTCGTACATGGACATGTATGCCGCCGACTGGTTCGCCGGCTGGGGCGCCCTCGCCGCCGTGCGCACCCCGGTCATCGCGGCCGTTGCCGGTCACGCGCTCGGTGGCGGCTGCGAACTCGCGATGATCTGTGACTTCATCATCGCGGCCGACACCGCCAAGTTCGGCCAGCCCGAAATCAAGTTGGGCGTCATTCCCGGGATCGGCGGATCACAGCGGCTGACCCGTGCCGTCGGCAAGGCCAAGGCCATGGAACTCATCCTGACGGGCCGCACGATGGGCGCAGAGGAAGCCGAGCACTCAGGCCTCGTTGCCCGAGTCGTGCCGGTCGCCGATCTGCTCACGGACGCCCTCGCGACGGCAACCGCGATCGCATCGCGCTCGCTGCCGATTGCGATGCTCGCCAAGGAGGCCGTGAACGCGGCCTTCGAAACGACGCTCGCGGAGGGTGTCCGCCTTGAGCGTCGGCTCTTCCACTCGACCTTCGCGACGGACGACCAGAAAGAGGGCATGGCGGCATTCGTGGAGAAGCGCAGCCCCGTCTTCACCAACCGGTAGGGCCCACCGCCGGCTACGGCGTTGGAACACGAATGCCGTTGACGACGAGGTCCGCGAGCTCGTCGTAGGCCTCGGCGGCGGTCAATCCGGTGCTGTCCGAAATGTGCTGCTGCTGAATGCGCACCATCACGGCGGACACGGCCTCGGCGATGAAGGCCGCCGACACTTCGCGGAACGCCCCGACGCGTACGCCGTCGCTGATGAGGTCGTGCACGCGCGCCGCGGCGAATTGCGTGTTGCGCTCGTAGATGGCGCTCGCCGGCGGGAATGCGGCGACATCGTCGATGAAGGCAGCAGACGCCGGCCGCAGTTCGTCGCCGACGGCGCGCAGGTAGGCGGCAATGCGGTCGGTGGGGTCGAGCGTGCCGTCGAGCTTGCGCTCCACGCGGTCGGCGGCGCCGCGAAAGAAGAACACCACGGCCTTTTGAACGAGTTGCTCGCGACTGCTCGCGAGGGAGTAGATCGTCGACTTGCTGCAGTGCAGACGCTGGGCGGCTGCGGCCAGGGTCACATCGGAGAACCCCTCCCGCAGAAACAGATCAACGAGTTGTCCGAACAGCTCATCCTGGCGCGCAGACCACCGCTCACGGGGACGCCGGGCGACGGTGGGAAGAGTCATGGTCGAATCCTGTCTGGTGATACATGTGGTGTACGCTCGTACACGAAATCGTACCAATGATTTGCGCGAGGTAACCGAGGTAAACAATGACGTTCCGATCCCCTGCCGCCACGACACTGCCGGTGCCAACGCACGTGCCGGCCGGAGCCGACCCCGTGGGTGCGGATGTCCCGTACCCCACCGCCGACCTGGTCTTCATCACCGACCTGCTCTCCGCGGCCGAACGCGACCGCCTCGCCCAGGCCCGGGAGTTCTTCCAGTCGGAGGTTCGCCCGCTGGCCGTGGATTTCTGGAATCGCGCCGAATTCCCCTTCGAGCTGCTGCCCAAGCTGGCCGCGCAGAACCTGAGCGGGATCGGAGACGACGAGACCAGCCCCCTGCTCGCCGGCCTGCTGCAGATGGAACTCACCCGCGCCGACACGTCCATCTCCACCTTCTTCGGCGTGCACCACGAACTCTTCGCGGCGTCCATCGAGCAGCTCGGGTCCGAGGAGCAGCGCGAACGGCTGCTGCCCGACCTGCTCGCACTGCGCAAGATCGGAGCCTTCGCACTTACGGAGCCCCTGCACGGCTCCGATATTTCCCGCGAAATGGAGACCACGGCCACCGCAGACGGCGACTCCTGGGTGTTGAACGGCCACAAGCGCTGGATCGGGAACGCGGCCATGGCGGACTACGTGCTGGTGTGGGCGCGCGATACCGCCGACAATCAGATCAAGGGCTTCATCGTGGAGAAGGAACGACCCGGCTTCTCCACGAGCACCATTGAACACAAGATTGCGGTGCGGATCGTCCAAAACGCCAACATCACCCTCGACAACGTGCGTATCCCCGCCGGCAACCGGCTGCCGGGCACCAACAGCTTTCGCGACACGAACGTGCTGCTGCGCAACTCCCGGGTCTGGGTGTCGTGGCAGGCCGTCGGGCAGCAGTTCGCCGCGTTCGACGTGGCCCGCGCGTACGCGCTGGAACGTCATCAGTTCGGGCAGCCGATAGCGTCGTTCCAGCTGATCCAGGAACAGCTCTCGCGGATGATCGGCAACGCCACCCTCTGCCTGACGCTCATGGTGCAACTCGCCCGACTGCAGGAATCGGGTCGCTTGACCATGGATCAGGCCGCCCTTGCAAAATCGACGTGCACCACGCGGATGCGCGAAACGGTGGCCCTCGGGCGCGGCATCCTCGGCGGAAACGGAATCAGCACCGATTTCGAGATGGCGAAGATCTTTGCCGACGCCGAGGCGATCTATTCGTACGAGGGAAGCTACGAAATCAACGCGCTCCTCGTCGGTCGTGCCGTCACCGGCATCTCTGCGATCGCCTGACCCGACTACGACGTCGCTTCGGGCCGCGCCTGACCGGTTACTTCGACGACCTCGGCCAGCTCGGCCAGGTGATGAGCGCGCGACGCCTCGGCCGGCGTGAACGGGTCGCCCGGACGGGAAAAATACAGCGGCTCATTCCAGGCCCGCGGAATCTTCAGCACGGTGTCGTCGACCGGGCCCGCGGGCGCGGTGATCATTCTCGCCGAGAGGAGTTCCGCCGTCGCCGCGGCCAGTTCGCCCGGGTTCCCGGCGACCCGGGCCGCGAGACCCAGCGCCTTCGTCTGCCCATCGGTGAGGGCCAGCGGCGACGTCGGCCACACCCGAGTCGAGCGGCCGCCACTGGCCACGAGGCTCGCGAGCAGGTCGTCGTCGGTGAGTTCTCCCGGCGCGCTCAGCACAAATTCGTCGAGGACGCCGCCGTCCACCGGATGCACATGGATGCTCAGGATGTTGACGTCGAGTCTCTTGAAGCCGCGGGTGACCCGTTCGAGTGCTCCGCTCTCGTCGGGAAGCACCGTACGCACCCGCCACAATGCCGGCGAGTCGTGCAGGGTCGATCGTCGAAGCAGTGCCGGGGCGTGCAGCCACCGTCGGAGCAGTCGCCGCGCTCCCGGTTCCGCGACCCAGATCACCAGGGTTGTGGCCGTGAGGGCGAGAACAAGCACCTTGGCCACGTACGGCAGCTCGGCGTGCACCACGACGGCGTGCACCACCAGCTCGATCGGGAGGATCGTGACAACGTCTGCGACGGTCTGGCGGGTCTTGGACGCCTCCGGCAGCTGTCCGCAGTCATCGCAGCGCAGCTCGGTGGTCGCCAACCTCGGTCGTCTCGATCTCATCATTCTCTGAGTCTGCGGATCCTACGTTACGCGTGCATTGCGTGCAGGTCACCAGCCCGAGAAGTGTGGTCCGGCGGTGAGCAGAGTGGAACCGCGAGCACGAACACTGTGATTCGGTCGCGTGCGCGCGTACGCTGGCCGCATGACTGACCAGGAGCGTACACAGCGCAGGGCTCACGACGCGGACGTCTTCACCGCGGAGCTGCCCGACTTTTTGAGCCGTTGGGTGGCCGCTCAGCGTTGGTTTCCGTCCAGGGATGTCCCTCCCACCCTGAGCCTCGTCGGGCAGTGGACGCTGGCCTCACCCGATCTGGGAGTCCGGCTGCGCACGCTGCTCGTTCGAGACGGCTCCCGCCCGGGCTCCGAGGTCTATCAGATTCCCGTCAGCGAGCGTGTGGCACGAGCGCCGCAGCTGGAAGCCGCCCTCATCGCCGTGGTCGGCGAGGCGAACGGGCCGGCACGCTTCGTCTACGACGGCACCCATGACTCCCTGTGGGTGGGCGCCCTGCTGCGCTTCATCGTGGACCGGGGCCGGTACCCCGAGCAGCTGGAGTCCTCGTCCTCGACCATCTCTCACGGCCTGCCGATCCACGCCGGTCATCCCGCTTCGTCCCTTGCGACACGAGCGGCCTCCCGTCCCGTGCTCTCGAGCACAGTGCTCAGCGGAGAACAATCGAACACCTCGATCATCTGTGACCTGGGCGGAGAGGCCGGATCGGTTCCGCCCGTCATCTGCAAGGTATTCCGGGCGATCCAGCATGGACAGAATCCGGACGTCGTCGTGCAAACCGCGCTCGCGGAGGCCGGATCGCGTTACATTCCCGAACCGCTCGGTTCCGTGGCCGGTGAATGGGACGATCCCGACCGGCCGGACGGACGCGCCACCGGTCATCTTGCCTTCGTGCAGGAATTCATCCCGGACGCTGCGGATGCGTGGCGCACGGCTCTGATCGCGGCAGACGCCGGTGACGATTTCAGCGAGCCGGCCCGACGCCTCGGCCACGCGACGGCCGAGGTGCACAGCGAACTCGCTGCGGCGATGCCGACCCTCGAGGCCACTCCGCACGTGATGGTCACGATGGTGACCGCGATGCTGGACCGGTTCCGTCAGGCCGCTATCGAGGTCCCCGCGCTCCTGAACGTGCGCCCCGAGGTTGAACGTATTTTTGCGCGGGCCCTGACGGTCCCCTGGCCCCGGCTTCAGCACATCCATGGAGACTTCCACCTGGGTCAGGTGCTGGACGCTCCCGGGCGCGGGTGGATTCTGCTGGACTTCGAGGGAGAGCCGTTGCGGGCCGTCAGCGACCGCGACCGGCCGGACGCGCCGCTGCGCGACGTGGCGGGAATGCTGCGGTCTTTCGACTACGTCGCCGGAACGGTCCTGCATGCACACCCGCAGCGTGACCCCGCCCATATCGCGGCCTGGGCGCTGGCCTGCCGACAGGCGTTTCTGGAGGGATACGCCCGGGGGTCGGAGGGGTCAGGGGCACCCACGGCGTCCTCCCCCGCTGATCCCGACGGCAGCGGCGAGAGCACCGCACTCCTCGACGCGTTCGAACTGGACAAGGCCATTTACGAGACGGTCTACGAAACACGCAACCGCCCGGACTGGCTGCCCCTGCCCCTGGCTGCCGTGCAACGCCTCACAAGCGCCGACAAACGCAGCCACAACGATCACGACTAGCAGGTGTTCAGGCAACGGAACGGACCCGGCGTCGCCGACACCGGGTCCGTTCCGTTAGCAGTGATGTCGGGCCGCCCACCCGCAGGGCGTCGCGACGTCGGGTCGACTAGGAATCATCGGCGGTCGAACGCGGCACCGCTTCGTCCGAGATGGTCTCGGCGGTCGTCGGCGCCGCGATGTTCACGAGCCAATTCACGCCGAATCTGTCGCGAAGCATGCCGAATTGGTCGTTCCACGGGGACGGGGACAGGGGAATCACCACGTTTCCTCCCGCGGTGAGTCCATCCCAGTAGCCGCGCAGCTCCGCTTCGTCATCGCCGCTGAGCGACACCGAGATGTTGTCTCCGACCGAATGCGGCATGGCGTTCGGGACATCGGCGGCCATCAGGGTGAGGCCCGTGTCGGTGACCAGCATCGAGTGCATGATCTTGTCGTTCTCTGCGGGGTCGTCACTCACCTGGAACTCGGCGAACGTGCTCCGGGTCAGCGTGCCCCCGAAGACGGAGGTGTAGAAGTCCATGACGTCCCGGGCGTTGTCGCGAAAGTTGAGGTACGGGTTGAGAGTGGTGCTCATCGTCATCTCCTGCGATATGGGTGGTGGGTTCTGCCGTGGTGTCAGTCGGTGTCTCTGCTCTGCTGTGCTGCCTCCCTCACGTCCGCAACCCGCTCATCGGCCCGATCGCGCAACAGCGGCGCCGTCGGGAAGGGCATCCAATTGATGTTGATCTGGTTCGGGTATCCGGAGTCCACATTCCACCCGTTGTTCGGGTCGACGCGAATGTATCCCGTTGCCTTGAAGAAGTACATCTTCGTGTTCGGGTCGCCCCAGACTGCCGCATCCACCCCGGCCGCGTAGGACGCGCCGAAGCCCGGCCAGTTGCCCGCGATCGGTTTCGGATACCCTGCCTCGACCGCCCACCCCGCGGCCGGATCGACACGCACGTACTGGCTGCCCTTGAAGAAGTAGATCTTCTGGGTGGTTTTGCTCCACACCGCGGCGTCGACTCCGGCGGCGAACGTGGCCGGGAAGCCCGGCCAATTGCCCGCGATCGGTTTCGGATACCCGGGCTCGACCGCCCACCCCGCGGCCGGATCGACACGCAGGTACTGGCTGCCCTTGAAGAAGTACACCTTCTGCGTCGGTCCGCTCCACAGCGCGGCGTCGACTCCCGCGGCAAAGGCTGCGGGGAAGCCCGGCCAGTTGCCGGCGATCCGCTTCGGGTACTCGGGATCCATCGTGTAGCCGGTATAGCGCACGTAGTACTCGTCCGAGAACAGGTACAGCTTGTTGTTGGCGAACGTGTGCACGCCGGCGTCGATACCCGAGAGGAAGGCTTTCCACCCGATGGATGCCTGAGTGAACGGACACAGCACGTTGACGTTGTTGTTCATCAGGCAGGCGGTGGGGTTCACGGCGCACAGCTGGCAATTGCCGTTGACCTCCGTGAAGAACCCGGTGTGCGAGGCGGTGCACGTGCAGTTCGACGATGTGTACTCGTCGAACGCGCCGAAAATATGTCCCGTCTCGTGCGAATACACCCGGTCGATGGACGTCCAGTTCAGGAAGGACGAACCGGTTTCCCGCATGACGACCTTGAGGGAGTTCAGCCCGTTCGCGTAGGCGAACCAGGCCGTGGGCATTTTCGTGAAGAATCCCACGTAGCCGTACTGCGACCCGGTGGACGCTTTTACCGAATCCACGAGTTGAGTGAATCCCGGTGCGCCCGCCGGAAACCCGAGCAGCGACAGGGCGGGGTCACGCCATTTGTCCTCCGCGTCCCAGCCCAGTCCCACCGGCTTCGGATACCCTGTTTCGACGTTCCAGCCGGCAGCCGGATCCACCCGAATGTAGTCGTTGTAGAAGCGATTGGCGTTGAAGAAGTACACCTTCTGCGTCGTCTCGCTCCACAGCGCCCCATCCACTCCGTCCGCGAAGGAATCGGGGAAACCCGGCCAGTTTCCGGCGATCGGTTTGGGGTAGCCGGCATCGACCTGCCAGCCATTGCTCGGGTCGACGCGAATGTACGTGTCGTTCTTGAAGAAGTAGATCTTCTGCGTCGTGCCGCTCCACAGCGCGGCATCGACCCCCGCGGCGAATTCGGCGGGGAATCCCGGCCAGTTGCCCGCAATTTGTTTCGGATACCCCGCGTCCACGCTCCAGCCGTTGGCCGGATCGACCCGAATGTACTCGCTGCCTTTGAAGAAGTAGATCTGCTGGGTGGTTCCACTCCACAGGGCCGCGTCGATTCCGGACGCAAAGTTGGCGGGGAATCCCGGCCAGTTGCCGGCGATCGGTTTGGGGTAGCCGGGGTCGGCCTTCCACCCGTTGTTCGGGTCGACCCGAATGTACTCACTGCCCCGGAAGAAGTAGATCTTCTGGTTCGTGCCGCTCCAGAGGGCGTCGTCGATGCGACGGTAGAACGGTTCGGTGAGGCCCGGCCAGTTGGCTCCCTGCCAGGCGGTGAAGGTGGGCAGGGTCGCGTTGAGGGAGGAGTAGACCCAGTTGAGCCTGGCCCGGGGTTCGTTGCCGGCCAGCGCCCCGTGACCGCTCTGCACCTCGGCCAGAATGTGCGCCTTCTCCGCCGCGGAGATCGCATACTGGCCCGGCCCGGCCACAAACACAATGGCCGCGGACACTCGGTTGATCATTCGTTCGTTAACCATGGAACTCTCCTCCTGGAATGCAGGGTGCGGTGAACATGAGCTGTTCCTCCGGAGAATCACCCGGAGTCTGACGCGCCTTCTCCTCCCGGTACGCGGCGGAGTTGCGGATGCGCACCGCCTCGAGGAACAGAAGTTCGTTGGTGTCCAGATCCGGGATCAATGTGGACACATCGGTGTCGAGCGGCACCACGCGGGCGCCGGGAAGATCCTGGGTGATGCGGGCTTCCTGCGGCCCCGACACGTCCAGCTCCACGAGGCGCCCGCTGCTGTGCCGGAAGGTCGCCCCGGAAGCCATAACCGAATCCAGGGCGTCGGCCACGGCACTGCGCTGCCCCCGTTCGGGTTTCTCGTGCGCGACGTCGAGCACGAGCAATTTCGAGTTGTTATCCATATCGGCTGCTCCTTTTCCCTTGGCTCCCGAGTCAACCGCAGTGGCCGTTACCGCCGCGTTACCGACGACGGCCCGCACCGGGAACGTCGCTACCATGAACCATGACTGACGGCGGTTTCGGTACTCGCGACGACGTGACTCACCTGGGAACCGTCGTCGGTGACGCCGACCGGGGACGCATCATCGCGCTGGCGACGTCAGGTGTTTTCGATGACCCGGCGCTTGTGCGGGCGTTCTGGAACCGCGATGCCACGGACATCGACAGCGGCCTCCAGGGACACCTGTACACGCGACCCGAGGATGTTTTCGTCGTGCGGATACCCCGCGCCGACGACGTCGCCATCTCCCTCCTCGCCGCGGCGCTCGACGTCAATGCGCATATCTGGGCGGCCGCCACCGGGATCAGCCTCGCCTCCTCCCGAAGCAGACTGGTCATGGCGTGCACGGTCGCCCGCTCCGGCACGGGCCCCCTCGCCCCGCACCTCACCTGGCACGTCGGCGCACTGGCCGACGCCGCCGCTCGGCAATTCCGAGCCGGGAACGGAGCCCTGCTGGCCTTCGTCCTGGATCGTGCCGTGCTGGAACGACTGAACCTGGAAACCATCGATGCGGCACTCTCCGAGCAGGCCGCCACGACGTCGAGGTTCATGGACAAGAACGAGTCAATGCGGGCGCTGCAGGCCATCGGCGTGCCGACGGCGGAATCCTGGGGCTTCACGCCGGAGACGTGGCGGCGCACCGGGCCTCATCTTCTGCCCCCCGACGGACGATATGTCTTCAAACCGTCGGGAGGTGCCGCCGGAATCGGTGTGTTCTTCGATCGTGGATCCGGATCAACGGCACGCGCGATCGAGAACCACATCGTGTCGCTCGAGGCGACAGGTCGGTTGCCCGGGCGCTTTCAGGTGCAACGGTTTCTTCGCGGGACGCCCCACGGTGTTTCGGCACTTCTGTCCGGGGGCGACGCTGTGGACATCCTGGAGGCGCACCGGCAGGTGATCGCTTCGGACGGGCGCTGGGTGGGGGCGCGCTGGACGCCGCGCATCCAGGCGGCGCAGTCGGAAGCCGCCGGGAACATATACGCCCGGTTGGCGGGAACGCACGCGCTGACCGGCCTCGTCGGCGTGGACATGATTGCGGGCATGGTGATCGAGGTCAACCCGCGACTGACCGCCTCCGCTCCGATCGCCCACCTGCTCCGCCGTGCGAGAGTGATCCGTGAGCACCGCGGACCCGGTTTTCGGATGCGCCAAATCGATGTGAACACGTCCGTCGCGGTCCCCTGGGATGCTGTCGCTGACGGTCGGCTGTGCGCCCTCATCGACCGTCTCGACATCGAATTCGGCGTTCTCGCCCTGCCGCAGGGGCTCAATCCGTTCGGCGACTCCCGGTTTGTGTTCGTCAACGACGATTCCCGCGGCACCGCCCAAAGGTTCTTTCGTCGACACCTGGCCGGGTGGTTGTCCGGCGAGCACCCACGCTGACGTGCAGCGGGCGTGGCTACAGTGAGTCGCATGACGCTAAAAGCAATTGAGCCGCCCGCCCGCACGTTTCGCTGGTGGCTCAGCAACGAGGAGGTCGGCCGGATGCTGGCCCACCACCGCGGCTGGCGGCTCTCCGACCGGGGCGCCGTCGTCGCCGGCAAGGTGCTGCGCAAGACGATTGCGCCCTCGTTGGAGATGCTCGGAACCGCGGCCCTGGCCTCGGGCTGGACCATGCGGGCGGCGGTTCCGCGCAGCGACGGGAGCGGTCCGACGCATTTCATGTGGGGCGTCTTCGATGCCAGATCGGATGCCGATATCGCCGAGCAGGTGAAGGTCAGCGTGGGCGCATAGCGCACACGCGTCACGGTGGCGCTACCGGCGGCCCTGACACTGCGCCGGGACGCTATCTACGGGACGCGGTTGAACTCGTCGGGATTCGGGCCGGTACGCTCATCACGGTTGAGTGCCGCGATGGCGAGTACGTCGGAATCAGTGAGCTCGAAGTCGAAAAGCGCGAAGTTCTCGTCGACGCGGGCGCGCGTGACCGACTTCGGGAAGACAACGTCGCCGCGCTGCAGGTGCCAGCGCAGCGTCACCTGTGCGGCGGTGCGGCCGAGGCGGTCGGCGACAGCACTGATCACGGGATCGCCGAGCACCTTCCCCTGGGCGAGAGGCGACCAGGCCTCGGTCACGATGCCGTGCTCCGTGTTGAACGCACGCAGGGATTCCTGCGTGAGGTACGGATGAACCTCGATCTGGTTCACGGCGGGCACGGTGTCCGTCTCGTCGAACAGTCGCTGCAGGTGCGCCTGCTGGAAGTTGGACACGCCGATGGAGGCCACGCGGCCGGAACGATGCATTTCTTCCATCGCCCTCCACGTCTTTACGTAGTCGCCCACTGCGGGGAGCGGCCAGTGGATGAGGAACAGGTCGAGCGATTCCAGGCCGAGCTCATCGAGCGTGCGGTCGAACGCGGCGAGGGCATCCGCGCGTGCGTGGGCGCCGTTGTTGAGCTTGCTCGTCACGTACACCTCCGTGCGGGCGAGGCCGGACTCGGCAATGGCCTGCCCGATCTCCTTCTCGTTGCCGTACATCTCGGCGGTATCGATGTGACGGTATCCGGCCTCGAGCGCGGCGAGCGTGGCGGCCTTCGCATCCGGCGCGGCGATCTGGAATGTGCCGAAACCGAGCTGAGGAATGGTGGCGCCGCTGTTGAGCGGTGTGACGGGGACGGCGGCGATGTGGGACGGTGCGGTCATCGGAACTCCTTAAGGGAATGACAGGTGTCTGGCTTCGGCTGAGCGCGTGCTGACGTCAACGCCGGCGCGGGCGATTACTCGCACGGAGGGTTGAACCCGTTCCGGCGGCAGGGTATTCCGGCGCCCGGCATCATTTTCCAGGCGACTCCCCGGTGCAAGCTAGCGGAACTCGTCCGGCAACGGTTGCTCCGACACGAGGTAGAGCCGTTGCGTGGCCCGGGTCATGGCCACGTACAGTGCGCCGGCGCCCCGCTCCGACGCCGCCATGATGGACTCAGGTTCCACGACGATGACGGCGTCGAACTCGAGACCCTTGGCGTCCTGCGGGGTGAGCAGGGCGATGTCTCGGCTCAGCCCCAACGGACCGCGTCCGACGAGCGCGCCGAACTCCGCTGTCAGCGCCGTATCGAGCGCTGTGATCTGCGCGTCGACGGCGATGACCGCGAGGGTGCCTTCGTGCTCCAGGCGCCGATCGCGACGCACCGCCTCCGCGGCATCCTGCACGTGTTCCACGGGCCACTGGCTTGCCCGCACGGTGCGGGAGGGTGTGATGCGCAGGCCGTGCGCGAGTGCCACGCGTTCGGCGACCTCGGCGATCTGGCTCGGCGTGCGGTAGTTCACCGTGAGTTCCTCCAGTCGCCACCGGCCCGCCTCCAGCGATCCCTGCAGCACAGGCCTGAGCGCGTCCTTCCAGCTGGCGGATGCGGCAGCCGAGGCAGCCTGGGCGATGTCGCCGACGATCGTGAACGATCGTCTCGGGCCGCGGCGCAGCAGCAGCCGCCACTGCATCGGCGACAGCTCCTGGGCTTCGTCAACGACGACGTGACCGTACGTCCATGTGCGGTCACGGCCCGCGCGTTCAGCCGTCGTGGCGCGATCTCCCAGTTCGGCGAAGCTCTCCGCGAGTTCCTTCGCGTTGACGAGGCCCTTCACCTCCATGTTGTCGATGGCGGATTCCGCGTTCTCAATGTCGCGCTTGCGCTGTTCCTTGGCGGCGCGCTTCTGCGCCTGGTCGACGACGTTGTACTCGCCGAGGAGTTCCGCCGCCTCGTCGAGCAGGGGAACGTCGGCGACGGTGAATTCAGATTCGCGGGAACGCCCGAGCAACGCCCGGCGTTCCTCCGACCACCCGGGGGTGATCTCGGCGAGCCACTGTGGGCGCGCGAACAGGTCCTGCACGAGCTTCTCGGGGGTGAGGGGAAGCCAGGCGGTGTTCAACGCGACCCTGACATCGTCGGCCAGACGCAGGTCTTCCCGCAGCATGTGCAAGTCAGTGTCGTCCATGGAACGGCCCTGCGCCTTGAGCTGGGCGAGCCACTGTTTCGCGAGCGCTCCGAGCGCGATCTTCACGAAGGTGACCCGCGCCTCGTTGTGCGGCTTGCCACCGGACTGCGCCCGGGCGATGGCGTCGAGGAACAGCTCAGGGTGCACGGTGAGGCGGTCACCGTTCGCGACGAGAGTGAGCGCTTCGGCCGGCGCCCGCTGTCGGGAGCGCACCGCGCGCGCCATGAGGTCCGCCATGAGGGTCTGGCCCTTGAGCTCCGCGACCGCCGGCACGTCCTCCTGGGTGGCTTCGACCCCCGCGAAGAGCTGCCCCACGGAGGCGAGCACGACACCGGTCTCCCCCAGCGACGGCAGAACGGCTTCGATGTACTGCAGGAATGATCGGGATGGTCCCACGATGAGCACGCCGGAATCCCGCAACCGATCGCGGTGCGTGTACAGCAGATACGCCGCACGGTGCAGAGCGACGGCGGTCTTTCCCGTTCCCGGTCCGCCCTGCACCACCAGCACACCGGGCAGGTCGGAACGGATGATCGTGTCCTGCTCGGCCTGGATCGTGGACACGATGTCCGTCATGTGACCGGTGCGTTGGGCGGTCAGGGCGGCCAGCAGCGCACCCTCCCCCTGGTGCAGGGCCGCACCGGGCTCGTCGAGCAGGGACGCGTCCAGAATCTCGTCTTCGATGCGAATGATGTTGCGTCCGCTGGACAGGAGGTGCCGCCGAGACCGGGCGCCGAGCGGGGTGGCCGCCGTCGCCTGGTAGAAGGCGCTGGCCTGCGGCACGCGCCAATCAAGCAGGATGGGGTGCAGCTCTTCGTCGCGGAGACCGACGCGCCCGATGTAGCGGAAAACGGATTCCCCGGTCGGGTCCGGCGCGGTTTCCAACCGTCCGAACGCCAGCCGATCGTCGACCTCCCGCAGCTGCATGATTCGGTCTTCATAGAGCCGCGCGAAGTTGTCGCGCTCCGACCTCGCCTGGTGATTGCCGCCGACGTCGAGCCTCCGCACCGCGGTCAGCTGCTGCTCGGCTTCGCGCTGCAACGCATCCAACCGAGCGTAGAGCGTTGTGACGTAGTCCTGTTCACGCGCCAGCTCTTGATCGATCACACAAACTCCCCTAAAGCGAAAGGTCTAGTTTAGTAGCCGTCCGCGCGATGATTGCCTCCCGGCCCTGCGGTCGTTGCGCTGGAAGAGAAAGAGCAGGACGGCCTGCAGACGGCCTACAGGTCGGCGTGGTGGATGGCGGCGACGTCGGGGTGCCCGCGCATCCGGCTCTTGAGCGCGTTCTCACCGTACGTGGTGAAGATCGGGTTTTCGGGGTCCACGGTGATGCCTGGGGAGTGCAGGGTGTCGGGCAGGTCAAGCAGCGGGATGGTGGCGTCCAGCGCCGGCCCGAAGAAGAACGGAATCGAGATGCGGTCGTGCCCGATCAACGGGGAAATGACCCGGTGCACGGTGGCTTTCAGGTACCCGTCGGTGGCGACCTCGAGCAGCTCTCCGATGTTCACCACGAAGGCCCCGTCCAGCGGGGGCGCGTCGATCCAGTCGCCGTCCTTCTCCACCTGCAGGCCGCTCGTGCCCGGTTCCACGAAGAGGAGAGTGAGCACACCCGAGTCTTTGTGCGCGCCGACGCCCTGCTGCGGGGTCGGGTCGGATTTTCCGGGGTAGCGCACGATTTTGATCAGGGTGAAGGGTCTGCGGGCGAAGGCCTCATCGAAGACATGTTCGTCGGATCCGAGCGAAAGCGCCCACGCCTGCATCAGGCGCAGGGCCACCGCGTTCAATTCCTCACGCCACTGGGTCATGACCGTCTCGAGTTCCGGAAGGGCGGCGGGCCATTGGTTGGGGCCCTCCAGCCGCATGAAGTCGGGGGTGCCGGCCGTGCGCGGCACCACGTCGCGTTCGGGACCGATGTCGATCTGTTCCCGCCAGTCGACGACGCCCTGGGTGAGCTCGCCGCCGACGCGCGTGTAGCCGCGAAAGTGGGGGCTCTGAAGGTTCTCAATGGCCATCTTGTCCGCTTCGGGCAGTGCGAAGAAGGCGCGCGCGGTGCTCATCACCCGGTCGATGAGGTCGGCTGGAACGCCGTGCCCGGTCAGGTAGAAGAAGCCGTAGTCGTGCGTGGCCTCTCGCAGCTCCACCCGAAAGGCGGCGGCGTCGGCGGCATCCCCGTCGAGTCGGGACAGGTCGAGCACGGGAAGAGTAACGGATCTTGCGGCGCCGGTCATGTCTCTAGTCTCCCACTCCCCGGAGCGGCCGGCATCACGACAGGAACGCCGGCTCGCTGGAGCGCAGCGGGATGATGTACGAGTATCCGGTGGCGTTGTTCTTCGTCATGGACAACACGAGTTCCATGTGCGGCTCCAGGGCCGTCACCTTGTCGAGGGGGGCACCCACGATGAGCTGGAACCCGAGCCCCTTCCACGCCGCAACGGCACGTCCGGCGAACTCCGAGTCCGACTTCACGAAGCCCTCGTCGAGGAAGACCGGCGCGAAACGTGGACGGGTGCGGCTTTCGTCCCCCAGCTGGAAGCGCAGTGCGGCGCCGACCACGAACGCGACGAGTTCCTGCGACTCCCCACCGCTCTTGCCGCCCAGCGACGAGTAGGTGCTGACATCGACGCCGTCGGGGGTGGTGCGCACGGCGGTGATCTCCACGTGCTTGCGCACATCGAGGAGCAGGTCCCTGGTGGTGTCGTGACGTGCTTCCCCGTCCGGGCGTCGAATCAGCTGCATGAACGCCTGCAGTCGAGTGAAGCGGCTCTCGGTTTCCTCCTCGGTGAAGTGCTCCGTGGCACCCGATGAGAGCGCCTTGAGCTCCTGACGGAAGGCGGCGACATCCTCGGAGTGCAGTCGGCGCAGCGAAATCTTCAGCCGGTCTCGTCCGGCGCCGAAGGGAAGCGTCGTCAGGATGTCGTTGATCGGGCGGAGTCGGTCTTCGATCTCCTCGATCGAACTGGAGAATGCTCCGGCGAGCGGCACCAGATCCTGCCCGCTCCACGCCGCGAGTCGGCGCTTCCACTCCTGGCGCCGCTCGTGCAGGCCGAGCGTGTACACGGCATCGAGAATGTCCCGGTATGCCGTGAACGACTCCATGGACACGCCGATGTTCGGGTCGGGCCAACGGTTTTGGAAGGTCTCGAAGATACGCACGAGCGAGTCCCGCGCCCGGGTCGCGGTCTCGCGGTCCTGGGCGGATTGGGCGATGAGGCCGTCGCGCAGCCGTTTCACGCCCGCTTCATACTGGGCCAGGTCGGTCTGGTCGGTGACCAGGGCGAACTCCGCATCGAGGCGGGTGGCGTGTTCCGCCGACAGGGTGACCGTCGCGGTACGTTCGATCCGGTCGAGGGCGTCCGTCAAGGCGTCCTGGGCGTCGACGATGCGCACCTGCTCGGCCGCGAGCAGGTCGGCCGTGTGCTCGGTGGTGTGCTTGGCCTTCTGCACACCGTCGAGCTCGGCCGCGAGTCGGTCCTCCTCGGTCTTCAAGGCCAGGAGCACGTCGCTCGCCCCGAGCATCCGCTCGTATTCGGCGCTCTTGTCGCTGATGCGGTCCTCGGCGCCGTCGGCGTCGATGGACGACCACACGGTGTCGACGACGACCTGCTGGGCGGCGGCGCGGCGGCGCAGCTCGGTGATGCTGTTGCCTCGAGCCGTCGCCTCACCGGCCAGCGTGTCGGCGGTGGCCCGGCGGGTGACGAGTTCCGCGTCGATGTCGTCGAGCCTGCTCTGATTGGAGAAGCCGATGATTGACTTCTGGTCCCGGTTCCATCCGTGAGCGCCGCGGCCGCCGTTGCGAGTCTGCCCGTTTCGGGTGACTCGGGGCCCGTCGCCTGTCAGATCGGCCGCGGTTGTGACGCACAAGGCGTCCAGCGTTGGGGCCTGCACGCGGGCTCTGACCCAGCCGCTGAAGGGCGAATTCTGGTACACGAGCTTGCCGCTGACGAACCGCGAATCGCCGGCCGTGGCGGTGATGTCTTCGAGCGCGACGCCTTCGAAGTGGATGCGAACAGGGAGGTGCAACGGTTCGATGGCTTCACTGAGTGCGCGCAACCGCGTCGCGTCCACCAGCAGTACCCGGATGATGGGGGCGAGGGTGACTTCGGCCGCGTGCCGCCAGTCCTCCTCCCCCGTGGCGAGGTCGATGAGTTCCGCCACAAACGGAAGCTCCTCAACCGGGATGCCACTCGCCTCGGCGATGGTGACGCGGGCATTGTGCAGGTGTTGGGGCACGAGGCTTGCCCGCCCCGACAGGAACGCCCGTTCCTGCGTCAGGTCGCGGATCTGCTGCTCCACCGGGTACGACTTTTTGTGCAGCAGGTCGCGTTGTTCGTCGAGGTCGCGCTCCAATTCGGTGCTCTGCGCCAGGAACCGCTCGGCCTCGGCCTGAGCCTGGCGCAGGTCGTCGAGGGAGTGGATGTCGACGGACAGGACCCGCACACGTTCGTCGAACCGGGCGCGCTCGCCGGCCACGTCGTCACGTATGTCGCTCAGGCGTGCCCGTTCGTTCTGCAGGCCGACGAGCGCGTCGCCGCCGTTGTCGCGCTGCCGGTGCTGGATGTGCCCGACCCGGGTCTTCAGGTCGGTTTCGGTGTCCCGGCTGCGCGTGAAGGCAGCAAGATTGTCCCGCCGCCCGGCGCGGTTCGCGTCCGCAGCGAGTTCGAGCAGGTCACGCTCGGTCTGCAGCTTCCACAGCACGAACGGTGTGTCGCCGTCGCGGTGCACTCCGAAGGTGTCGATGAGGTCGGCCTTGGTGGAGGCCGCCTCGAAGTCGCGATACAGGTCGGGCAGTCGCTCGAGGACCTTGGCCTTCTGCGCCTCGGTGACCATGGCCCCGTACGAGCGTTCCAGGTCTTCGAAATGGTCGACCGCCTTGTCCGCGGCGGCGAAGGTTGCGGGTTGTTCGAGCACCATGGACTTGTACAGCCCATCGACGCTCTTGACCTGCTGACCGGCCTGGATCCGGGCGAGCAACCGCAGGGCCTTGCCGCCCTCGCCGTTGGCGCCGATGCCCAGCCGGGTGAACAGCGTCTGCGCGAAGGCGGCGTAGGTGTCGAAAATGTCCATGTCGGGGAATCGCGTCTTCAGCGCCCGTTTGTCGAACCGGGATTCGGTGATCTCGGCCAGGTCGCGCAGGTCGAGGTACCCGTCGACGGTTGCCATTTTCATCGACACGTCGGCGAATCTCGTCGATGCCCGTGGCAGGAAGTAGGTCCGCAGCACCGTGAAGCGACGCTGGTTATCGTCGATGAACGTCATCGCCACGGCGCCCCACGTCGACGAGTCCGCGCCGCGCAAGACCTGATCCTGCAGTTGCCCGGTGCCCGTCTCTCGGTTGGAGTCGGTTTTGCCCTTGAGATACGACATGAGGTTGCGCTGGTCGGCGCTCCGCGCGCGGCCGGAGCCGGCGTCGTTGGAGGCACCGTTGAAGGGGGTGTCTGACGGCATCATGAGCGCGAGGTACGCGTCGAGGAGGCTGCTCTTGCCCGTGCCGGACGCACCGGAAACGAGCGTGGCGGTCGGTGCGAACGCCACGTCGTGGTGACCGTGGAATCCGCCCCAGTTCACCATTTGCAGGGATTCGGCACGCCACTGCGTGGTTCCTTCGGTGGCTCCATCGATGTAGAACAGGGCCGCGTCGCTCATGAGATGGCCTCCAGTGCGCGGTCGGCGACGGTGTCGGTTTCGTCGGCGTTATCGTTTCCCGCCGACCGTTCCTCACCGTTCTGGTTGAGGAGCCACTCGAGAAGTTCCGCGAGACGTTCCAGCGGGAGGAGGACCTCGATCACCGCCGAGATCCTGAACCGGTCCGGGTCGCTGGTCTTGAGCAGCACCCGCGCCTTGGCGAGGCTGTCCACGGCCGCTGCGGCCCGGCGGGCGTCGCCGGAGAGGTCGGTGGCGTGCTCCGGCCGGAAGCGCGCGACATTGTCGACGAGGTTGTCACGATCCACGATGACGATGTCCTGGCCGTTGGCTCGCTCGCTGCGAAAGCGTTGCCGCAGCAGCACGAGCAGAATCGTCTCTTCACGCGAGTACGACACGTCGTGCAGCAGCGTGGGAAACCGGTCGCCTCCTTCGGCGACGGCCTGACGTTTGAACGCGACCTCATAGTGCAGATCGATGTGCAGGTCGAGGAAGACGTCGTTGAGGCGCGATTTCAGCAGGCTCTGCGCGGCCAACAGGGTGCGCCACTCGACGGGTTGCAGGGCCGCGGAGATGTAGCGCTGCTTCATCAGGAGCACGAGGGTCTTGCGCTGCATGATGCTGAGGCTGCCCTCATCTCCCTCAAACAACGAAAGGTTCTCCGCGGACCCGTCGCCGGGGTGTTCGGTGTCTGCGCCGCCGTCGACGTCATCGGTCCAGGTGTCAGTCATGATCAGATCCAGAGTTCAGGGCGGCCAGGGCCGCCGTGTCGTGCTCGTTCAAAACAATGCGAGGTACGGAGAACGACCGTGCCGTGCCGTCGGGTCGTACCGTGTCGAAGGCCTCAACGGCGTCGTCCCGGTGCACCGCGCCGAGCTGCGTCGCCAAGTGCAGCAGCCCGAGAATTTCGACCGGACGGCGGAGGCCGTCATCGAGGCCGTTGAACGCGTCACCGATCGACGCGCTCGTCCCGGCCAGGCGTGCCGCCGTGGATGCGGAGACGAGCGCGAGGCGCATGTCGTCCAGCAGAGGGCCGCCCTGGGTGCGCATCACCTGCAGGCTGTCCGGCTCGGGGGCGTCCCCCGATACGTCGTCAAGGTCGGGTGGCGCGAGGTGTGCTCCCGGGTCGTAGAAGCGTTCGCGGAGGTGCTCCACGTCGAGCGTTCCCGGCATCAGTTCCGTTGTGACGGTCGACCGGGGTCCGGCGGTCTCCATCCACGTGGCGAGTTCCTTGTTGATCTCGCGCAGCAGCCGCTCCAGTTCCCGGTCTTTGACGACGTCGTGGTTGACGATGTGTTCGCGCAGTGTTGTGGTGAGTCCGTTGCGCTGGGTGAGGACGTCGTCGATTCCCTTGCGGATCAGGCTGACGGTCGCCATGAAGCTTCTGCGGTCGTCCGCGCTCAGCTCCAGGGCGAAGGGGTGCAGCAAAATCGTTTCGAGGTCGTTCTTCAGCTCCTGCATGAGCTCGTCATTGCGCAGCAGTGCGAAGGCGCCCTCGAAGGCGCGACCCTCCGGGGTCGACGTCATGAGGGCGTCGGTCTTCGTCAGGTAATCGTCGAGAACCTCGCTGATCGGGCGTTCCTCGGCACGGAAATCATTCACGATCTGCCGGTGCATCAATGCAACGGATTCTTCGACCCGTTTGAAGTCGCTGGGCAGTTGGGTGATCAGATCCACGAGGTTCGCGTAGCCCTCGTGCATCTGCTCCGACGACGTGTCCGCTATGTCGCCGCCCGCGGCGAGACGATCCCGTTCACTCTGCTTTTCGGCGAGTTCCTGGTCGAGGCGCCGGAGGCGCTCGTCCCGATCGGGGTTCGCCTGCGTGGCCCGGTGACGCACGGCATCGACAATCGTCGTCAGTCGGGATTCGCTGATCAGTGCGCGGTCGCGGGAGAGGCCCGCGACCAGCAGCAGCGCTTCGAGGGCATGGGACGTCAGCGAGTACTGCTCGTCGCCGTGCTCGCCCGTTTCGCGGTACAACCACTGGTCGTTCATCCATTGCACGCACAGGGCACGCCCGTTCTTGCCGGGCACCTCACTGCCCACCGAGCGGAGGTCGGCGAGGTAGGCGTCCACCTGGGTATGCAGCAGGTCCGCCGGCACACTGCGCCGGTCGCGACTGAACGACGATTTGAAGACCGCGAGCACAAAGGGCGCCCATTTGCGGTCCAACAGCCGAAGGGTCGGCTTGTCGAACGCCTCACGCACTCGCGCAAGTTCGGCCGCAATTTCGCTCACTCAATATCCCTTCAAGACCTCATCAACCGTAGTCGCCCGCAGGCCGCACCGGGACTGCGCGCATCGCCTGCGGTATTCTCACGCGGGTCGTGGTGAAATAGATTCTGATGTCCACGCCTGCCGCTCCCTCGCCCAAGATCGTCCATGCCACCGACGGCACCCAACTCGCCACCTACGAATTCGGTGATCCGGATGCCCCGACGTTGTTTCTCTTGCACGGCTTCGCGTCGAGCGCCATTGCGAACTGGCACCGTACCGGCTGGGTGCGGGACCTGTTGCGTGACGGATACCACCTCGTCGCCCTCGACCAGCGCGGTCACGGCGCGAGCGACAAACCGCTCCTGGTGGAAAGTTTTGCCATGGGAACCCTCGCCGACGACGTGTTGCACGTTCTCGACGCGTATCTGATCGATGAGGTCGGCTTCGTCGGCTATTCCCTCGGGGCACGGGTCGGCTGGCGGGCGGCCCACGACCATCCGGACCGGATCAGTCGGGCGGTGCTTGGCGGGATCCCCGATGGGGATCCGCTGAAACGCTTCGACATCGACGATGCCCGCGCGCACATCGAACACGGACACGACGTGACCGACCGCCTGACCGGTGCGTTCCTCACCATGGCGAAGGCGGATCCCGGCAACAACCTCGAATCGCTCGTCGCCCTCGTGGAAGGCATGCGCGACGGCGAACAGCCCGGCGCGGCCAATGCTCCCCATCAACCGGTCATGTTCGCCACCGGAAGTGAGGATCACATCCTGGAGGCGTCTCGCGCGCTCGCCGCGGCCACTCCCCACGGCACGTTCTATGAGATCCCGGGCCGCAACCACTTCAATGCGCCCACCTCCCGGCACTTCCGCGACGCGGCCCGAGCTTTTCTGGCGCAGGACGTGTGACACTGTGACACTGTGACGAACGATTCATGAAGGAGCACCAGATGAATGACCCGCGCGCCAACATGGACGGCAACAACCTGCTGGGCCTCGGCGCCCCGCGCCCGGACTGGTCGAAGACCCCCGGCCGCGTTCCGGGCTTCTGGCTCGCGCTGGCCGGTTTCGTGCTCGCCATCGTCTTTCCCCTGCCCTCACTCATTGTCGCGGTCATCGGCCTGGCCTTCGCGACGCAGGCGTTTCGGGTCATTCCGGTCAAGGCCCGCGGCCGCGGCCTGGTGATCGTGTCGCTCGTGCTCGTCGCCGTGACGGTCGCCCTGGCCCTGCTGCGCACCATCCTCTCGCTCATCCCCTAGCTCCCCCGGCCACAACGGTGGCTCCGCATGTGTCGAATATTTACGGGGGCGCTCGCGAAACGGCGGTCGCTGCCACAGGCTGTGGTCATGTCAGTCTTCCCCGTAGCGCCCCTCGATCGTATTCGGGCCGAGCGCAGCAGCATCAAGTGGACTCGGTTTCCTGCCGACGTACTTCCCTTGTTCGTTGCCGAGATGGACTACACCCTCGCCCCCGAAATCGTTCAGACGCTCGTGCAGCGTGTGCAGGCCTCCGATACCGGCTACCTCGACGGTCCGGGCCCCCTCGCCCCCGCCTTCGCGGACTTCGCCCTCACCCGCTGGGCGTGGCGCGTGAATCCCGAACATGTGCACCTGGCCACCGACGTGAGCGTCGGAATCGTGGAAACGCTGCGCCTCGTGGTCCCGCGCGGCGGGCGGGTCTCGCTCACGCCGCCCGTATACCCGCCGTTCTACGAACTGGTCGACGAGGTTGCCGCCGCGGCCGTGGAGACGCCGCTCGTCGAGCTCGGGGGCACCTGGACACTCGACCTCGACGGGATCGAACGCGAATTCGCCGCCGGCGTCGACGCGTTCCTGCTCTGCAACCCGCACAACCCGCACGGCATCGTCTTCGACCGGGAAACACTCGAGGCACTCGCGCGCCTGGCGGCCAGATACGACGTCTTCGTCGTCTCCGATGAGATCCATGCCCCGCTCACCCATCATGGCGTCACGTTCACACCCTTCGCCCCGCTCGCCACCGCGGCGGGCGCCCGCGCCGTCACCGTGACATCCGCGAGCAAAGGCTGGAATGTCGCCGGGGTGAAGTGCGCCCTGATCGTCGCGGCGAACGACGACACCAATCGGCTGCTGAACCGCCTCCCCGAGGAGGTCGCCTGTCGCACCAGCATCCTCGGGCTGCACGCCAACATCGCGGCCTTTGCCTGTAGCGACTGGCTGGACAGTGCCATCACCCACATTGTCGAAAACGACCACCTCCTCGCGTCCCTCCTCCGCGAACAGCTGCCCGCCGTGGTGTACCACCGGCCTCGCGCCAGTTACCTCGCCTGGCTCGACCTTCGCCCGCTGGGCCTCGGCGACTCCCCATACCGGCGTATCCTCGACGAGGCCAGGGTCGCCCTGAACGACGGCGAGTGCTTCGGCACCGGCGGCCGCGGGTTCGCCAGGCTCAACCTCGCGTGTTCCCCCGACACGCTGCGAGAGGCCGTCGCCCGCATCAAGGCCCTCGTGGCACGCACACCCGGCGCCTCGGCCGGCTCCGCACAGCCGGCCTCCGTGCGAAGCGCGGCCTGACCGGTGCCATTCACCACGGATGCCCCAGCGCCGGCCCCGACGACAGCGACAGGATCCCCGATGCCAGCCCCCGCCCCCACAACAACATCCGCTGAGGTCGGTCCCGTCGCGCCGCCGATCGCCGATTGGACAAATTTCAGCTTCGATACTCGCCAGGTTCATGTCGGCGAGTACCCGGATGCGAACCGGGGCGCGCGGATTCCGCCACTGACCCTGAGCGCCGGCTACGTCTTCGATTCCTTCGACGACGGGGCCGCCCGGTTCGCCGGAGATTCCCGAGAACCCATCTACTCCCGCCAGGGCAACCCGACCAACGCCGTGGCCGAGGCCCGTCTCGCCTCCCTCGAGGGCGGCACGGCGGCCGTCGTCGTGTCCTCCGGGCAGGCCGCCATCACGGCGGCTCTCTTCGCTCTCGCGGAGTCGGGGGAACACATCGTCTCGACGGCGAGCATTTACGGCGGCACCCGCATTCTGTTCGGCCGAAGCTTTCGCCGGTTCGGCGTGGAGGTCGATTATGTCTGGGACACCGACAGCGACGCCGCCTGGGATGCGGTCATTCGCCCCAGCACCAAGGCGATCTTCACGGAAACCATTCCGAATCCGCGCAATGACGTCGTCGACATTGCTCGGGTCGCCGCGGTCGCCCGGCGGCACGGCATTCCTCTTGTCGTCGACAACACGGTCGCCACCCCGTATCTGATTCGTCCCTTCGAGCACGGCGCCGACATCGTCGTGCACTCGACGACCAAGTTCTTGAGCGGGCACGGCGCGGGTGTCTCCGGGGCGGTGATTGACGGAGGAACGTTCGACTGGTCCGCATGCTCCCGGAACTACCCGTTGCTGACGGAGTCGTTGCGCCCGGGGCTGCCCTCGCTACTCGACCGCTTCGGACCGGCCGCATACGCGCAGTACGTGCGTGAGGCCGTCGTCAACGACATCGGACCGTCGCTGTCGCCCTTCAACGGCTTCCTGCTACACCAGGGAATTGAGACGCTCTCGCTTCGGATGGAGCGCCACGTTGACAACGCCGTAGCCATCGCGCAGTGGCTGGAGGAACAGCCGGAGGTGCAGGCCGTCGACTATGCCGGGCTGGCCAGCAGTCCCCTGCGCGAGTTGGCGCAGCGCTACTACAACGGCCGAACCGGGTCGGTCTTCGCCATCACGGTGCGGGGAGGCACCGAGGGCGCTCGCGCCTTCACCAACGGACTACGCGTCTTCAGCCGTATGACGGGAATCGGGGACACCCGGTCGATGGTGCTGCATCCGCTCACCACAACGCATGCGTCTTTTGCCCCCGACCTCAACGCTCGGTTGGGCATCACGGCCGGGATGCTGCGCCTGTCGGTGGGGATCGAATCGGTCGACGATCTGATCGCTGACCTGCGGGACGGACTGGATCGCGTCGCCGCGGTGCGGTGACCACGCCGCGCCGGTGGGCACGGGCAGAGGCAACTCGCGCGTCGTTAAGCTCCTCCGGGCAGCCCGGTCACCAACCAACCCGTTTCGAAGTGTGCACCCTTGTTGTCGCGCACTGCGGCGGGATCCGCGCACGCGTTGGCCACCAGCACATCCGCCTCCACGGGCCGCGGACCGTCGAGATCAAACACCCAGACCCGTGTGGTGGTCGGTGGCACGACGGTGGTTTCCGCACGGGCGCCCTCCGGCGCCGGCCCCTCCGTTGGACGTTCGCTCGTGCACACCTGAACGACCACCGTTTCGCCGGCCAGGATCGTGTTGATGGCCAGTTGCACGGCCTCGCAGTTGGCGACACGCAGGTTTCCCGACGCGTCCCGACTGATCTCGATGCTGACCCGGGGCAGGCGCCAGCCGTCTAAATACATCACGGCGTAGCTCGTACCGTCCGCCGGCAGCAGCCCGCGGATCCAGAGCTGCACAGTGCGTTCGGCATCGTCCCGCGGGTCGGCGTGCCCTGCCGACGCGAACGACCGCGACAGTCGTTCGATGCCCCGAGCTGCGCGGTTCACGAGCCGACCGAGCCCCCGACTCGGTCGCACTCGCCCACCAACGACCCCGGCGTGCCCGCCTGCAGTCTGTGTCTGTGACACACGACCTTCATTCGGCACTGCCATCCTGTGTTTCCTCCCCCAAGAACTACGTTAGACATGTCTATCCTAGGCCGTGGGGGGTCGGGAACATAACCACAGTTCGGCGTGGGCGTCCGCGCTGGTGCCGGTCGCGGGGCGTTCGGACGCTCGAGGTCAGCCGGCGGTGCCGCCGGCAATTTCATAGGACCACAACTCGCTGCTGACACCGACGGGGCGGGCGACAGGTTCGCCGTCCTTCGGTTGTTCGCTGCGGTGCCCGTGCCCGAAAGCGGGCGAGGCCACCCAGGCCTGAAACGACGCCTCGTCCGCCCAGCGGGTGAGCACAAGCCAGGTGCTGCGGTCGTCCGTGGGCCTCAGCAGTTCGAAACCCTCAAATCCGGGTCGGTCGTCAACGGCGCCGGCCCTGGCCGCAAATCGCTGGGCCAATTCGTCGCCACTGTCGTCGGCCACGGTGATCGCGTTGATTTTGATGATCGTCATAGGGCTGCTGCTTTCTGTCGGATTCGAGTCTGCCCATGGTGACAGCCCCCGCTGCTAATCGCCTACACGGTGAAGCGGGCTCTCACAGGTTGGCTTCCCTAAGCTGGAGTGACCATGCGACTTCTTCTCATCCGTCACGGCCAGACCCCGTCGAACATTCTCGGGCTGCTGGATACCGCGCATCCCGGTCCCGGCCTCACCAGCCTCGGCTCCGCACAGGCAGCTGCCGTTCCCTGCTCCCTGCGAGATCGCTCGCCGGAGGCCATCTTCGCGTCGACTCTCATTCGCACGCAGCTGACGGCGGGGCCACTCGCCGCTGAACGCGACCTCCCCGTTCAGGTGCTGCCGGGCCTGCACGAGATCGAGGCCGGCACGCTCGAGGGGCTCAGCGACCGCGAATCCGTGCGCACCTACATGGAAACGGTTTTCGCGTGGGTGCAGGGCGACCTGGGTGCCGTGATGCCGGGGGCGGCCAACGGACATGCCTTCTTCGACCGTTTCGACGCCGACATCGCGCGCATTGCCGCCACGACCCAAACCGCGGTGGCTTTCAGCCACGGCGCATCGATTCGCGTCTGGACGGCCATGCGCGCCGTCAACATTCCGCCGATGTTCACCGCACAGCATGATCTCGACAACACCGGAATCGCGGAACTGACCGGCTCGCCCGAAGCCGGATGGACGCTCCAGTCCTGGGCCGGACGTCCGGTCGGCGGCGGCGCACTGACCGACCCGGCGGCCTCCGACCCGATGGGCGACGCCATCGACAGCGTCTAGGTCTCCCGGCTCGAGGCCTGCGCGCCCCGAGCCCGAGGTGCCTTCGGTCGCACCAGGGCATGGCTTGCATGGATGAGCTGCTGCACGAGCTCGACCTCCAATCGCCCGTCGAGCACGATCGTGATCCAGTGCTTCTTGTTCAGGTGGTAGCCGGGCGTGATCACGTCCGGAAATTCCTCCCGCAGCGCGCGGCTCTCCTCCGGATCGCACTTGAGCGACACCGTCAGCGGGTCGCCGGCCAGCGCGGAGAGGGCGAAGATCTTGCCGTTTCCGGTGGTCTTGAACACGCTCGTCTCCGGCCCAAAGGGAAAGGTCTCCTCCGATTGGGCCAGGCTCAGACAGAAGGCGACAAGGGCATCCGGGGTCATGCCCTCAGGCTACGCCTGCCGAAAGCTCACGCCCGCAGCTATACCAGGGACCCGGCCATGGCCTCTGCCGTGAGCTCCACCGATCGCAGACGGGCGTCGATCTCGCTGGACGGGTGTGCGAGGATCAGCTCGTCCGCCTGGGTGGACGCGGCCAGGTCGTCGAGGAATGCCCGCACCTCCACCGGAGTACCCACCGCGGAGTAGCGCATCATGTTGGCCAGCTGCGCGCCCTGTGTTGTGGTCAGGAACGTGTCGATCTGCTCGTCCGTGTAGTCGGGAGTCGCGGGCCCGCGGGAGATCATTCCGCGCACGCGGCGGCGGCGCATCGTCTCGAACTGCGCCGTCGCATCCGCTGACTCATCGGCCGCGATCACGTTGGCGGCCACGATCACATGCGGTGCCGCGAGCTGCGCCGACGGCTGGAAGTCACGACGGTAGGTGGCGATGGCCTCGAAGAGCGAGTCCGGCGCGAAGTGGGACGCAAAGGCGTAGGGAAGGCCGAGGGCTGCAGCCAGTTGCGCGCCGAACAGCGACGAGCCGAGGATGTACAGCGGAACGTTGGTGCCGGCGCCGGGAATGGCCTGTACGCCGGGGACGATCGACTCGCCGCGGAGGTAGGCCTGCAACTCGGCGACATCCTGCGGAAACTGGTCACTCGCGCGGGGATCGCGGCGCATGGCCCTGGCGGTGGTTTGGTCGCTGCCCGGTGCGCGACCGAGGCCGAGGTCGATACGGCCGGGGTAGAGCTCCGCGAGGGTTCCGAACTGCTCGGCGATCACGAGCGGCGAGTGGTTCGGCAACATGATGCCGCCGGCGCCCAGGCGGATGCTCTCGGTGTGCCCGGCAACATGCCCGATCAGGATGCCGGTGGCCGACGATGCGATGCTGGGCATGTTGTGATGCTCGGCGTACCAGACCCGGGTGTAGCCGTGCTTCTCGGCGGTCTGGGCGAGCGCAACGCTCCCAGCGAAGCTTTCCCGGATGCTGTGTCCGGGAGTGATGGGAGCGAGATCGAGAATAGAAAGCGGAATCGTCATGCTCGGTGCAACCGTGACGCCGGCAAATCGTTACCGCGATCTCGAGGCAATGTGTACGCGAAGTGGCGGCGCCCCCCAGTACGATCGGCACGTGCCCCGACTCGTCATCGTTCTTCCCCTGTCCCCCCTTCAGACGGGTGACCGGTTCGCGGTGCACGAGTGGCCGCTGCACATCACCGTTCTGGCACCGTTTCGAACGGATGCCGCGCCCGCCGATGTGGCGGCGCGCATGGCCGCGGCGGCATCCGCTGAACCGGCCATCACCGCCGTCGTGGGCCGCAAGCAGATGTTCGGCCGCCGACACGATGTTCCCGTCTCGGTCGTCGTCGAGAACCCGGCTCTCACGCGCCTGCACGAACGGCTTGTGGCGGCCGTGCGACCCTTGGGCGAATCCCCGGACGAACCGGCCTTCACCGGCATGGATTTCACACCGCACGTCACCGTCAAGAACCACGGTCGCATGCAGGCCGGCGACATGGTGCTTCTCGAGCAGATCGCGCTCGTCGATATGGTGCCTCGGTCGGCGTCCGGCGGTCGCACCGTGCTGGCCACCTGTGCCTTGTCTCGGCACGCCTAAACGGCGCGGTGGCCGGCACGAAGTCCGGTGACACGCGGGTGTCGGAATACAGTACGATCAAAGCCAATCCTCGGTCTAACCCCATTTGGGTCACGGGAAACGGATCGCCTTTCGGTTGTCCCCTCATCGCTGCCGCCATCCGCTCTCCCCTACACACACAAGGACATCCGAGTGAAATCGTCACACCTCCGCGGACTGCGTTTGCTCGCGACCACCCTCACCGCTTCCGTCGTGCTGACGCTGGGGCTTGGCGCGGCCGGAGCCGGTCCGGCCACCGCGGCCCCCGCCGGTGTCACCGTCACGTGGACGAACACGAACGTGTGGACTACGGGATTCCAGTCCGAGGTCGGCGTGCAGAACGGCTCGACGACCAGGATCAACCCGTGGCAGCTGTCGTTCACCTACAGCCACAAGGTCAACACCCTGTGGAACGGCACGGTCATGGCGTCGACGGGCGGATTCGCGGTGAAGGCACCGTCGTGGTCGACGACGCTCGCCCCGGGCGCACGCACCTCCTTCGGACTCACATCTTTCAAGGGCACCACGCCGACGTTGTCCCCCACCGCCTGCACGGTGATTGGTCTGCCGGCCGGCAGTCCGGCGATCTCCTGTTCCATCGCCGGCGCCCCCACGCCCACGCCCACACCGACGGCCACCCCCACGCCCACACCCGCCCCGACGGCCACCCCCACGCCCACGCCCACCGCGACACCGACGCCGACACCGGCCGGCGACCTTCTCGTCGCCCCCTACGTCGACCTGGGCCTCTGGCCCACCGCAAACCTGTCCGCGTTCGCCGCGACGACGGGCGTCACAGCGGTCACGGGCTCCTTCATCGTGGCCGATCGCGCGAGCGCCTGCAGCCCGACCTGGGCCGGATACACCGCCTACACGGTCGGAACGTCCGGTGACTTCCAGGCGAACATCAGTGCGTTCCAAACCGATGGACATCGGTTCATCGCGTCCTTCGGCGGCGCCATCAACAACGAATTGGCCCGCGTCTGCACGAACCCCACCGCGCTGCTCAACGCCTACACGAACGTCGTCACGCGCTACGACCTGGACCGCATCGATTTCGACATCGAGGGCTCTGACGTGTCGGATTCGACCTCGAACAAGCGCCGCGCGGCCGCCGTCGCCCTGTTGCAGAGCCAGCGCGCGGCCGCCGGACATCCGCTGCAGGTCTCACTCACACTGCCGGTGATGCCCTACGGCCTCATTCCGAGCGGCGTGCGTACAGTGACTGAGTTCGCCGCCGCCGGTGTCACGCTCTCCGCCGTCAACGTCATGGCCATGGATTACGGCGATGGGACCACCGCGATGGGAACAGCCGCCATCTCGGCGTCGAAGGCGACGGCCACACAGCTGGCGGGCATTCCGGCCTATGCGGGCCTGACGGCCGCGGAGCGACTATCCTTGGTCGGGATCACGCCGATGCTCGGCGCGAATGATATTCCCGGCGAGATCTTCACGCCGGCCGACGCCACCATGGTCGGGGCATTCGCCAAGGCGAACGCGCTAGCCAGCCTCGGCTGGTGGGAGATGACACGTGATCAGCCCTGTACGGCAACAATCCCGACGTACATGTGCTCGGGGGTGAGTAGTCCGCAGTGGACCTTCTCCCGTGCCTTCGTCGCGGCTACCAGCTAGGACCGGCCGCCGTCCGCCGCCCGATTGGGCCAGCGGACGCGCTCCACCCGCCGTCGTAACCGAGAAAGTCTCCCATGTTCCTCGTCCTTCAAGTCATCGTCATCGCCAGCCTGTGGCTCGCCGCCATACTGTGCCTGCCTCCCGCGCTGCGCGGCACGAGACGGCTGGTGTTCTGGTTCCTCTTCGCGTTCGCCGTGACTATGACTCCGCAGCCGCCGGCGATCTACTCCGCCGTTGATTCTCTCCTGGGCGGAATCAACACGACGAGTTTCATTTTTCACGCCACGGCCATCATCACGGTCGCCCTCATCGACGCTCTCGTGCAGGCCGCGACGTCGCCGGACGGCTTGTCCCGGCGCCGTAATACCGTCTCCGCTTCCGTGACCGCCGCCATCATTGTGCTGCAAGCCGTGCTGTTCTTCGGCGGCGAATGGCGGTTCGATACGGTCTACGAGGCGCTTCCGCAGCTCGATTTCATCCTGTACTCGTCAACCACCTGGCTCGCGCTCGCGTTCTTCGCGGTCTCCGTCGCTGTGGCCTGTCTCCGCGATATTCAGCGGCAAACCAGATCCATCACGAAGGCGTCGCTGGCATTCATCGCTGTCGGCTGCCTCGGCGTGTTGGTCTATGCGGTTCTGAGCCTCACCGGTGCGGGCCTGGGATACGCCAACCACGACAGTACGTTCCTGGACGACGTCCACGGGCTTTACCTTGCGGCCTTGTTGGTGGCGCCACTCAGCCTGGGCATCGGCGCCGGCCTCACCTCCGCCGTGGATGGACTCAAGACACTGGGCAGAAATGCGCGCTCGCGTCTGCTGCTTCTGGGCCTCACTCCGCTGTGGATCGGGCTGATGGCCCAGACTCCGGAACTCTCCCTCGACTCCGCACATTCACGGGCCGCGGTGCTCTTCGGAAAGCACCCGACGCCTCGTCTCTACCGGCGCTACGTTGAGGTTCGCGACAGCCTGCTGATTCACCCGCAGCAGATCACGAAACGGGATGAACAGATCCTGCGCCGAGCGGAGAACCACATCGACTCGCACCCCTCCACGACGTCACGTTCCCGCGCGGCACAGGCGTCCTAAGCTGGATCGAGCCGGACGACCGGCGCAGTCAGCGAAGGAGATGACCCGTGAGCGAACCGATCGTGCAGGAACTGTCACTCGCGAAGCTTGTCGAGAGGGCCCGTGCCCTGGCCGTGCCGGGGGAACGACACATCCTCGGTATCACCGGTGCCCCCGGAGCCGGCAAGTCCACGATGGCCGCGCTCGTGGTCGCCGCGCTCGGACCTCACCTCGCCACGCTCGTGCCCATGGATGGGTTCCACCTCTCGAATGCCGTTCTGGCGGACCTCGGACGACGGGGCCGCAAGGGCGCCCATGACACGTTCGACGATGTCGGATTCGCCGCACTGATGCGGCTTCTACGGCACCAGCACGCAACGCTCCGCTCACCTGCTGCGCCGATCTATGCGCCGGAATTCCGGCGAGAGCTGGAGGAGTCCGTGGGCTCAGCGATCCCGGTTGCCGTCTCGATTCCCCTCGTGGTCACCGAGGGGAACTACCTGCTGCTGGAACGCGGCTCCTGGCCGGATGCGCGTCGGATGATGGACGAGGTCTGGTTTCTCGAGCTCGCAGACGAGATACGGCGGGAACGACTCGTTTTGCGGCACGAAGCGTTCGGCAAGACTCCGGCCGAGGCCGAGCTCTGGGCCGGCGGCTCCGACCAGCGCAATGCCGCCATGGTGCGGTCCACCCGGAATCGAGCCGATCTGATCGTGCGGCTGGTTTAGGCCTCGCAGACCGGCTAACGGGAAGGCACCAGCAGGGTCTGCCTGGAGAGTTCGGCGCCCGGCTCACAGGCGAAGGTCACGACAACGTTTGCGGGTCCTCGTACCGTGAAGTGTGACAACACCGCGAACGCCAGGGCTTCTCCCGGCGCGAGGGTCCGCGGAGCCTCATCGGCGACCGAGATCCGTCGCTGATCCAGCTCGGTGTAGCCGGTCAGCCGCACGTCGTGGGCTGTTGCCGCTCCCTCGTTGACCAGAATCCACTGATCGCCCGAGGCCTGGACCGCCCATGCTACTTCGGCGGGTGCCGGCATCAGTCCGGCCTGTCGGAAACGCCCGGGACGCCGCGGCCGGTCCGTGACGGCGGCTCGTGTCGCGCGACTCTGGGCGTCTTGGGCGCGCTGGTTGTTCAGCAAGGTCAGGTACCCGAAAACGGCAGCGACGATGACGGTGAGGAACGCCGCGGCCACACCCCACCATTGCGCCTGCAAGCTGCTCAGCGCAATTTGCTCGGGAGTCATAAGCGCATCGTATCGGAGCCATTGCCGAGGGGCCGGGGGTTTGTCAGACTGTAGCGATGATCTGGTCGGGAGCCTGTAAGAGAACCGGTGCACGAGATGCATGACAAGACGTTGATCCTGCTGCGGCACGCCCAATCGGATTGGTCTGGCCGTGAGTCCGACATCGATCGCCCGTTGAACGACCGCGGTCGGCGGCAGGCACCGCTCGTGGGCAAATGGCTGGCGTACCACGTTGGGGGCATCGATCTGGTCGTGGTCTCCCCCGCGACGCGAGCGCGCAGTACCTGGAGTCTCGCGGCCGAGGAATTCACCGTCGCGCCGACCAGCGTGAACGATGACCGCGTATATGCCGCGTCGAGCCGACAACTTCTTTCCGTGGTGGACGAACTTCCGAGCACGGCGCAGACCGTGGTGCTCGTGGGACACAATCCCGGGATTGAAGGCCTGGTGACCGTGGCCACGGGCGAATCGGTGCACATGAACACCTCGGCCCTGGCCGTCATCCGCTTCGAGGGTCCCTGGTCGACGGTCGGTGACGCGGATGCCGCATTGACCGTGTTCGGTCGGCCGCCTCGAGACTTTCCGCACTGATCCGCGGGGGCGGGCAGCATCCGCGCGGTCAGAGCGTCGGCAACACCCGCTCCCGCACCTCTTTGCGCAGGATCTTGCCGAGCATCGAGCGCGGTGTCTCAGTCATCTGCACAATGCGGCGCGGAATCTTGTACGCCGCGAGGTGCTGGCGGCAGTGATCGCGGAGCGCATCTTCGTCGAGTGTGGCGTGTGGGGCCAGTTCGACGGCGGCGACCACCATCTCCCCGCCGCGTTCGAGGGGCTTACCGAAGGCGGCCGCGTCGACGACGGACGGGTGCAAGCGCAGCACCGCTTCCACCTCGGAGGGCGAGATGTTGAATCCGCCGGTGATGATGAGTTCCTTGGCACGATCCACGATGGTCGTGAAACCGTCGGCATCGACCGTGACGATGTCCCCTGTACGCAGCCACCCACCGGGAAGCAGGGTCTGCTGCGTCTGCTCCGGATTGTTCCAGTAGCCCTGAAAAATCTGGGGCCCCTTGAGCAGCAATTCCCCCGGCCGTCCCTGCTCAACGTCAACGGTCGGGTCGACGAGGTCGACAACGCGCATGAGTGTCGACGGGAACGGAACACCGATCGTGCCGGGGCGACGCGTGGGATGGAACGGGTTGCCGAGGGCGACCGGGGAGGATTCGGTCATCCCGTATCCCTCCACAAGAAGCCCGCCGGAAACGGACTCCCACAGCTCCACGACATGGTCGGGGAGGTTCATGGCACCCGAAATGCAGTACCTGCAGGAGCGAAGGGAAATTCCCTTCTGCTTGGCGGCCTGGGCGGTGCGCTCGTAGATCGGCGGGACGGCGCAGTACACCGTGGCCGGCGACTTCTTCATGGCATCGAGGATCAGCCCCGGCTCAAACTTGGGGAAGAGCACGAGCAGTCCCTGTTTGCGGATACCGAACGTGAGATACAGCGTCATGCCGAAGGCATGGAACATGGGCAGGATGGCGTAGAAGACTTCTTTGCGGTACTCGGCACCCTGCATCCAGGCCTCGCCCTGCAGGGCATTCGAGTAGAGATTGAAGTGGGTGAGCATCGCGCCCTTGGGGCGCCCGGTTGTGCCGGAGGTGTACTGGATTGCCGCGAGGTCCTCGACGGACGGTCTCGGGTGCTCCTTGTCGATTGCTCCGTGCCCGAGCAGGTCCCTCCACGGGATGGTCCCGGGGGCAGGGCCGGTCAGGGCTTCTCGCGACGCGCGCAGGCTCCTCACGGGGAGGTGCAGGGCGAGCCGTTTCGCGGTCGGGAATGCCGAGAGCAGATTCACCGAGACGATGTGGTCGATCTCGATATCCGCCGGGAACGCCCGCAGGGAGGGAACGGATTTGTCCCAGGCGATCACGATGCGCGCCTGGTGGTCTTCAAACTGGTGCCGCAGTTCCCGGGACGTGTAGAGCGGATTGTGTTCGACGACGACGGCCCCGAGGCGCAGCACGGCGTAGAACGCAACGACGTGCTGCGGACAGTTGGGAAGGAGCACGGCCACGCGGTCTCCGGCGCGCACGCCGAGCGTTCGAAGGCCTTCGGCGGCCCGATCGATCTGGTCGCCGAGCTCGGTGTACGTGGTACGTCGACCGAAGAACTCGAGCGCAGGATGGTCTCCCGCCTCGGCCACCGAGCGTTCCAGCATCGCCACCAGTGACTCGGTGGGGAGGTCGATCTCGGCCGGCACTCCCGGTTGATAGTTCGTGACCCAGGGCTGCTGCTCGGTGTTTGGCATGCATCCATCCTGCCCGAACCGTGCGGTCACGCCGCACAGCCGGTCCCGGGTGCGTCGACTCTAGGCGGACGCTCCGCCCACACTCAGGGTGACCGGCGTGCCCCACGGGTCGTCGACCCGCAGCTGGTTGCCGTCGTCCTGCACGGAAAGGGACCGATGACGTAGACGCTCACTCACCGCGTCGAGATCGGCCCGTGTCGGCACGGTGATCGCTACCTCGGCGAGGCCGAGGCTGGCGGCGCGGGGCCCGGCACCCCGGCTGTTCCACGTGTTCATCGCCATGTGGTGGTGATACCCACCGGCGCTCACGAACAGCGCTCCGGGAATCTCGACCGTGACCTCGAAACCGAGGGCGTCCACGTAAAATGCTCGGGCCGTGGCAACGTCGCCCACCTGCAGGTGTACGTGCCCGACCTTTGCCTCGCCGTTCTGCGCGGCGTCCCCCGCCTCCGGCAGATGCTCTCGCAGGTAGCGATTCGGGTCGAGCGCCAGCGTTTGCATGTCAACGTGCCCGTCCCGGTACGCCCACTCGGAGCGATCCCGGTCCGAATACAGTTCAATCCCGTTCCCCTCCGGGTCGGTGAAGTAGAACGCTTCGCTTACGAGATGATCGGCACTCCCGACGTAGGAGGAGCGGCGATCGCGCGAGGCCTGGTACACGGTGGCGGCGAGAGCGGCGGGGCCGTCAAACAGCAGGGCAGTGTGGAACAGTCCGGCCTGCGAGCGCGACGGCGCCGGCAGCCCGGCGGCATGCTCGAGCACCACGAGCGGGGTCAGTCCGCGCCCGAGCACAACGGAAGAGCCATGCTCGCTGAGCGACTCAAGGCCGAGGGCATCCCGATAGTACGAGGACATCAGCGACAGGTCGCCCACGCGCAGGGTCACGGCATCCATTCCCGTTTCGGCGGCCAGCAGGTCACCGTTGGTTCGGGTTGCGTGCTGGGTCATGGCGTTCCTGCAATCTGCGCGCCGCGCGTTTGGTTGTAGCTTCAAGTAAAGCAGAGGTTGGTTGAAGCGTCAAGCAAAATTGCGGCCACCGCCATCGCAACACCAAGCCGGCGTCCACGGTCACGAGTCTTTCTCGCCCCGAGCAGGCGATACCTCACGAATTGGGGGCGCGCATCGAGTACCGTTAGAGTATGACGCCTCCTGAAACAACAACCCGGAGCGATGCAGACGCTGCCCCCGCAACGACAACCTTCGCCGATCTCGGACTCAACGACGCAATGCTGAAGGCGCTCAAGGTCGTCGGGTACGAGACTCCCTCTGCGATCCAGGCCGCGACCATTCCGCCGCTGATTGAAGGCCGCGACGTCGTTGGCCTCGCCCAGACCGGAACCGGCAAGACCGCCGCCTTCGCATTGCCCATCCTTTCCCGCCTCGACCTTGCACAGAAAAACCCGCAGGCCCTCGTGCTGGCCCCCACTCGCGAGCTTGCCCTGCAGGTGTGCGAAGCCTTCGAAAAGTACGCCACCCACATGCGTGGCGTGCACGTGCTCCCCGTCTACGGCGGACAGGGCTACGGCGTTCAGCTGTCCGCGCTGCGCCGCGGCGTGCACATTGTCGTCGGTACTCCCGGCCGCATCATGGACCACCTGGAAAAGGGCACGCTGAACCTGAGCGAACTCAAGTACCTCGTGCTCGATGAGGCCGACGAGATGCTCAAAATGGGCTTCGCCGAAGACGTCGAGACGATCCTCGCCGACACCCCCGATTCCAAGCAGGTGGCCCTGTTCTCCGCCACCATGCCCGCCTCCATCCGCCGCATTTCGCAGAAGTACCTGAACAACCCGAAAGAGATCACGGTCAAGAACAAGACCACGACCTCCGCGAACACGACGCAGCGTTACCTTGTCGTCTCGTACGGCCAGAAGGTCGACGCGCTCACGCGCATCCTCGAGGTCGAAAACTTCGAGGGCATGATCGTCTTCGCTCGCACCAAGAACGAGACCGAGACCCTGGCCGAGAAACTGCGTGCACGCGGTTACTCAGCCATGGCCATCAACGGTGACGTCGCCCAGGTACAGCGTGAGCGCACCGTTGAGCAGCTCAAGTCCGGCAAGCTGGACATCCTCGTCGCCACGGATGTCGCCGCTCGCGGCCTCGACGTTGAGCGCATCAGCCACGTGATCAACTTCGATATCCCGATCGACACCGAGTCCTACGTGCACCGCATTGGTCGCACCGGCCGCGCCGGCCGCAGCGGTGCCGCGATCAGCTTCGTCACGCCGCGTGAACGTCGCCTGCTCACCGCCATCGAGCGGGCCACCCGCCAGCCGCTCACGCAGATGCAGCTGCCCAGCCCGGACGACGTCAACGTCACCCGCCTGGCCCGCTTCGATGATCAGATCACCGCGGCCCTGGGTGAGTCCGAACGCATCAGCAAGTTCCGCGACATCATCGCGCACTACGTGCAGCACCACGATGTGCCGGAGGCCGACGTGGCCGCCGCGCTCGCCGTGGTGGCGCAGGGCGAGACGCCCCTGCTGCTCACCGCGAAGGATGCCCGCGTGCAGCGCTTCGACCGGGACCGCGACGACCGTGATTCCCGCCCGCCCCGCGGCGATCGGAACGACCGCAGCGACCGTCGCGATGACCGTGGAACGCGCGGCGACCGCCCCGAGCAGGGTGACCGCGTCGAGCGCCGCCCGCGCAACTCGGACCGCGCGCTGGCCTCGTACCGCATCGAGGTGGGCAAGCGCCACAAGGTGGAGCCGCGTCAGATCGTCGGGGCCCTCGCCAACGAAGGTGGCCTGAGCCGTGAAGACTTCGGTCACATTCAGATCAACCCGGAGTATTCACTCGTTGAGCTGCCCGCGGATCTGTCCTCGGAGACCCTCTCGAAGCTCTCCGGCACCCGCATCAGTGGCAAGCTCATCGAGCTGCGTGCCGACGGTGGCGGTGGCGTGCGTCGGGAAGACCGCGACCGCAGCGAGCGTCCCCCGCGCCGCTACTAGCACAGAGCAGTCCGCGTAAACGAATCGCCCCCGAGGGTTCTCGGGGGCGATTCGTGTGTGTGCGGCCGGCCTGATCCGGGTCAGCGGATGCCCCCGATCGCCTGCACCAGGGCGGCGAACCGCGCGTTCGTGGCCAGGTCATCGAGCGATACCGTGCGGCCGTCCGGTCCGGCCAGCGGAACCCGCCAGTTCGGGTACTCGTCGACGGTTCCCGGCTGATTCTGGGTGCGTCGTTCGCCGACGGCATCGACCAGGGCCACGCCCAGCAACGACGAGGGCGTGAGTGCCGTGAACGCGTACAAGGCTTCGACGGTGGACTGAACGTCCGCGTCGGCCGCCAGCAGCCCGCGCTGCCGCAGCATGTCGAGCACGGCGCTCTGCTCGGCCGCCGCCAGTGCGCGTTCCTCCTCCACCGGGTGGGTCAGCAGGCCGAGGGATTGGCGCAGACTCACGTGGTCGCCCGCCAGGTAGCCGGCCGTCGGCGGAAGGTCATGGGTGTTGACGCTCGTGAGACAACGTTCGCGGTACTGCTCAGGCGCGAGCGGGCCCGCTTCGGTGCGTTCGAACCAGAGTATCGATGTGCCGTAAATGCCGCGCTCGGTGAGGTAGCCGCGTACCCACGGCTCGAAGACTCCGAGGTCTTCGCCGATCACGACGGCTCCGGCCCGCCGCGCCTCGAGGGCCAGGATTCCGATCATCGCCTCGTGGTCGTAGCGCACATAGGTTCCCTCCCGCGGGCTGGCGCCGGCCGGAACCCACCACAGCCGGAACAGACCGAGGACATGGTCCACGCGAATGCCGCCGGCATGCCGCAGCACGCTGCGCAGCATGTCACGGTAGGCCGCGTACCCCGTCTCGGCCAGACGCCCGGGATGCCACGGCGGCTGTGACCAGTTTTGGCCCTGCTGCGTGAACATGTCCGGCGGGGCTCCCACGGTGACGCCGGCCGCGAGCACGTCGCGCAGCGTCCAGGCATCCGCTCCCCCGCTTTGCACTCCCACCGGCAGGTCGTGCACGATTCCCAACCCCATGCCGGCTGCCACCGCGGCGCTGTGGGCTTGTTCGAGCTGTTCGTCGCAGACCCACTGCAACCAGCAATGGAAATCGATGCGGTCCGCGAGGGAATTCCGATGGCTGAGCGCAAAGGCGCTCTCCGGCCCGGTCGGTTGCACTCGCCACTCGGGGGCGTCCGGCGCAAACACCTCGCTGAGCGCGCACCACAGGGCGAAGTCAGCGAGGGCCTTCCCGCGCTCGGCACGGTACTGCGCGAAGCGGCGGGCACGGGTCTCGCTCCGCGGCACGGCGTGGATCAGCTCCAGCGCCGTGAGTTTGGCCGCGTACGACGAATCACGGTCGAGCCGGTCGGGGTCGCTGTTGGCGACCTGCTGCACGGCGGCGAGTCGCTGCACGAGGCCGCGCCGCTCGGGCGTCAGCAGCCGGTACTCCGGCACATTCTCCACCCGCACATAGAGCGGGTGAAAGAACCGTCGGCTGGTCGGGAGGTACGGCGAGGGCTCAACGGGCGGCGCCGGTGCAGACGCGTGCAGGGGGTTCACGAGCACATAGTCTGCCCCGTACCGAGTGGCCGAGATCGTGGCCAGGTCGGCGAGGTCGGCGAAATCACCGATCCCCCACGAACGCGACGACCGCACCGAGTACAGCTGCGCCATCAGTCCCCAGGCGCGTCGGCCCTCCAGGGCGGCCGGCGTCTCCAGCCGCTGGGGCGTCACAACGAGCGAGGCGGATGCCTCGTGGTCGCCGCTGCGCGCGTGCAGACAGTGCCAGCCGAGGGGAAGCGAGCCGGGCACGGCGAAGATGCGCCGGCTGATGGTCTGGTCGGCGACCTGCTCGGTGTCCCACCATTCGTCGACCTGAGTGAGATCCGTTCGGCCCCCGTCTTCGGCGATGATCCAGACCGAAGCGAATATTCCCTGCTCCGCATGCACCGGCAGTGCGTGTTCCGCTCCCTCACGCAGCACGACCACGGGCGGCAGCAGCAGGCGCCACGGAGCCAGAACGTGTTCGCGGCGCGACGCCCGCACCTCCTCAGCAGTCTCGGCGGCGACACCCAGGGCGCTCAACACGGCGCGCAGGGTACCCGGACTGACCGGTATACGCTCGCCGCTCTCACCCCAGAACCAGGTGTCCACTCCGTGTTCCCGCGCCAGGTCGAGCAGTTCGGCGTCGATTCCCATGCTGGTCATGCGCACACTCTATCGGGCCGGTTTCGCTAGACGGTCGGTCGCACGGTTCTCTCCTGATCCCACGAAACGGCCCAGTCGAGCTCCTCGAACATGCGCGAGAGCACGATCGCGGTGAAACCCCAGATGAGCCTGCCGTCGACCTGAAAGGCCGGTGCGTGAAACACCCGGTTGTCGACCTGGTGCGCCGTGGCGACCCGGTTCTCCGGGTTGAGCAGGTCCGCGACCGGCACCCGGAACACGTCAACGGTTTCTCGGTGATCGACCGCGGCCACGTCAGACGGGTACGTCCACCAGGCGGGCACCGGTGTCACCAGATGGTTGCTCGCGGCCAGCGGAAAATCGGGCAATGTACCGAGGGCTTCGAGCCCCGCCGGGTCGAGCCCGGTCTCCTCGACGGCCTCGCGCATCGCGGCGGCTACGGGCCCGGAGTCGGATGCCTCGAGCCGGCCGCCCGGAAAAGCGATCTGTCCCGGATGGCTGCCCAGTGTCGCCGCGCGACGCAGCAGCAGCACGTCGAGATCACGCGACACCGGGACGATCCCGGCTGTCCGTGCCGGCTCCGAGTCAAGCACTCCGAAAAGCACCAGCACGGCGGCGTGACGAGAGCGGGACGTGTCCGGCAGCACGTGTGTCAGATCCGTGCGCCAGTCCAGTCCGCGATCACACAGTGCTGCAAGCTCGGCTCGGGGGCCATCGGGCATCATGACCCCAGCCTACGGACTCTCCTCGCCGAGTCGGCACGGGTGCGTCCGCGCGGGTACCGCGCCCCTAGTCGTCGGAGGGACTGCGGCGTTGCTGTTTCGTCGCGGAACGCTGTTCCTTGATCGCGAGCCAGCGCCGACCGGAGCCGCGGGTCGGCTTCGTGGCGCGACGGCGCGGTCCGTCGGGTGACAGGGCATCGGACACAAGGTCGGAGAGTTTCACCAGCGCACTTTCCCGGTTTCGCAGCTGGGAGCGGTTCTCCGAGGCGGCGACGGACACGACTCCGGAGGCGAGGCGGCGGTCGAGACGCTCGAGCAGTCGCGCCCGTTGATCGTCGGTGAGCACCAGGGATTTCGCGATGTTCCAGGACAGTTCGACTCGGCTGTCGGAGGTGTTCACGTGTTGGCCGCCCGGTCCGGACGACCGCGAGAAGCGCCAGCGGAGTTCCGGTGCGGGAATCGTGAGCGCGGGCGATATCTCAAGATCCATGTGTCCAGTTTGCCATGCGCGAGCGAAAACCGGGCCTCGGCGCGACAGTAAACTTGCCCGGTGCAGTTTTCTCTGTGGTTGGCCCTGTTGGGCGCCGGTACCCTGATCAGTTTCACGCCCGGCGCGGGGGCGATCAACACCATGAGCAATTCGCTGAATGCGGGCTTCCGCCGATCCATCTGGGGCATCTTCGGCCAGCAGGCCGCGCTGCTCGTCCACATTGTGATTGTTGCCCTCGGTGTGGGAATCCTCGTCGCCGGCTCCCCGCTTGCGTTCAACGTCATCCGCTACGCGGGGGCTGCCTACCTGGTGTATTTGGGCATCCGTCAGTTTCTCGCCCGGCCGAGGCTCGACGCCGACAGCGTGCGATCGCTGCGCGACGAACCGCGCTGGTCGATGTTCCGGCGCGGCCTGTGGGTGAACCTGCTCAACCCGAAGGCGATCGTGTTCTTTCTGGCGTTCCTGCCGCAGTTCATTCGCGTCGATCAGCCCGTGGTCCCGCAGTATCTGATTGCCGCTGCCACCGTCGTCGCCATCGACATCGTGGTGATGTGGCTGTTCTTCGCCGGCACCGCACGGTCATTTCAGCGCTTCACCCGTGACGCTCGCGGTCAACGCGTGTTGAACCGGATCTTCGGGGTGCTGTTCGTGGCCGTCGGGGTGCTCCTCGGCGTCATTCACTAGGGGCGGTGAGGTCTTTGCGCATCTGCACGGCGCTCGTTTCGTACCCGAGCGACTCGTAAAGCTTCCGGGCGTTCACGTTGTACCCGAAGACGTCGTATGGTCACTCCCCCATGGTGGCACTCGCACGGACCCGCGCCCAGTGCTATCCCCGAGCGCGGTCCCGCCGCGGGATCACCGGCCGGAGAAGAGCCGGGAGAAGAAGCCCCCCTTGGCCGCTGGCTCGTTCTCGTGCCCGCGGCACCGATCGGAGCTCGGCACGCCGCGCATCACCTGATCAACGTGCTGGCCACAGCCCGCCCAGGTCGTCTTTCCACACTTCTTACACGAAACTGCACGGCACATGAATGGCTCCTTCTCGTTGAACTACTCCGCTCAGTATACCCCATGGGGTATCTAACGGAAGAGCGGCCGGCACGTCGTGCACACGACGCCGACGTCGGAGTCGGAGTCGGCCACGGCGTGGTGCTCGGCGGCCAACCGTTCCCGCAAGGCCCAGACGAGCAGAACCACCGCGGCGAGGGCGACGACGGGTCGAACAACCCCGGTGAGCATCGGTTCGGCCGTACGCAGATCGGTGGAGAGATACAGGGCCATCAGGCCCAGCACCGGCCACCGGAGGTCACACCGGGTGGCTTCGCCTCCGATCGGAGCCGAAAAGTAACTGGCGACGACCAGCCCCAGCATCCCGGAACCGAGCAGGGTGAGCGCATACGCCCACCAGGGCGCGGGGAACGGGGGAACGCCCCCGACCCCGGCGAATGCACCGGTCGCGAAGCTGAGAACGACGTACGCCGCAACGGCGACGCCGAGAGCGATCAGTCTTCGGCGTGGCGTCCACAGCCGCAGCTCAGCGAACAGGTTCGAAATTCTCATCGACAGGTGACTCCTGGATCGGGGACGACGCCGGCAGTCGGCAGGAATTCTCTCGGGTCAGGCGCGCGTGCAGCGCCCAGCCGAGCAGAAGAATAGACGCGGCCGCGAGATAAGGCTGCACGGGTTCGAAAAATTGCAGGGCGCCTGATGTTCCGAGCGCGAGCAGCACGATCTTGTTGCATACCGGGCACCCGACCGCGAAGAACGTGATCATCCATCCGGCCATGCCGAGTCGTCCCTCGGAACGGCGCGGCGCGGCGCCCTCCGGATAGGCGACATACGTGGCCGTCACAAGCCCGGCGAGAATCGCACTCATGATGAGAACCGGAAAGGACCAGGCGGTGGGCGCCACCTCCCGTGAGAAGAACGGCGTATCGATCAGGTCGGTCGGAATGGCGATCACCAGATACGTGGCCACCGCGGTGACGGCGGCCACCCACCAGCGACGGGCCGGCCAGCCGGCCAGCGAGGCCCCGGCGGCAGAGAGCGATCGGGCCATGCGCCCGGCGCGCCCACGTTCCGCGGGGTCACCCGGTCTTGGTGCGAGTCGCATGACTATGGCCTCTTCTGTCCCTTAGATACCTGGTGGGGTATGTGAACACCGTACGGGGCATTCCGCGCAGACTCAAGTTCGGCCCCCGGCAGGCATCCTGGCCGTGCGGAACATTTCGGCAACTTAGAGTGTTGCAGAGAGCGGAATCACTGTCGGCAGAGGTGCCGACGGCACGTGCCACCACGACGAGGAGAATCATGAACACTGAACAAGCCATCCTGGCCGGCGGCTGCTTCTGGGGAGCCCAGCAGCTCCTGCGCCGGCGTCCGGGAATTCTCGCCACCCGGGTCGGATATTCCGGCGGCGACACCCCGAACGCGACCTACCGCAACCACGGCGACCACGCCGAAGCCGTGGAGATCGAGTTCGACCCCGCTGTGATCAGCTACCGCGAGGTGCTGGAGTTCTTCTTCCAGATCCACGACCCGTCCACCCGAAACCGCCAGGGCAACGACGTGGGCCGCAGCTACCGCTCCGCCATTTACTACACGTCACCCGAGCAGAAGCGCGTCGCCGAACAGACGATAGCGGATGTCGACGCGTCCGGAATCTGGCCCGGCCCGGTTGTCACTGAGGTCGAGCCGGCGGGCGATTTCTGGGAGGCGGAGGAAGACCACCAGGACTACCTGGAGAAAGCCCCAAACGGCTACACCTGCCACTTCGTGCGTCCGGATTGGCGTCTTCCCTCACGCGCGGAGGCATCCGCGAGCTGACCCACGCGGCATACCACGGGCCGATCCCGGGACCCCTGGGGCGGCCCGTGCCGGCGCGGTCAGCCGCCAGGGACCTCGCCCCGCAACGGGAGGCCGCGCACGCTCTCGAACCGCCGCGCTCCCCCGTCAATCGGGTCGATGAAGGTCACCTCGCCGGCGAGCAGCTGTAGCGGGCGGGCGAAGTCGTGCAGCGCGACGTCCCGCACCACCGGGTACAGCGGGTCATCACTGATGGGGATTCCGAGGCCCCACATGTGCATGCGGAGTTGATGGGTGCGGCCGGTGCGCGGCGTCAACCGATAGACGGCCTGGTCGCCCCACACCGTGTCGAGTTCGACCAGTGTTTCCGCGTTCACCGGGGCATCGGGCACGACCTCGGCCTGCCACTGACCGCGGCGCGTGGCGAGGTGATTGCACACGGTGACGGGCAGCTCGAGGTCGGCGCGCCACGGGGCGAGAGCACGGTAGACCTTGCCCACCGCGCCGCGTTGGAACATCGACTGGTAGGCCCCGCGCCAGCGGCGCTCGGTGGCCAGGACCAGCAGGCCCGACGTCACCCGGTCCAGCCGGTGCAGCGGTGAGAGTTCGGGCAGGCCCAGTTCGGCCCGCAGCCGCACGACGACGCTCTGCAGAACGTGCCGCCCCCGTGGAATCGACGAGAGAAAGGGCGGCTTGTCGATCACGACGAGGCGCTCGTCGCGGTGAATCACGTGAATCGCCCCCGGCACGAAGACTTCGTCGGCCAGATCGCGGTGAAACCAGATGAACGTGTGCGGCCGGTAGGCGTCCCCGCCCGTGACGGGCGTCCCCGTCTCGTAGACGAACCGTTCGTCGGTCAGAAATCCGTCGACGTCGACGAACTCCGACAGTCGTTCGGTGAGCCAGTCGCCCATGGTTGCCCACGCCGGTCGGTCGGTGCGTTCCGGGGTACTCACCCACGCGGCGTCGAGCCCGTGACGTTGCGGGAGAGGGGAACGCGGCGGCATCCCTCGATCGTACGTCGCCGGCCGCGCCCCAGACGGTCATCGCCTCACCCGGCGCGCTGAGCCATCGTGGCGTAGTCAGTATCACGACACTCCCGAGGCGGACGACGTGGCCCACGGCCGACGATGAGGCACGGGTTGCCGCGCTCGTGACAGCGGCCCCGACCTGATCAGGACACCGGGATGCCGTACTCCGCGGCGCTGGCGAATTCGATCCCGACGAACGGCTCACCCCCGAGCACGCGCGCGTCATGTCCCGGTGGGATCACATAGGCGTCACCGGCCGTGATGGTAGCGACCTGGCCGTCATCGAGCTCGGTGTGGAGCGTCCCGGAGACACAGTAGCCCACGTGTTTCAGCTGGCACGAGTCGGTGAGCACCACGGGTTTGATGCAGTCGGACCAGACCCAGCCGGGTTCCATCTGCAGGCGACCGATCGTGTACTCGCCGAGATGATTGACGCCCAGGCTCGTTTTCTCCGGCGTGCGGCGCTCGTCGGGAGTGTCGAAAGACTTGACGTGCAGCGACTTCTTGTTCTCAGGCATGGATTCCTCCTCCTATGCGGTCACCGGGTCAGCGGCCACGCACGCGGCCCACCGGGCATAGACAGACTTGCCGCCACACTAGTCGGCAGGCGGCGTTCGTCAAGTGGCCTGGGCGAGGGCATACCCCCGGGCAGAGAGCGGCCGGGGCGGCGCTGGTCGCGAGTCCGCACATCCGCCTGAGATGTGCCACTGGGGGTGTCGGCACGCGGCAACCGCGGCTACTCTGGCTCTCGACGAGATCGGCGTAGGGCGCGGCATTCCGTGGGCCTCGCGGATGCCGGCCACAAGGAGAGGCAGCCCATGACCGCGAACGCTCGAGGGCGCACCATCGTGCGGGATGGCCCGTGGGGCTTCATCTTTCTCCTGGCATACATCGGCGCCGCCATCTACTTCGTCTCCGCGTCAGACGGATCGTTCTGGGGCGTCACCCTCGGGCTGTTGCAGGCGATCGTCTGGCCGGTCTACGTGGTGTTCCACGTGTTGACGCAGATCGGCGCGTGAACTGCCGCCGCAGAGCGACATCCCCGTGCCCGCCGATGGGAGCCAGACACCGGCGCCGCCCGGCCCGGATCGACCGTTGGCGCCGCTGCCCGGTCAGCGCTGCGACGACACCTTGCTGCGCTCGGCACCGGAGAGCTGCGCCACGTCGAGGGCGAACAGGTCATCGGAACCGGCGGTCGCGGCGCCGAGCAGACCGGCGCAGGCCGGCAACAGCTGCTGGGCGTAGAAGCGGGCCATCACGAGCTGGGTCTCGGCCTGCTGCGGGTCTTCTGCCGCGGCACCGGCGAGTGCGGAACGCGCCAGGAGCCAGCCACCGACGCAGAGTCCCCACATGCGCAGGTACGGGGCTGAACCGGACAGCACCGCATTCGGGTCTGCCCGGCCGGTGCGGAGCATCCATGCGGTCGCGGTGTCGAGTGCCCCCAGCTGCGTGTCGAGGGCCTGCCGGATGGAATCGAACTCGGTTCCCGCTGCGGCCAATTCCGGCAGGATCCCGCGCATGGTCGCCAGGAACTCCAGGGCGGAGTCGCCCCCGCGTACACCCAACTTGCGGCCGACGAGATCGGCGGCCTGGATCCCGTTGGTACCCTCGTAGATCGCCATGATGCGCACGTCCCGAAAGTGCTGGGCCGCCCCGGTCTCCTCGATGAAGCCCATACCGCCATGAATCTGCAGGGCAAGCGAGGTGAGCTCGTTGCCCAGGTCGCTGCCGAAGGCCTTGCAGATCGGCGTCAGCAGACCGGCTATCTCGTCGGCACGCGTGCGCACGGCGGCATCCGGATTATGGGTACTCTGGTCGACGTACACGGCGTTGAGCAGCATCAGCCGGCGAGCGGCAGCCAAATATGTCTTCTGCGTCATGAGCATGCGGCGCACGTCGGGGAAATCGATGATCGCCGAGTCACGTTCGGTGGCACCGATCGCCCGCCCCTGACGCCGGGTCTGGGCGTACTCGAGACACTGCTGATAAGCGCGCTCGCTGACTCCGACGGCCTGCATTCCCACCGAGACCCGCGCGCTGTTCATCATGACGAACATGATCTGCATGCCGAGATTCTCTTCACCCACCAGGTAACCGGTGGCACCGTCGTAGTCGAGCACGCAGGTAGGTGAACCGTGGATGCCGAGTTTGTGTTCGAGCGACAGCGCCGAGACGCCGTTGCGCTCGCCGAGGGACCCGTCGTCGTTCACAAGGAACTTCGGCACGATGAAGCAGGAGATGCCCTTGGTTCCCGCGGGGGCACCGGGGAGCCGGGCGAGCACGAGGTGCACGATCTGCTCGGCCATGTCGTGGTCGCCGTAGGTGATGAATATCTTCTGGCCGGTGATGGCGTAGCTGCCGTCGTTGCGCTTGACGGCCCGGGTGGTGAGGGCTCCGACGTCGGAACCCGCGTGCGGTTCGGTGAGGTTCATGCTGCCGGTCCACTCCCCGCTGACCATCTGCGGGAGATAACGCTGCTTCAACGCGTCGCTGCCATAGTGCAGCAGCGCTTCAATGGCGCCCTGGGTGAGTAGAGGGCAGAGAGCGAAAGCCACGTTGGCGGTGGACATCAGTTCCTGGATGGCCAAACCGATCGTGTGTGGAAAATCGCCGCCGCCGAATTCTTCGGGCAGTGGCACCGCGCCCCAGCCGGTGTCCACGTACTGGCGGTAGGCGCTCGCGAAGCCCGGGGAGGTGACGACGGTGCCATCCGCCTCGCGCCTCGCGCCCTGCACGTCGCCGGCGCGATTGGTCGGGCCGACAATCTCGGCCATGAATTCGCCGCACTGCTCCAGAAGTTCGACGGCCGTGTCGAGGTCGGCGTGCTCGAATCCCGGCAATGCGGCGAGTTCTGGATACCCCACCACAT